>ENA-ORXM01000749-ORXM01000749.1-marine-metagenome-genome-assembly--contig:-NODE-749-length-51673-cov-4.083398_pt1 | contig 51673 bp, 39 predicted proteins | sample MGYA00237867_ERZ511480 | MGnify/ENA primary metagenome ERZ511480 (study PRJEB26309, sample SAMN06266103) | marine metagenome | isolation source: Algal blade | place: United Kingdom:Sidmouth, United...
AGACCGAATATAAGGGAGGTAATTTCAAACTTCCAACCGCCATATTGTAAAATGTGGGAACAACAATAGGTGAATTAATGAAATTTGAATTTTGAACCGATAAAGATGCAGTGAATAGAAAGAAAAAGGTGTTACCTATTAAAAAGGGTTCATTTGTTGGATAAGCTAATGCGGTGGCGGCATTGGTTTTCACTTTGTAATATTCCGAAACCTTTGGATATTGAAAATTAGTTACATTTTTTTCAAATACATTTTGATATAATGGATGCGAAAAGGAAATATTTGTGATTTCTCTTTCGCTTCCTATTTTTTCTTGCAGCGTAGTAGAAGCATAATTGGAAGTCAGAAGGGCATAAGAGTTCAAATCAATATTCCTCGCAGGAATAACTGTTAAATGTCCTCCTTCATCAGTAAATGCTTTTAAGCTAGTAACGAGCGAAGTAGGAATCTGCTGCAGATTATTTAGAATTATCAAATGCTGAGAAGATATGTTGCTATAATTCAGGCTTTTTAGTTCAGTAGATGTATATATAAATTCATCTTTAGTGAAGATGCGGCCAAGAAAATTATTTTGGGATTCACCAATTGAGAGTACTTTTATCTTTTCCTTTTTACCAATTGTAAAATAAAGCAGGTTGTCGTATGCTAATCCCGAATCGGGAATTTCAATTTTTCCGTTAAAAGCATCGCCTTTGGCAATCGAGAAATTAGCAGTTCCTTTTTTGGACTTATCAAAGGAAGCCGATGTTTTGGCCACAAGTTTTTCTCCATTAAATAAGGATACAGGAATATTTTCTGTAGTACCCGTAACGGATAGACTTACTACAAGATTCATGTTCTCTAGTGTTTCCGATTCAACAAAGGCGGAATCAATCGAAACATTATTGGTCTCATCTATATTAAGAGGTACCCAGTAAGAATTTACATTCGTAATACTATCCATTTCATTACTGGCCATGAGATTCTGAAAATCAGATAAAACAATCAAGTTTTTTTCCGTAGCATTATCCGAAGAAAACAATGTTTTTGCTTTTAAATAAATTTCATTGAGCTTCAACTGTTTGTTATTGCTTCTAATGGCAAGAAGCTCATTTTTAATATCTTGTAGATAAGTATTTCTGTAAATTTTTGAATTGGTAAAAAGCGAAAAACGTTCTGTTTTAGGTAAGTTTTTTAAAAGTTCCTGAACGGCATTTGCTAAAAGCGTAGTTCCATCTTCTTTTAATTGCATGCTAAAGGAATCGTCCAGATAGATAACTGTCTCTTTCTTCTTCAAGGCAGATTTTTTAGCAAAAAATGGTTGTGCAAAAGCAAAAATAAAAGCAGCAAGTAGCAACATTCTGGTAAAAAGCAATAACCACTTTTTTAAAGTATTGCTTTGCCTTGATTCTGAAACGACTTTTTTTAAGAACTTAACATTAGTAAAAGGGGTTTTCTTAAAACGCCGTAATTGAAATAAATGAATGAAAATAGGAATCAGTAGAAGAAAAAGGGCCCAAAAGAGTTCTGGATATTTAAACTGCATTTCCTAAATTGAATTCTCAAAGATAGACATTTCGTTGTTTAATGCTACAGTAGGTAAAAGTAATTTTCCCGAGTAGAGTAAAATGTTATTTGTATTTGATTTTCATTTTTAACAAAAAAAGAAATAGTCTTCCATTGATTTTTGATTTAAGCCCGATAAAAATTTTTTAATATGAACTTGAGCTTCTGCATTGGCAACGGTTATTATACTCTGGGGGTTAGCTAGTGAGTTAAGTTTGTTAAAATGAAGCATTTCCATACCATATATATGTTTGCCTATTTTCTTGGGATTATCACAAACCCAATAAAAATCAATATCTAGTTCCCGTAGCCTTTTTGCAATTTCTTTTCCTTTGGCTCCCGCGCCCCAAACTGTCAAAGGTCTGTTTGTATTACGGTTTAGTTTAAGGAAATAACGGAGTTTTATGTCTAAAAAATAATTTTCAGCATAATGTTCGCTCGTTCTAGAGGTCCTGGTGTCGTAGTCGCGCCATAAGTGAAGCAGTTCAGAGCTAGGAATACATTTAATGTGGTTTTCATAAAATCTGAATGCCAAATCGTAATCTTCAGGATATATATTTGGGGTAAAACCATTGCATTTGTCTAAATCTTCACGGAAAACCATCCAACAAGGGGAGGGGATCACGCACTCCTTATAGATTTCCGAGTAGTTGTCACCTGTTTCCGTAAGATGATTTAACCACTTTTCATACCGCTCGTAGCCATTGCTTATTCCGCGGTGAGAAAAATATCGTACCTGCCCAACGGCCAAATGTCCTTTTCCCATTTCTAAGAGGGATTTCACCATTACCTCTAACTTGTTATTTGTCATGATATCATCAGAATCCATTCGCGTTATAAACTTTCCGTTACTACACTTATATGCTGTTCTTAAGGCGCCTATGATACCTTTTTCTTCATTATCATATAGGTGTATACGCAAGTCGTTCTTGGCATAGGAATGTACTAAACTCCTACTTCCATCAGAGCTATGGTCGTTAACAGCAACTATTTGCCAGTTCTCATAGGTCTGCTCTAGAATAGAATCGAAGCACTGGTTCAGAAAGGCTTCTGTGTTTTTAAAAGGGATTAAAATGCTAACCAACGGTTGCTTCATGTTAGGCAATTTAGTGAAAATGCATTCGCTTCTAAAAAAAGATTTGGTCAAAACAACTCCTTTTTAACAAAGAGGAAAGATTATTCGTTCATCGATTTTTTCTGTCTTTAGTCGTCAACTTCTGTCCTTTCATCGAATTTTAAGATTAGTTTCACATCGAACACGAACACTATGAAAACCAACTACCAAAAAAAGATAGGTGTGGTATGCCTTTTTATCACCACCTTTCTAGCTTTTTCCTTTGTACCCTTTCTTTATGGGCCCGGACTAAAAAATGCTGTTCCGATAGGAGCTTATCTTAACGGGGTTTTTCCATCTTCAACTCCTGCCGGTACCGTAGATATTAATGCGAGTTACAGCGTAACGAATGCTTTCCCTAACCTGACTTTTGTTGATCCTGTGGATATGGAAGAATTACCCGGGGGGAATGAATTCTTAGTTTTGGGATTACAGGGTCATATATGGAAAATTTCCAATAATATCCAAACCAGCTCTAAGCAGTTACTTCTAGACATCTCTGATAATGTTGTTAATTATGCGGATGGTGGCATGTTGGGTATAGTCCTGCATCCAGAATATGGTCAGACCGATTCTCCTAATGCAGAATATATTTATGTTTTTTATAGATACACGCCTATTCAGGGAACGGATAGAGTTAATCCTGCAGTTGATGGATATATGCGTCTTTCAAGATTTAATCTGCCCATTGGGGCAAACGCTATCAACCCATCTAGTGAAGAAGTTCTCATAAATATTTTTGACCGTCATGATTGGCATAACGGTGGAGATATGTTTTTTGGGCCTGAAGACAAGTTCTTATACCTAGCAGTTGGTGATGAAGGTGCCGCATATGACAGTTATAATGTAACTCAACAAATAGATAAATATTTATTTGGTGGGGTATTGCGTATTGATGTAGATAAAAGGGGTGGAGAAGTCAGTCATCCCATAAAAAAACAGCCTCTTAATGCAGGAGTGCCGCCGGTAGGGTGGCCAGATTCCTTTACACAAGGTTACTATATACCGAACGATAATCCATGGGTGGATTCAAGCGGTGACAATCTTGAAGAGTTTTATGCCATAGGAACGCGAAGTCCACACCGTATGAGCCTAGACCCGGTAACAGGTGATATTTGGGTGGGCGATATAGGTCAAGGTTCAAAAGAAGAAGTAAGCATAGTTAGAAAAGGAGATAATTTGCAATGGCCTTATCGTGAGGGTGACCAGGACGGAAAAGCGGAAATGCCAAGCCCACTTATTGGAAATGACAGCCCCCCACTTTATAGCTATGGTAGATCTGTTGGCAGAGCGGTTATTGGCGGTATGGTTTATAGAGGCGAGCGTTACCCTGAATTAAAAGGCAAGTATGTATTTGGGGATCATGAGACACAAGAGGTATGGACACTTACAAAAACAGGGCAAAACACAGGATCCGCTAGTTATTTAATGAATGTACCTATAGATGGAGAAGGCAGTAAAGATGGTATTTCCTCGTTTTTTACAGATTCTGACGGATATATGTATATACTGGACTTATTTGGTACAGCTCAAGATGGAGGTGTCATCCATAAGGTGGTACGATCGGGTACAGTATCCGATCCCCCAAAAAAACTTTCTAGTTTAAATGTGTTTTCAGATTTAGAAAGTCTTACCCCTGTGGCAGGTATAGTTCCATATGATGTAAATACACCTTTATGGTCAGATGGAGCTGAAAAGCAACGATGGATTGCGTTACCAAATGATGGTGAACATAATTCCGCTGCGGAGCAGATTGTTTTTCAAAATGAAGAGAATTGGTCATTTCCCCCTGGCACGGTGGTTATAAAACAATTTAATCTTCCTGTAGATGAAAACGATTCTACTAAAATCATCAAGCTGGAAACCCGTTTTTTAGTCTTTAATGAGAATAATAATGCGTATGCTGTTACCTACAAATGGAACGATGAGCAAACGGATGCCGTTCTGGTAGGGCTAGACGAATCCATTTCACAAAAATATCAGGTCAAGAAAAAAGATGGGTCGGTTGTAGAGCAAACTTGGGATTTTCCAACTCGTAATCAATGTATGCAATGTCATAATAGTGTTGCAGGCTATTCTTTAGGTCTAAAAACACGGCAACTCAATAAAAATTTCACCTATCCATCAACAGGTATAACAGGCAACCAACTGGAGACGTGGAGTCACCTGAATATGTTTACTAATGACATTCCATCCCATGTAAAACTGCCGGCATCTGCGCATATCAATTCAGAGAAAGCAAGTGATGTTATGAAGGTGCGCTCATATATGGATGCCAATTGCGCATATTGCCATCGTCCAAATGGGGTAGAGGGTGCATTTGATGGTAGAGCTATGACGGCCCTTTATGACCAATATTTAATCAATCAAGATGTTGAAAGTCATGCCTCAATACCAGGTAACAAGATTGTAAAACCAAAGGATGTTATAAATTCAACTTTATATGTTAGGGATGCCAGTAATTCAGATGATCGCATGCCACCCATTGGACGTAATATGCTAGATGAAGATTATCTAGAAACCCTTATAGGTTGGATAGATGGCTTGGATGTAAATGGGCCTATATCAGTTGAAAACGGTTGGTATAACCTAAAAATGGGAAATCTTGAAAAGTATTTAGCAATTGAAGATGCGTCTCTTCTAACTAATGCAAGAGCTATAAACAGTATATCTAATGTTGGTGATGACAGAAAATGGTATGTTGAGGAAATGGGTGGTGGTAAATATCGTATTAAAGCTTTACATTCTGACATGGTGTTGTCACTTCGTACTTTGAAGGCCGAACGAGGGTCTAATGTAGTTCAGGAAATGTGGGATGGTAGTCAACACCAATTATGGTATTTTGAAGATATAGATGGAGAAAATTTAAGAATAGTCAGCGCATACAACGGTCTTGCTCTTCATATTTCAAAGGGCACAACGGAAAATGATAGACCTGGGGTAACATGGACATCAAGCAACTCTGCAAATCAAAAATGGAAGCTTGAACCAGTTAGTAAGGAAACTGAAGTAAGCGCTATTGGTGAGACCGGAAAAGTTGAAGCTAACCATAACTGGGCAACCGTGAAATTAAATAGAAATTATAAAAACCCAGTTGTTATTGCCGGCGCTCCTACATATGAAGGTTCTAACCAGGCTACAGTAAGAGTAAAGGATGTAACGAGCTCAAGTTTTAGGGTGCGCATTGATGAATGGGAGTGTTGGGATGAAAGTCATCTTTTTGAAACTATTCCTTATATAGTAGTAGAAGCAGGGGTGCACGAACTTGTAAATGGCAAATTATTACAAGCAGGAAATATAGAGGGTCGTGATCACCAGTGGTATAGACAAAGGTTCAATCGCTCTTTTAATGAAGAACCATTAGTTTTTGGCCAATGCGTTACAGAAAATGAGGCTGAAGCTGTAAACGTATTTTTTGACGAGCGTTACTCAAATACAAATCAACTCCGTTTAAAGTTAAAAGAAAGAGACAATGCTATTGGCGGGCATAAACCGGAAATAGTAAGTTGGCTTGCTGTTGAGCCTGGAACATTAACAGAAGGTGATTCATCTTTTGAGATGATAAATTCCGGTCGTACGGTAAATCATAACTGGCATACTCTAAATTTTTCACAGAATTATGACGATAATGCTTTGTTCATAGGTGGTCTTGGGTCTGAATACGGGGGTAATGCTGCATCTTTACGCTATAAAGAACTTAAAGGAACGGATGTGAGAGTGTTTGTGGAAGAGGAGATATGTGGTGATGTAGAAATCGCTCATACTAATGAAGAAGTGCATTATATGGTTTTTGGTTCGGAAGTTGATGTTATGGGCAAGACATATGAAGAAAGTTCAAACACTGTAGCATTAAAATCAAATGAGCTTTTAAGTGATTTTTTCTTTGAAAAGGTATTTTCTGAAAATGAATCTCACGTAGTGAATATCAAATGGACGGTTAACAACGATATAGGAATTGAAACATTTAGTATAGAAAAATCGGTTAACGGCGATAATTTTAGATTTGTGACCGATCAACCAGGAGTAAGATCAATAGGACATAATAATTATAATGGGTATGATTACAGCCCTATAATTGGAAGTTCTGTTTACAGGATAGCAGCTATAACCGTAGAGGGTAAAACAGTTTATTCTGATGAGATTAAAGTAGATTTCAAAAATCCTGGAAATAACGTGATGCTCTTTCCAAACCCCATAGATCGATCTAAAACACTAACGGCTGATATATTGTTAGTGGATGGTGAGGAAAACGAAGAAGATCTTACCTTAAGCATTTTTACTATAGAAGGTCGTTTTATTAGATCTTGGACGAAGTTGATGGATTGCCAACAATCTTTTGAACAACTAGCTACGGATGATTTAGGAACGGGTGTTTACATTCTAAAAGTACAAGGGAAAAAATGGTCACAGACCCGCAAATTTATTGTAAGATAATAGTCATTTGTAATTATAATTATGAAGAGAAAAATAAAAAGTAAAAAGCCCTTTGCGTAATTGAAAAAGGTTACTATATTTGCACCCGCATTCAGGGAATACCTGATGAGGCACTCAGGAGAAATGGCAGAGTGGTCGAATGCGGCAGTCTTGAAAACTGTTGAGGGTCACACCTCCGGGGGTTCGAATCCCTCTTTCTCCGCATAAAAAACCCCGTAAACATTATGTTTATGGGGTTTTGCTTTTAAATTCAGATTCGTGATGCCAATTTAAGGGAGGCAACTTACTTCAGGGCTAACCTCATAATAAATTTTATTCTTCTTATGAATAAATCATAAAATACTATAGCACAACATTTTAATAAATAGCTGCACAATCACACGATTTTAAACAACCCTCTGATTCAAAAAAAGACAAACGCAGAAAAGACCCAGATGGGTCATTTCTACATAGTTTTAAAGTTTAAAGAATCTTGAAAATTATTCCTTCTGAGGAATTATGCGTCCGTTGTAAAACGATTTACGGAAAGTTTGCATATTACACACCTGGGCGCCTAGATTCCTGAATCGGGTCTTCCCTTTAAGCGAATATCGATCCTTTTCTTTTTCGCCGTTAGACGCTTCATGACATCCATCAAGTTAGCATCCTTTGTTTTCTTGTAAATTTCGTTGATTTCTAGAATAAGTCGTTTTGCCTCTCTTGAAGCAGTTACCCTGTCACTGGTACTCATGTGACTCATCTTGGTAGTTTCAAAAATTTCTGCTTCTTCTAATATGTCCATAAATATATTACGTTTGAACTTTGGTAAAATTAATTAAACAAAAAAATATGCGCAAGAATCATAAATAGATTATAATTACTTTAACAAATTAAATTCGCTTCAAAAATGATGCAAATTTAATCTTAAAATACAAAATACTATTAAAAATGGGCTATTTCCCAGTTAATTTTTTTTCTGGCTGCTTTTCAAACTCATAATTACAACAGAAAATAGATGTGATATTATTTCTATTTTTTTATCTAAAATACATGTAAGTTTCTGTTATACAATACTTTCGTTTTTTTTTAATTGGCTTAAATTAAATTAAACTTAATTTTTGAAAAAATATTCCGAAATAAGATTTGCCATGCTGCTTTATAAACATAAAATACAGTTTTGTCTTGGTATCCTTCTTTTTTTTAAGCTCCAACAACTAGTTTTTAAAATTTAGCTATCCGCCATTTAGTGTGTAGACTAATTCTATATTAGGTCAGAATATAGACTCATGGGAGTAAATAAAAGCGTTTATCGCTATCTTTAATGTAGTGAATAAAATAATTACCATAGCGTTATCATTCTTCGTTCTATTGCAAAGTTTAGGAATAGGGCTTTGTGATGTATCTCAAATAGACGAATTTTTTGAGCACGCTCAGTATCATAGTGAGCAATACGGTGATAACGTCATAGTGTTTATATCTAAACATTATGGAGAACTAAAAGCAAGTCACGAAAAAGACCATCAAGAAGAAAAAGAAGACCATGAGCAGTTGCCTTTTCAACATCATTCGCATTTTTCTTCCGTTGCAGCAATTGTTCTAAATAAACAGGCCGATGGTTTAAGGACAATTGAGGTTTCTGAGAGTAGGTTACACAATTTCTTTTATCAAGCTCCTTCATCATCATTGCATTCAGAAGGTATTCTACAGCCACCACGGTATTCATAAAATAGTCGTATTCATTTAAAAGTCCGTTCATCATGGTGAAACTAGGACGTCTAACGTTTATTTATTTTATGGGAAAATGCTATCATATATCATTAATTTCAGCATAAAGAACAAGTTGATTGTTCTTTTGTTTACCGCGTTTATCATTGGTTTTGGATTATATTCAATAACACAAATACCTATTGGAGCAGTGCCTGATGTAACAAATAATCAGGTACAGGTAATTACTACTTCCAGAAATCTGTCTACACAGGATATAGAGCAGTTTATAACGTATCCGGTGGAGTTGGAAATGGCCAATTTACCTGGGGTAAAGGAAATCAGGTCAGTGTCTAAATTTGGCCTGTCTGTTGTAACCATAGTCTTTGAAGATGATATGGGGACTTATCTACCTCGCCAGCTTATTTCTGAAAAAATTAAATCAGCCTCTGAAAAAATTCCTGAAGGATTTGGCGTGCCTGAAATGGGCCCCATTACAACAGGTCTTGGAGAAATCTATCAATATATACTGGATGTAGCTCCAGAGTTTAAGGACCAGTATAGTGCTGAAGATTTGCGAACTATACAGGATTGGGTGGTAAGACGTCAACTTTCGGGTATTCCAGGAGTTGTAGAGGTCAATACTTGGGGAGGTTTTCTAAAACAATATGAAGTAGCTATAAATTCTGAAAAGTTAAATGCTATGAACATTACGGCCCAAGACGTATATAAGGCTGTTAAAATGAACAATAGCATTTCTGGAGGTGGTTATATAGAAAAAATAAACCAAGCTTATTTTATTCGTGGAGAAGGGTTGATCGGCTCACTTGAGGATATTGGTGCGATTGTAGTTAAAAATGAAGGGAATCTTCCCATTTATATCAAGGATGTAGCAGAAGTAGGTTTTGGAAGCGCAACCCGTTTTGGGGCCATAACTGGTAACGGAGAAGGAGAAAAAGTATTAGGGCAAGTAATGATGTTAAAGGATGCCAATTCCAAAAAAGTCATAGATGCCGTAAAAGAACGCGTAGAAAATATATCTCAATCCTTACCGCAAGGGGTATTTATCAATGCTTTTTTAGATCGAAGTGAGCTTATTGCGAAAACAACTTTAACCGTATCCGAAAATCTAATTTTAGGATGTTTGATCGTAATATTCGTGGTCGTTCTTCTTTTGGGTAATTTTCGTTCGGGTCTGGTAGTGGCATCAGTTATACCCCTATGTTTACTGTTTGCTCTCTCCCTCATGTATATTTTTGGTGTGGATGCTAATCTAATGAGTTTGGGTGCAATAGATTTTGGAATCATCATAGATGGAGCAGTAATAATTGTGGAGTTTATTGCCTTTCAAATCACACAGAAAAAGAATGAGATTCTTCGGGTAAGTAACGCGGAACAGCAACTTATTAAGGATCAGATTACCATTAAGGGTGCTTCAAAAATGATGAATTCCGCTATTTTTGGTCAACTTATTATATTGATTGTTTTTATTCCTATTCTTTCTCTTTCTGGTGTAGAGGGTAAAATGTTTAAACCAATGGCGCTAACTTTTAGCTTTGCTCTTTTAGGAGCTATGTTGTTCTGTTTCACTTATGTACCTGTAGCTGCCGCAGTATTTTTAAAACCCTCAATATCATCTGATAAAAATATATCGGTTCGGTTCATGAAATGGTTAAATAAGAAGTATGAGCCTGTTATTCATTGGGCCTTACATAGCAAACGTATGGTTTTGGGAATAGCTTGTACGTTATTGACGGTAGCGGTTTACTTGTACGCTGTCATGGGTGGCGAATTTGTACCAACTTTAGACGAAGGCGATTTTGTGATCCAGCCTGTTCTTAAGACAGGAACTTCCCTTAGCAATACCGTTGAAATCACTACGGAAATTGAAAAAATACTGCTAGATAAATTCCCCGAGGTAAAACAGGTGGTTACACGTATTGGTGCAGCTGAAGTGCCTACAGATCCAATGTCTATGGAAGAAAGCGATGTTATTATTGTGCTAAAACCTAAAAGTGAATGGGTTTCTGCAAAATCTAAAGATCAACTGGCGGATCTATTTAAAGAGGCTCTTTCTGTTATTCCTGGAATGGAGGTTGAGTTTACCCAGCCTATTGAAATGCGATTTAATGAATTGATTACTGGGGTTAGGGCGGATATCGCAATCAAAATTTTTGGTGATGATTTAGATATTCTAGCAAAAAAAGGAAACGAAATAGGAACTTTAATTACAAATGTAAAGGGTGCTGCAGATATATCGGTAGAAAAGATAGTTGGGCTTCCTGAAATGAATGTAAAATTCAATAGAACAAAGATTGCACGATACGGTCTCAATATCCAAGAGGTAAATGATATGGTTTCTATGGGTTTTGCCGGTAGTTCTGCAGGACAAGTTTTTGAAGGTGAACGTCGTTTTGATGTAATTGTGCGCCTAGATAAACGACTGCGACAGGATATTGAAAACCTTAAAAACCTGTATATAGATGTTCCAAGCGGAGGGAAAATACCTTTAAACGAATTGGCAGATATAACTTATAAGAAAGGAGCTGCAAAGATATCCCGAGATGATACTAGGCGAAGAATTGTTGTGGGAGTCAATGTCCGCAATAGGGACCTTCAATCTGTTGTGGATGATATGCAAAAATTAATAGATGAAAATATAGACCTGCCTGTGGGATATACAATTACTTATGGCGGACAGTTCGAAAACCTTCAGAGTGCAAAATCTAGATTATTGGTTGCCGTGCCAATTGCCCTAATTCTAATTTTTGTACTTCTTTATTTTGCTTTTCAATCGGTTAAGGAGGCATTGATGATTTATTCAGCTATTCCGCTTGCAGCTGTAGGAGGGGTTTTATTGTTGTGGTTACGGGACTTACCTTTTAGTATATCTGCGGGGGTTGGTTTTATTGCACTTTTTGGTATTGCGGTACTTAACGGAATTGTTTTAATAGAACATTTTAAAGAGCTGAAAAAGGGAAATCAATTCAATGATATTAATGAGCTGGTTAAGCAGGGGGCAAAAGATAGGTTACGTGCTGTTTTATTAACGGCAATGGCAGCTGCCTTTGGGTTTTTACCCATGGCGATATCAACAAATGCGGGGGCAGAAGTACAACGGCCATTGGCCACAGTGGTTATTGGCGGATTAATTACTGCTACATTGCTAACCTTGGTAGTTTTGCCAGTACTATACTCTTATTTTGAAAAGTCTACGCAAAAAGTCTCAGGTTTTAATAAGAATAAATCAATTGGTTTAGGTGTTATTTTGCTTATGGTTTCAATGAATAGCAATGCACAAGAAACGTCTATGGATTGCGAAGCCTTAATTCTGTTGGCTATAGAAAATAATGCGGGGCTCAATGCTCATAGGTTGGAAATAAAACAATCAGATGCCTTAGTAAATAGCGCTTTTAGTTTTGATAAAACTCACCTGTATTATGAGTTTGATGAAAATAATCTGGCCTCTAACAATGAACCACTACGGGTCTATGGCATTCAACAGGACTTTAAGTTTCCTACTCTATATTTTTCCGAAAAGAAAGTCAATAAGGCTCATCTAGCTTTAGCTACTAATTCGTATGAAATTCAGAAAAAAGGCATAGAGAGAAGTGTAGCAAGTGCATATTTCACCTATCAAATTGCACAAGAAAAGCAGCGAGTGCTCGCCACATTAGACAGCCTGTATTCTAGTTTTTCTAGTGTAGCCGCAAGACGTTTTGAGTTGGGAGAAACCAATTATCTGGAAAAAATAACCGCAGTTTCAAAACAGAAGCAAATCAGTTTAAAATATCATGAAGCACAACAAAATGTTGCCTTGGCTTATAGTAACTTGAATAAGGTTGTACAGTCAGAGGATAAACTGGCGATTGTTCGTGAAACAATTTTGAAAGTAAATTTTGACGCGACGGACATTAATGGAAGTGCAGAAATAAAATATTACCAGAACAGGATTTCTCTTTTAAAATATCAACAGGATTTTGAAAGACAGCGTCTCTTGCCGGATATTAACTTAAATTATTTTCAAGGAACAAATTCGGGCCTTAATGGTAATTTATACGGTTATCAATTGGGGTTAAGGATTCCATTTTTATTTGGTGGACAAGCTTCTAAAATTAAAGCGGCAAGTTTTGCGAAGGAAATAGCTACCGAGGAGTATAACGAATATACTATTGTACTAAAGGCTAAGTATATGGCTTTAAAAAAACAGATGAATCATTTAAATAGAGCCTTAGATTATTATGAACAGGAAGGGCGTATTCTCTCTGATGAAATTATAAAAACCGCAAATGGCAGCTTTAAAAATGGAGAGGTGGACTTTTACCAGTACATCCAAAGTTTGGAAAGTGCCTATGAAGTAAAGTTAGATTATTTAGATAAGCTTTCGCAATACAATCAAATAGTAATCGCCATGAATTATATAACACTTTAATACACGCATTATGCAACGCATTATATATAACATTATAATATTAAGCTTTATAACTCTTGCACTTGCTTGTGGCGATAAAGCTTCTGAAAACAGTAAATCTAAAAGTCAAAAAACGGAAACTGTAGATACTGAAATATTTGTATCAAAAGCTCAGTTTGAACATAATAAAATGGAGTTGGGTAGTATAATTGCCAAAACCTTTCCTATAGTTATAAAAACTACGGGAATGATTGATGTCCCTCCAGAAAATAGAGCTGTGGTTAATGCAACTATGGGAGGTTATATTAAGACTGTTCCTTTGTTGATAGGCGATAAGGTAAAGAAGGGACAGCCACTTGTAACTATTGAGAATCCAGATTTTATAACGTTGCAACAAGACTATATGGAGGTAAACGAAAAATTAGGCTTTCTAAGGTCCGAGTACGAGCGACAAAAAACTATGATGGATGAAAATATTACATCTCAAAAAAGCTTCCTACAGGCAGAGAGTAATTATAAAATGGCTGTAGCTAAGCACAATGGTCTTAAAAAGCAATTAACGCTTTTGAACATCTCTCCCTCTCGGGTCGAAAGGGGAAGCCTAAGTTCCGAAGTAACGATTTTCGCTCCGTTATCCGGAAGTATAACCAAGGTTAATGTAACACGTGGTACTTATGTGTCACCAGCTACATCAATCATGGAAATCATTAACAATGAACATCTCCATCTGGAATTATCGGTTTTTGAAAAAGACATCATGAAAATCAGAAAAGACCAGAAAATCAACTTCAAGGTTCCAGAATCTTCCAATGATCTATATAATGCGGAAGTTCATCTTATAGGAACGGCTATTGAGGAAGATAGAACAATTAAAATACATGGTCATCTATTAAATGAAAAAGATGCTAATTTCTTAACGGGAATGTTTGTAGAAGCTGAAATTGTGACGGAAGTAGAAGAGGTAAATTCGTTGGCAGAAACTGCAGTGGTGGATGTAGAAAATTCGTATTCACTTTTAAAATTGAATAAAGAAACCGATGACGGCTATTACTTTGATCAGATTTTGGTTAAAATAGGTAATACTTACGGTGGTGAAGTATCATTGTCCTCAATGGGAGAGTTAACAATGAAAGATAGAATATTGACCAAAGGAACTTTTAATCTCATTGGAGGTGAGTAAAAGTATTCCGAGAAATAGGTAGAATTTTAGGCCTTGTGTTTGCCATTCACATATACCCAATGACCGTTTTCTCTAGTAAAATTGGAATTTTCATGAATGACGGCCATTTTTCCGTTTTCCATATAAAAAGCTTTGAATTCTACGGTTCCCGCAGTATCTGAAATTTTGCCCATAGTTGTTTTTAGAACTTCTAGTTTCAACCAGTTTACAGTTTTTGTCCAAGCTTCTATTTTTCGCTTTTCGCGTTTATTTGGTCGGGTAGTGCTATGGTGGCTTTTTTGTAAGTAATCCATATTTGCCAAAACAAAAGCACTGTAACGGGAACGCATTAGCTCTTCCGGAGTATTGACGGTGTTTATGTTGTTATGTGCCTTTTGGCAACATGATTCGTATAAATTTTCAGGATTGCAAGGACATTGCATTTGGAATCGATTTAGAGCTCAAAATTACATTTATCCACGACCATTTTAACAATATGGATTCACGATTTAATAGTATTGGAATTTGGTAAGACTGCATTTTAAGGTCAATGGTCAAATTATTTTTATAAAGATATAGTATCTTAGCAATCTTCACTAAACTTAAATAAAAATGAAAAAAATCAAAGTACTGCTAGTTTGTCTTTTAATGGGATCGGCTTTATTTACTAATGCTCAAGAGAGTTATGGAGGCTTAGCTTTGTATACCCTAAGGGATAATATGGCTTCTGATGCTAAAACTACCTTAAAGGCTGTGGCAGATTCAGGTTACAAATATATAGAAGCGGCAGGTTATGATGATGGTAAATTTTATGGGATGACACCGGTAGAATTCAAAAAAACTTTAAAGGAGTTAGGGCTAAAGCCTATTAGCAGCCATCAATCAACGGTTACCTTAAAAAATGCAGATAAGATGATCGCAGATGTAAAATCTGCAGGATTCAAATATTTTGTTATTCCGATTCCGCCAATGGGGCTTTTTACCTTTCAGGAAGAGGGCATGGTAATGGGGATGACCGGAGGCGCAGAAAATTTAGCCACTATTCTTGATGAATTAGGAGCTAAATGTAAGAGGCAAGGGTTAAAATTACTTTATCACAATCATGACTTTGAATTTAAAAAAGACAAAGATGGAGTAGTGGTCATTGATTACCTTTTAGAGAATTGCGACCCTAAGTTGGTCAACTTTCAAATGGATTTGTTTTGGGTGACAAAAGCAGGTGCTGATCCGGTGGCTTACTTTAAGAAGTATCCAAAACGTTTTAAGATTTGGCATGTAAAAGATATGAATGAAGACGGTTGGTTTGCACCTGTTGGTACCGGTAGTATTGATTTTGGCCCAATATATGCCCAAAAGAAATTATCTGGTATGAAATACTATATGGTAGAGCAGGATAAAACTTTTAAAATGGAACCTCTAGAAGCTATTAAGGTAAGTCATAAAGGACTAAAAAAGTTCGGTTTTAAATAAGTAAGAAATATATTGATTTTATAAACCATTGTCTTTTGACAATGGTTTATTTTTTTAGGAAAATGAGTGTACATGTTCAAACTTATTCAGATTTTAGTTTATAAAATAACGGTTTTATGTATTCTTATTTAGATTAAGCGATAACTGATGATGTACGCATAGTGCGTTGTTTAGTAATCATGTAGAAGCAAATGAAAAATAACTGTATATTACGGTTTGTTTATCAGAAACACCTATCATATGTACTCTATATAATGATTCAAGTAAAGTATAGATAATAGAATGTATGTAACTAACTTTAAGTATGTTATATATTTTATTTTAAATTGTTAATAATTTATCATATCCTCATAAGTCGTATACCATTTGAAGCCCTTAATTTTACATGCTTTTTAGCATATGGAAGAACTTAAAGTAGGGGATAAACTATACAATACCAAACAAGAAGGTTTTAATGATTTTGTACGATATTCTTTTTCTGAGGTTGTAAAGCTAACCAAAACGCTCGCGGTCTTAAAAAATGGCACAAAACTAATTAACAGACCTAAAATGTCTTATATAACGGAAAGTATTGGCTATTCGGTTAACCGTCAAAAAGGGGTACATTGGCACTTGGTTTCCATTGAGGCTATACGCAATGCACAAGTTGAGAATGAAAAAATAGCGGCTCACGACTGGTTTGAAAATAAAGAGTTTTCGCTAAAAGAAAAACAGTGGATTTATAGGCAGTTCAAACAAATGAGCGAAAAAAGTCAGTAGATAGCTTCATCTGCTTAAAGTACTATTGATGTATTTCAATTTGTGGTCTTATTTATAATAATGAAAAAAAGAAAGCTTAGTATTAGTGATGGTGTCCTGTTGGTTTTTTTACTGTTGCTAATCATTCCGCAGACACGTAAACCCATACAGGTTGCGTTAAATAGTTTGAAAATTCAATTTTTCTCTCCATCAACTTTAGATAAAGCTAATCAAGTCTCAATTACGCCATTTACATATCAAGTATCTACTCTTAATGGTGCTTTAAAGGAAATTAAAATAGGAAACAACAAAGTGACTTTTGTAAGTTATTGGGCCACGTGGTGTCCACCCTGTATTGCAGAAATGCCTGGTATTCAAAAGTTATATGATGATTATGGTGGTTCAATCAATTTTATTCTTTTAACAAATGAAGAACCAGAGGTTGTTCGCGCGTTTTTGGAGAACAAGGGATTTAACCTTCCCGTATATATTCCCAGAATGCAAACTCCAGAGGCACTTTACGAAAAAAGTATACCAACTAATTTTCTGATTGATAAATCTGGAAATATAATCGTTAAAGAAACGGGTTCTACAGATTGGAACGCTGAAAAATTTAGAACAATCCTAGATGGTTTGATAGCCTCCTAGCCTTTAATTTTAATTTTTACCCTTTAATGCTTTAAAACTTTTCAAAAACACCTAAACCAAACAGGGCAAAGTCATATTTCACTGGGTCTAAAGGGTCTAGTTTTCTCAGGTTTTTATCTAGTTCTGCCAATGCCTTTGCATCGTTTTGCTTTCGGGTGAGTAATTTTAGTTTTCTTCCAACGTTTCCTGAATGAACGTCTAAAGGGCAAGATAATTGGCTGGGAGAAATACTGTCCCAAATTCCAAAATCTACGGAGGTGGCGTTGGTTCGCACCATCCAACGTAAAAACATATTAATACGCTTGGCGGCAGAACCTTTTAAAGGGTCGCTTACATGCTTCTGTGTGCGAGTAGGATGTGGAAGTTCAAAAAATGTTTTCTTGAATTCCGAAATTGCCGTTTGCATTGAGTTGGCTTCGGACTTCTTAGCAAAAACCGATTCTAATCCATTGTGATTTACGTAGATGTTCTGTAGACTTTTTATAAAATAGTTTAAATCTTCACCATTGAAGGTCCGATGTACAAAATTGGATAGTTCATCGGTCTTATCAACGTCATATTCAAGCACGTAATCATAGGGTGAATTCCCCATGAGTTCCATTAGTTTGTTGGCGTTTTTGATAATGCTTTTACGATTGCCCCAAGCAATGGTAGCGGTTAAAAATGCACTGATTTCAATATCTTCTTTACGTGAAAATTTATGCGGAATCTGAATGGGGTCTGTCTCCAAGAATTTTGGATGTTCATATTCCAATACCTTGGCATCTAAAAATTGCTTTAATTCAGTACGGTTCATTCGGTAAAGCGTTTCAAAAATATCACAGTTCAGGAGTGTCTAGAACTACTTCTTTGTTAACGATTAACCCATCTACCATAGTTAGTTTGCGGTCTGCCATATCTGCCAATTGCTCGTTATGTGTTACGATTACAAAGGTCTGTCCAAATTCATCACGAAGCTCAAAAAATAGCTTATGCAGGTTATCCGCACTTTCGGAATCCAAGTTGCCGCTAGGTTCATCGGCAAAAATAATAGAAGGGTCATTTATCAAAGCACGGGCAACTGCTACGCGTTGCTGCTCACCACCAGAAAGTTCATTGGGTTTATGGTTATATCGCGCGGATAAACCTAGGAAATTCAATAGCTCCTTGGCTTTGGCCTCAGCTTGAGCTTTAGAGGTGTTTTTTATAAATGCAGGAATACAAACGTTTTCAAGTGCTGTAAATTCTGGAAGCAGCTGATGAAATTGAAAAATGAAACCAATATGTTCATTTCGGAATTTCGCCAAATTTTTATCGGACAGTGCAGTTACCTCAGTTCCATTTATCAACAGTTTACTATCCGATGGATTGGACTGAACATCTAGAGTGCCTAAAATCTGTAATAATGTAGTTTTACCAGCTCCGGAAGCACCTACTATAGAAATTACTTCACCCTTTTCTATATGAAGATCAACTCCTTTAAGTACCTCTAAATCCCCGTAAAACTTTTTAATATTATTGGCTTTTATCATATATTATACTTCTTGATCTGCTTGAATTTCATGGATAAAACTAATCCAAAACATCTTATGCTGGTAAAAGTAATGAAATTTGATGTGTACTAAGGGATTGGTTAAAATGCCTTTTTTGATACAAAAAATATTAAATTGGCGACTTTGTGCAGAAATATGAACTTTTGTTTACTATTTTTACCCATACAATAAACAAGATAAAGCAGCTTTATGGCACCCTACAGAAATTTAGAAGAATACAATTTGGAAATCACGACCGAAGTAAAAGACCGATTTTCAAAAATTATAGATGGAATAGGTGAGGATGTCACTAGAGAAGGATTGGTAAAAACACCGGAAAGAGCAGCAAAAGCAATGCTTTTTCTTACACAAGGCTATCAACAGGATGCGGTAGAAATACTTCAAGGGGCCATGTTTAAAGAGGATTATGATGATATGGTCATTATAAAGGATATTGAATTATATTCTCTTTGTGAGCACCATATGCTGCCTTTCTTTGGAAAAGCACATGTAGCTTATATTCCAAACGGTCATATTGTAGGGCTAAGTAAAATACCACGCGTAGTGGATGTTTTTGCGCGCCGTCTTCAAGTACAAGAGCGTCTTACGCATGATATTTTGGAATGTATTAATAGTACATTAAAACCTAAAGGTGTTGCCGTGGTTATTGAAGCTTCGCACATGTGTATGATGATGCGTGGTGTTCAAAAGCAAAATTCCGTAACTACAACATCTGGATTTAGGGGGCAGTTTGAGAAGATTGAAACACGCAATGAATTTTTGAAGCTTATCAGTTCGGATTTGTCTTAATGACCTCCTAAACAGGATATTCTTGTTATCAACAATTTTTAAGATTTAATTTTGGCATTCTTATTGCGTTAAATAGTAAGAATTAATACTTTATATAATGTCAAAAGAGAAAGATGAAAAATACAAAAAGCTCCTTTTAGGATTGCTCTTTGATGGTATTGGTATGCTATCATTTGCAATACCGTTCATTGGTGAGTTTTCAGATATCGTGTGGGCACCTTTAGCTGGTTGGTTAATGACTCGTATGTACAAAGGTAAAATAGGCCAAGGTGCAGGTGTTGTAACATTTTTAGAAGAAATCATTCCTGGTTTAGATGTTATACCAACGTTCACGATAATGTGGTTGTATACTTATGTCTTTAAGAAAACCAAGAACGCAGAATCTATAGAATTTAATACTTAATTTTTTATCAAGGTTAAATTAGTGGATATTATGAGTTCATACCATTTTCCAAAAATCTATAGATTTAATAGGTTTTCAACTACAAATCTCATTTACAACTAATTATATTTTTTTGTAGTATAAGTCTCCAAACCTCCTTTATTTAAAAGGCTAACCACAACCTTTATTATTTTGTTTAACCTTTTCTAAGAGTATCACAACCAAAACCTTAAAAAAAAATTAAATTCATAAAATAGCATAGAAGGGAACACTAAATAACTATAACTTTGAGTGTAACCCAGACCTAAATTTTATGCAGAGAAGAAAGTTTATAGGTAAAGCTGCGCTTGTATCTTTAGCCAGCATTATTGGAGCTGACATTGTATATGGCTCAAAAATGGTGGAGAATTATATTCCCTTAGCATTACAAGATCCAGACCCTTTTAAATTATTTAATAAAGACAAGGAAATGGTTGTGCTTAATGACAAACCTTGGAATATGGAAGCTCAGGCACATTTGTTGGATGATAAGATTACGCCCAATAAGTTCGTTTTTGTCCGTAATAATGGACTAATTCCTGAAGATATCGACGTAAAAAATTGGACTCTTGATTTTGACGGGGAATCCGTACAACAAAAGAAAACCTATACCTTAGAGGAACTTAAATCAAAGTTTAAACATTATACTTACCAATTAACTTTGGAATGTGGTGGTAATGGACGTAGTGAGTTTGACCCGCCTGCAAAAGGAAACCAGTGGACCATTGGAGCAGTATATTGTGCTAGTTGGACCGGAGTTAGGCTACGCGATGTATTGGAGGATGTTGGGATAAAAGATGATGCGGTGTATTTTGGCTATCATGCTGCAGATTTACATTTGAGTCGCGATCCTTCTAAAGAACCTATATCTAGAGGGGCCCCAATGGCGAAAGCGATGCAAGACGAAACATTATTGGCATTTAAGATGAACGGAGAAGATATTCCTTTGGCACATGGTTATCCACTTCGTGTGATTGCAGGTGGTTGGCCCGCATCCGTTTCCGGGAAATGGCTCCAGCGCATTAGTATTAGAAACATAGTTCATGACGGTACTAAAATGACCGGTACTGCATATCGAGTGCCTTGTAAACCAGTAGCGCCCGGCGCAAAAGTCGCGGATGAGGATATGTGTATTATTGAATCTATGCCTGTAAAATCACTAATTACTTACCCCAAGTCCGGCGCTATAATTTCTAAAGGCAAAAAGCTAAATATTAGAGGGCATGCCTGGGCAGGGGAGTTGGAAGTTGTTAAAATGGAATACTCAATTGATTTTGGTGCTACATGGAAGGTTTGCAAACTAGATAAGCCTGCCAACCGCTTAGCATGGCAGCATTTTTCTGCAGCTATAGATTTTCCGAAAGAAGGGTACTATGAGGTTTGGGCAAAGGCTACGGATGCAAATGGTGTAAGTCAGCCCATGTTATTGCCAGGGTGGAATCCTAAGGGGTATCTAAACAATGCTTGTCATAGAATAGCCGTAAAAATAGCATAGATGAAAAATCCAAATCACGAGAAGCTGAGAAAAGATTTTGGAGGTGTTTATAAAGTGGTTATTATCGCTTTTGCATCAATTGCTGTGCTTTCCATAGGTGTTATCTACTTAATGACAAATCCGGAATTTTCATTTTATGAGAATACATACTCAGATTCTAAAACGGTCGCGGTACCTACGGAGGAAGATGACTTTGATAAAGTAGAAAACGGTATTCACGTGCGGACCGGTTTTATTGAAGCTCCAGGAATGATTGAGACTGTGCAAAACTGTACCAATTGCCACTCAGCAAAATTGGTAATGCAGAACCGTATGAACAAGGAACGTTGGAAATCTACTATTAAATGGATGCAGGATACTCAAAACCTTTGGGATTTAGGAGAAAATGAAGATATTATAATAGATTATTTGGTTACCAACTATCCTCCAAAGAAAAAGGGAAGAAGAGAGGTCCTAGCTGATATTGATTGGTATGAATTGAAAGATTAATAAACTTTGTTCGACTCATAAATAGAAAATACCCTTAACCATGCAAAAGTATTTTGATGCATTTATAAATTCCTTTAGGGGAACGATAGATTGGACATGGAAATCCATCCTGTTTGATGTGCCTTGGTATACCAATTATTTTTGGGGTATTATTTTACTTTCCGTTTTGGTTTGGATTCTTGAAATAGCCTTTCCTTGGCGTAAAAATCAAGCTGTTTTCAGAAAGGATTTTTGGTTAGATGGATTTTATATTTTTTTTAATTTTTTTCTTTTTGCAATTGCTATAAGTGGTTTTTATAAGTTGCTAGAAGTCTTATTTTTAGACTTAGGTATTTCAGTTGATACTTTATCCTTGTTTAATATACGAGGTTGGTCGCCATTTTTACAATTAGTGGTCTTTTTTATTCTTTTGGATTTTGTACAATGGTTCACTCATATGTTGCTTCATAGGTATGCTTTTTTATGGGAATTTCATAAAGTTCACCATAGTGTAAAAGAAATGGGTTTTGCCGCTCATATGAGATATCACTGGATGGAAAATTTATTTTACAAACCACTTAAAACTTTTGCAGTAATGATTTTGGGTGGCTTTGAGCCAGAACAAGCTTATATAGTTCATTTTTTCGCAATTGCCATCGGCCACTTAAATCACTCGAATATAAAGCTCACATGGGGCCCTTTAAAATATATTTTTAATAATCCGGTTATGCATTTGTACCATCATGCGTATGAACTACCTGAAGGAAGGAAGAATGGTGTTAATTATGGTATTAGTTTAAGCTTATGGGATTATATTTTCAAGACCAACTATATTCCAGAGGATAGCGGCTTGGTTCCACTTGGTTATGAAGGGGATGATGAAATGCCCAAAAGTTTCTTAGGGCAACTTGTGCATGGTTTTCATTTTAAATCTAAAAACAGAGCCGCAAGCGAATAAAATTTAGATTTCCAGTAATTCTGCACTATGAAAAACAAATAACAAATTATCAGCTATTACAAGAAAACACATTATTTAAGCAGAAAGCCTAAACCGAGCCTATTAATCATCTTTTTTTCAAAATTCCAAAAGAATTTAAACTGTCCAAAGAGCCATCCAAAGGCCACTAAAAGCACTTGGTAAATAGGAAATATTAAAAGGATACGGCAAGTCCAATACAACCAAGCATTGGTTGTCTCACTATCTAATCCCATAAAAGCAGTTACCGGAGCAGCTAGTTTAGCAGCTGTGGAACCTGTAATAGCAAAGACTATAAAAATAATTGCTAACTGAATATTGGAGTCAACACCCCAACGTTGTTTTAGTTTTTTCATAACGTGCGTCTGGACAAATATAGTCAATCAAATTCTTGGTACAAAGGGGCCTAGACGTTGATTGTATTTTCTTTGAAAATATATAAAGTAATTATATAGCTTATAATTCACCTCATATCCATAATCAATATGAGGTTCATAATTTATTTGTTGCTCATATAAATTAGGGTCAAAGCGCATAGGTTGCATAACCCTTTGGTTATAGTTTGTGACAAAAATCTGGTTTCGATTTTCCATGAACGACTGAGTATAATAATCCCGAGGTCTTGCTATTCCCTGTAGCCAAAAATTAAATCCCGGCTCAATGATGATAATCTCATATTCGGTTTTATCACTAGCAATGGTTATGGTATCTCCTTCCTTTTGCTGAAAAGCAGTTTTCTCTTTAGCTGAAACAGTAACGGTTTCCTTAGTGCTAGAGCAACTGCTTACAATTGATGAAATTGCCAGGCTGAATATACCAAGAACTAAAAATATTTTTTTCATTTTTATTTGCAGCTTTTCTGAGGTAGCTCCTCCAATTTACAAAAAAAAGCCACTTGTATCAACAAGTGGCTTTTTAAGATTATAAAAAGTGTTTCCTACTTTCCGAAAAGACCGCCTAACAGACCACCTATTCCTCCTTTATTTCCTCCAAGAGCCATAGAAGCTACATCATCAAGGATGCTACCATCACCATCGGAGTCTAAAAAAGATTCTATCAAGGATTGTTGTTTGTTACCTGTTTCTCCGCCACCCATTAGTCCGCCTAAAAGGTTACCAATACCATTAGAATCGGTTACATTCTGTTCTTTGGTTTGCTTGCCCAAGAAACCTAAAAGAATAGGGGCGGCAACTTTTAAAATAGTTGAAACAGAACCTGTATCCATTCCTGATTTTTGGCTTAACGCATTTTCTACAGTAGCTTGTTTACCGCCTAAGACATGTCCTAGAATACCAGCACCGTCATCCATTACAGATTGGTCAACACCGCCGCTAAAAAGTCCACCTAGATTGTCTAAAATGCCACCGTCGTGCTTTCCTGAAAGCGCACTCATTAAACCTTGGGCACCTTCTGGTGAGGATGCATTTTTTTTCATAGCACCCATTAACACGGGTAAAGCCATACTTAATACACTGCCGGTTTGATCGGTAGAACTACCGGTCTGGCTGGCCACACCACTTATAAGTTGTTGCCCCATTGGGCTGCTTAATAAATCTAATAATCCTGACATAATGTTTAGTGTTTTAATATTATTTACAATTTACGAAAAAGATTCCTTGATAAATACGGGATAATCAAAATAGTACACGTAAAATACCGACTAAATTTGAATAATTCAAAAAATGTATCTTTTTGATATCCAAGAGCTTAATTTGTTTTGTTTGTGTAAATCCGTGTGCACTATTTATTCTTTTGTTTAGTGTTTCACAGTTATAAATGAGAAAACCTCGCAAAACAGTACATGTTTCAACGAGGTTTTCTTAAAGGTATTGTACCGTACTTATTTTAGCAAGGTAATGATTTGCTCTGCCAATTCCATTCCTATTCGGTTTTGTGCTTCTCCTGTAGCTGCACCTATGTGCGGTGTTAATGAAATATTTGGGTGCATGAGAATTCTAATTTCAGGTGAAGGCTCGGATTCATAAACGTCAAGACCGGCAAAAATGACATTACCATTTTCTAAGGCATCAACCAAAGCCACTTCGTCCAAGACTCCACCACGAGCAGCATTTATAATACCAACACCGGGCTTCATCATTTCAAATTCTTCCTTGCCAAGTACATAGTTGTTTTGTGCCGGAACATGAAGTGTTATGAAATCCGAAGTAGAAATTAAAGTTTCCTTGCTTTGCGACTCAAATTCAAAAGAAACGGATTGTCCATCAAAAAAAGGAATCTTAACTGAAGCTTTTTCAATAAATGGATCATGAAAAATAACCTTCATGCCAACACCTAAAGCAATTTTAGCAGTTGCCTGTCCTATTCTTCCAAATCCTATAATTCCTAAGGTCTTGCCTCTTAATTCTATTCCACTTCCGTATGATTTTTTTAAGCGTTTGAAATTGCTGTCTCCTTCAAGGGGCATATTTCTATTGGCATCATGCAAATATCTTACTCCACCAAAAAGGTGAGCAAAAACAAGCTCCGCTACCGATGATGAAGATGCTTCTGGTGTATTAATAACGTGTAGACCTTTTTCTTTGGCATATTCTACATCAATATTATCCATTCCAACGCCACCTCTACCTATAAGCCTTAGGCAAGGGCAATTATCAATAATATCCTTTCGTACCTGTGTGGCACCTCTCACCAATAAACCAGTTATGTCATTCTCGTTTATGAAATTCTGTAACTGCTCTTGGGCAACCGTAGTGGTAAGGACTTCAAAACCTGAATTCTCAAGTACGTTAATACCAGATTGGGCTATTCCATCGTTTGCAAGTATCTTCATTCTATTTGGAAAATTTATTAGTATTACTATCAAGTAAAATGAAGTCCGCTAGTTAAATACTAACGGACACATTCTTTTATTCGAATTGATGGGATTAGTTACCCTTTTCTTTCCATTTCACTCATTACATCTACAAGAACACCTACACTTTCTAAAGAAAGTGCATTGTACATAGAAGCACGGTATCCACCAACAGAACGGTGACCGTTCAACCCGTTTATGCCAGCTTCTTTCCAAAGGGCATCAAAAGTGTCTTTTAATTTATCATCAGCTAAATTAAAGGTGGCATTCATTATAGAACGATCTTCCTTATTAGCATACCCTATAAAAACAGGGTTTAAATCAATTTCAGAATATAGCAATCGTGCTTTTTTCTCATTGATTTCCTCTATGGCATCAATTCCACCTAAATTCTTTAACCACTGTAGGGTAAGCATGGAAGTATACACTGCAAAGACCGAGGGTGTATTGAACATACTATCTTTTGATATGTGTACTTGGTAATCTAGCATGCTAGGAATTTTTCTAGAAACTTTACCAAGAATATCATCTTTTACTACAACAAGTGTGGTTCCTGCCGGTCCCATGTTTTTCTGTGCACCGGCATAAATCAGGTCAAATTGAGAAAAATCCATTTGACGAGAGAAAATATCAGAACTCATATCACAGATCAAAGGCACATTGGTCTTTGGAAATTTCTTTACCTGCGTTCCAAAAATAGTGTTGTTAGAAGTAATATGAAGGTAATCTAGATCTTCAGGTATCGCGTATCCTTTAGGGATATAATTGAAATTTTCGTCTTTAGAGGAGCCCACTTCAACCACATCGCCAAATAATTTAGCTTCTTTGATAGCTTTTTCACTCCAAGTACCTGTATTAAGGTATCCGGCTTTTTTCTCTAGAAAATTATAAGCCACCATTAAAAACTCCATACTTGCACCACCTTGTAAAAATAGTGCAGTGTAACCTTGATTCTGAAGTCCTAAAAGCTCAAGCGCCAGGCTACGAGCATTTTCCATGACTTCTACAAAGTCTTTACTTCTATGGGAAACCTCTATGAGGGAAAGCCCGGAACCGTTAAAATCTAAAATGGCTTCAGAAGATTTCAACAACACTTCTTGGGGCAGTATACATGGTCCGGCACTAAAATTATGTTTTTTCATAAGGGATGTAAAAAAATTAAGAGGTAAAGGTCTTGAATTTAAGGGAAACGCATCTAACTATTAACAAAAATTTCTATTAGGTTCTTAACAGGAAGTCAACAGTATCTACATTATCCGCGTAGTCTGTTAATGAGGGCTTTTGGGTCTGACCAAAGTCAATTTCATTTTTAACAATACCATTGCCAACAATGCATTGCAATTCGTTAGTATCTAATATTAATCGTTCTTTTAGCAATTCCAAACTTTTATAGCGTTCATAAAATAAGGATGCAATAGGAGAGGAGTAGCTTTTGTCTTCTTTGAGAATTAAAAATCCGTTATCCAGTATTTTAAATTCAGACATGAGATAAACGGCTTTATTGTAATCGTAATTGTTAGCGTATTTAACGTGGTCTACAATAGGATGATAATCATAAACCGCTTCAAACAGGGTAGAGAATTCAAAATCTTGAGGCACGAATACTTTACTAACACTCCGGCAGCCCAATCCGTAGTATCTAAAGATATCTTCTCCTAAAGCATGTAGCTGCTGCTTAGATTCCTTTCCCGTTAAAACCGCAATTGAATTTCTATTCTTTCGAATAATATTGGGTACTTTACCAAAATAATGCTCAAAATAGCGTGAGGTATTGTTGCTTCCCGTTGCTATAACAACATCAAAACCTTCCATTTTACCATCTGAAATTTCTATGGAGTCCTTTAAATTGGGTTCAATAGAAGTTAGATAGTTTTTTATGAATAGCATAAGAACATCATCATTGGATGAAAGCTTTGCCATGACTTTATTTCCCGTTATCAATACAGACAGAAAATCATGAAAACCAACTAGGGGAATATTTCCCGCCATAATCAGTGCCACCGTCTTTGGTTTGTTCGTAGTTAAATCATAAGAGTTGACCCATTCAGAAAGTTTATCCTCGGTTAATAGTTCTCCCCAACTTTGAAGTGAGTTAATGACATTTTCTCTTGTGAACCAACCATTTTTATGCTTGGATAAAGTAACAGCATCGTCTAATTTCTGCGACCATTCGTCATTTGGTGTTTTCAATGTAACAAACTCCCTAAGAAAGTGGCCGAGTTTAACAAATGCAATAAAAGTTTTGTGATGGTCGTTCATATATTTGTTCAAAATTGTATTCCGAAGTACCTTTGTGCAAAAGTAAGAATACTCAATCGATTTTTTGCTTTAACGGTTAAAACGAAAATTTAACGAACGGTTTAAGAGGCTGTTCAGCTTAATAAAAATAATATGGCAATAGTAATAACGGATGAATGCATTAACTGCGGAGCTTGCGAGCCAGAATGTCCGAATACTGCAATTTACGAAGGAGCGGATGAATGGCGTTATACAGATGGCACTTCCCTTGAAGGTGATGTTGTGCTTCCTGATGGAAAAGCTGTAAATGCGGAGGAGGTGCAGGAACCTATAAGTGATGAGATTTATTATATTTCTCCGGACAAGTGTACGGAATGTATGGGCTTTCATGAAGAGCCACAATGTGCAGCGGTTTGCCCAGTAGATTGTTGTGTGCCCGATGAAGACCATGTAGAGTCTGAAGAAACACTTTTGGCAAAACAAAAATTCATGCATCCTGACGGATAGTTGGACAAAGAATATTTAGTTGAGAATTTAAAGATCAAAAACCGGGCAATGCCCGGTTTTTTATTTCTTGACCTTAAGAGGATTAAATGGAAGTTTACAATTGGTAGCTGTAATATGCAAAGCCTAAATATGGTATATAAAAAAACTGCCCAAGAAATTGGGCAGTTTAAGCTAAAACAATATTACACTTAAAACAAAGTCTTAGAATTTATAGTTTAGCGACAAGTTAAACATCGTTCCTAATTGACTAAAATGGTAACCATCATAAGTCATTTGAGAATATCTTTGGTTGAAAGTAATTAGGTTAGATTGATTCTGGACTTGTGCTGGGTCAGCCAAAATAGCATTTCCTGCAGAATTTTTGGATTGAAAACTCCACTCAGGCAACACATCAAATATGTTGTTTACATTCAATGCAATCGTGAATTTTTCAGTTGCATTAAAATTGATTCCTAAGTCAGTTACGACATTTGGTGTAAACTCAGTAAACAAGTTATCATCCAAACCTTGTTGTTGGAATTTAGTTTTCCCGAAATACGTGTTGTTCAAAGAGAAACCGAATTTGTTGATATCGTAGTTTATTCCAAAAATCCATTTGGTTTGCGGACGTGAAGTGAAAAACAAAGCTTCCTGAGTTTCATTTACTACAGATTGCCCGGAATTGGCTACTAAATCAATATCCTTAACAGGACCATCAAGTTCGTTTTGTATAGTATAGTTTCCAGATAAATTCAAATCTAAATTACCAGCTCCAAGCTTTATGCCTTTATATGCAAGAACAACATCTACACCAGATGTTCTGGTATCAATAGCATTAGAGAAAAAACTAACATCACTTAAGTTATTGCTCGCTAAAAGAATATCTAAAGGGTTTGTGGCATCTCCACTAGGTCCTATTTCATTTCCTAAAACAATTCTATCTTCAACAACAATATTGTAATAATCCAAAGTATAACTAAATTTATCCGCAATTTTTCCACCAACACCAATGGTAAAGTTGGTAGACGTTTCAGCATCTAGTTGTGGTATACCTAAAAGTTTAGCTTGTGTAGATACGTTATTGATTAAACCACCTACTTGTATACCTTGTCCTGGAACAAAACTGTACTGTGCTTTTTGTGTATATATTTGGTGTAGGGTAGGAGCTCTAAAACCAGAAGAAATAGAACCTCTTAAAGTAAACGCGTCGGCTACTTTGTAACGGGTACTGAACTTGTATACAAAAGCATTACCAAAATCAGAATAGTTTTCTGTTCTAATAGTACCACTTAGCAAGAAAGCATCGGTTACATCATAATCTAAACTCAAGTAGCCACCAATATTGTAGCGGTTGAATTTTCCTGAGTTTTGAGGAGAGGCTCCAGCAAAAGAATCTGCACCACCACCATCGTAAGAAGATAATTCTCCTTCTATGATTTCAAAAGTTTCCGTTCTGAACTCAGCACCAAAACCAATACTGATTTTATCAGAAAGCAACCTTGAAATATCAATGTTGCCTACATTATGAGAAAATCTTGTTCCTCCTGGATCAAAAGATTGTTGACTGTTTTCTCTGTATAGTTCAGAACCTTCTGTTATTTCACCGTCATCAACGGAGCCATTACCGTTAGCATCTATAAATACTGATGGAGAATATACGATGTTTCTATTATGAGTGTCATTTACTTTATAGGTCTGTAAGTTACCTCCGGTTGTAAAACTTGCATCAATATTCCAATCATTAATAGTTGATTTGAAACCTATTGTAGCATTATAATCACTTAATAAACCCTCAAAAGTAGGAACATAACCATCATAACCTCCAGCTGTGTTTGGATTGTTTCCAGGGAAAAAATCTGCCAAATATGGGTAATCATCTACAGTCCTCCAATACGGTGTCCTATAGTTAGCAAAACTATTTACGGCTTTGTAGACATAAGCTGCATTACCATATAATGAAGTGTTTTCACTTAAGTCATAACCTAAGTTAAGTGAGAATTTAGCAGCAGCAGTTTCTGGAGAGCCATTAATATTTCCGGCATCAGGTCTTCTAGACAAGAACTCCTGTACATCTGCAATATCAGCTCCAAAATCAACAGCTTCACCGGCTGCATTTACCGTACCAGGACGGTTTGCTTGGTTTACTTTGGATAGGTCAATAGTGTAGTTTATGAAGCCTTTATCTTCACCAATAGTAGATCCATTATTAACGGCCACACCAAACATTTCACCATCACCTTCAGAAGTAATTCCCCCACGCAAGGTAGCAGAGCCTTCATTAGGTGAATCTTTTAAAATAATATTCATTACACCTGCAATTGCATCAGAACCATATTGAGCAGAAGCACCATCTCTTAAAATCTCTACTCTTTTGATTGCATCTGTAGGGATAGCAGAAATATCCGCACCTGTTTCACCACGACCCGGAGATGTTTGTGTATATAACAAGGCACTTAAGTTCTTACGCTTACCATTAATCAAAATTAATGTTCTAGATGGTCCCATGTTTCTAATTTCATAAGGATCTAGTAAAGAAGTTGCATCGTTTACTGGTGTTTGAACCGTATTAAATGATGGAATTCTGTACTGCAAAGCTTTATCAAAAGTTGCTTGACCGGTAGAAGTCAATTCCTTTACGCCAACAACATCCACTGGTAAAGGCGTATCTGTATTACTTCTTGGTGCAGTTCTTGAACCAACAACAATAAACTCTTCTAATTGTACACCTTCACTAAGTGATACATTAACAACAGATTTACCATCTACTTTTTGTACTTTACTTGCAAAACCGATAAAACTAAACTCTAAGCTGGCCCCATCAGAAACATCAATGGTGTAATTACCATCAAAATCTGTTGTTGTCCCGTTAGAGGTACCTTTTTCAACAACGTTAACTCCTGCCAACGGTAAACCATCTTGGTCTTTTACAGTACCGGTAACCGATTGTTGTAGTTCTGATAAATCTACCGTGCTATACCCTAGGTTATTTAGCGAAAGCTTATTAACCTTAGCTTTTCCTGCTTTTTTGTGATAAACCACATAATAGTTGTTGCCTAAATATTCAAAATCAAAACTTGTTTTACTTTCAAGTTTAGTAATGATTTTATTCAGTTTACTATATCTATATTCTTCAGGGTCAAGATTCTCCCCTGATATAAGGCTTGCATTGTAAGTAAAAAATACTTTATGCTTTTTGCTCACATCATTAAGAAAATCGGATAGAGCAACATTCTTTTCCAATTCCATATTCAAGCTTTTGTCCGAAGCCTGAATCTGCACTGTACCTAAAATCAGGATGGCAGTTAACAGTGTTTTCATAATAGTTTTTCTCATAATTCTAATTTGTAAATTGATTTTAGTTAGTTCTTGAATATTAATAGTCTTTTGTCTTTTACGACAATTCTAGTTCCCGTCGATTTTTCTATTGCTGACAAACAAATTTTGAGATTTTGATTAGGGATACCCCCAGATAGTTTTTGATTTTTAAGTTCTTCGTCTATAAATTCGGTTTTCAAGCCATATGCATGCTCTACATTTCTCATGACCTCATATACAGAGGTGTTATTGAAAACATAAGTTCCTTCGCGCCATAAAGAATAAGAAAGGTCTTGAGTCACCTTTTTATGGGTAACTTCTTTGTCATCATCAGAATAAGACACCATTTCCCCTGGTATCATTTTTCTAGTAGACCCATTGCCCAATAAAAGTTGTATTGAGCCTTCATCCAGGAGAACACCTGTTTTTTCATTTCTTGTATTTACAGAGAATTGAGTTCCGTAGACCTCTACTTTTAAATCTTTTGTGTTAACCCAAAATTTGGCTTGCGTAGAAGGAATGGCCTTGACTTTAAAATAAGCCTCTCCTTTTAAATTAATATTCCGGGGAGCGGATTTGTCATATGAAATTTCGGAATTCCCATTTAAAACAACTGAAGTTCCATCAGGAAGTTTAAGGTCTATTATTTCTCCGTAAACCGTTTTATGTGTTACTATAGTACTGTCTTCGGCAGAAAATCTATTAACAAAAGTAACTATAAGGACCACAGCCGCAGCTATGCCTAAATATGTGAGGATACTCGTTTTTTTATTTGGCTTTAATGGTGCGGTTTCTCCAGGTTCTATTTGAGCTAAAATATCATTAAGCTCCCTATTGATTTTGTTTTCTGGAATTTGAACTGGATTAAACTGAATTCCTAATACAATTGCCTTGGCATTGTACACGGTATCTATTTTATCAGGATGTTCAGCAATCCATTTTTTCCAGAAGGCAACATCATTTTGATTCTGGTTTTTAGCCCAGTTCACAAAGGATGCGTCATTAATAAGAATTTCTAAAAGGGACAGATGTTTATTACTCATAAGAATGGTCTTCAATAGTAAGAGACCATCACTTAATTATTATACCCTACTTTTTCTAATTTTTTTGAAAAACAGCAGATATTTCTTGCTCAACTATCTCATTCCGGAGTTTGGAAAAAGCTTTTTGCAAGGTGTTCAATACACTTTGGTAAGATATATTCATAACCTCGGCGGTATCTTTAATAGAGAGTTCACTGTAATATTTTAGATAAACAACTTCCCTTTGCCTTGTAGAGAGGGAGTTTAAAAGTACAGCCAAGGCAGTATTCTTGGTGTTACTTATTTCTTGTTCGATTTTTAATTCTTCAGGTGAAAATGCAAATAAATGATTAGACTCAAAAATTTCATCATATGAACCGAACCTTCTTTCTTGTTTTAGATTTTTAAGGATTGCTCTTCTAAAAGATACAAAAAGGTAAGATTTTACATTATTAATTTCACTTAGATTTCTTCTATTTTTATGTAAGTAAATAAAAAAATTTTGAAGACAATCCTCAGTGGTGCATTGGTCTGAGGAAATTTTCAATCCGTAACTGTATAGTGGAGAGTAGTAAGTTTTAAACAGTGACGAAAAGGCATTTTTATCCCCTTCCACAAATAAATTCCATAAAGATTTTTCAGATGAAGTGTTCATGTTCTCGAAATAATCAGAAACCAAATATATGTATTATGTACTAAAATTGTGTTAAATCAAGAGAAAAATTAAGACTCCAAAGGAAAACGTTGAATATATGTTTGAAATACACTTGTTCTGTTGAATATTGTTCAAGTTTTATTTTTGCCGGAAAGAAGTATGTTTGATTAGAATTATAAGTCGTGGAAGTGTTGTATTCATATACCGATTCAAAAAGTTATCTTTGCAAACTATTTTAGAAGACCTTTTAAATTTATTCAAACATTTAATTACTTTTTTCAAGATGAAAGCAGGTATCGTAGGATTGCCAAATGTAGGAAAATCAACTCTTTTCAATTGTCTTTCCAATGCTAAGGCACAAAGTGCCAATTTCCCTTTTTGTACCATAGAACCTAATATTGGGGTTGTAAATGTACCTGATGCTCGATTACAGAAATTAGAGTCTTTGGTAGATCCGGAGCGAGTATTGCCTGCGACTGTAGAAATCGTTGATATTGCCGGTTTAGTAAAAGGAGCAAGTAAAGGTGAGGGATTAGGAAATCAGTTTTTAGGGAATATTCGTGAAACCGATGCTATTTTACATGTATTGCGCTGTTTTAATGATGATAATATTGTTCATGTAGATGGTTCTGTTGATCCTATTCGCGATAAAGAAACCATTGATATGGAGCTGCAGTTAAAAGATCTTGAAACAGTAGATAAAAAATTGGATAAGGTTAAACGTGCCGCTAAAACAGGAAATAAGGAAGCTCAAAAAGAAGAAGCTGTTCTTTTAAAATTAAAAGAAGGTCTTGAGGCAGGAACGTCTGTTCGTGCTATAGATATATCAGAAGACAATAGGGAGGAATTTGTAAAGCCTTTACAATTCATAACGGACAAACCCGTAATGTATGTTTGTAATGTAGATGAAAGTGCGGCATCTTCAGGTAATGATTATGTAGATAAGGTTAAAGCTGCCGTTGCCCAAGAAAATGCGGAGGTAGTTGTTTTGGCAGTTGGTACCGAAGCAGATATTACCGAGCTTGAAACTTATGAAGAGCGACAAATGTTTCTAGAAGACCTTGGTTTGGATGAACCTGGTTCTGCAAAATTAATACGTGGTGCATACAAGCTATTAGATTTAGAAACTTATTTTACCGCAGGTGTAAAGGAGGTACGTGCATGGACTATCCCAGTAGGCGCTACCGCACCTCAAGCTGCAGGTGTTATCCATACTGATTTTGAAAAAGGTTTTATTCGCGCCGAAGTTATTGCCTATGAAGATTATGTGCAATTTGGTAGTGAAGCTAAAGTAAAGGAAGCTGGTAAAATGCGTGTAGAGGGTAAAGAATATATCGTTAAAGATGGGGATGTCATGCACTTTAGGTTCAACGTATAATTTTTTTTTATAAAACAAGTATTATGATTGTTTAGCAATTTTGTAATACTGCACTGTTTTAAGACCACTTAAGTTTATCTTTCGTGGTCTTCATTAATTTTAAGAATAAATACTTCAAACTGTTTATAAAAGAAATAAACATCATTTTAGGATAAGCCTATTTATGGTTAAATTCACCATTGTAAAAAATACCTTAACAAATTGAAGAATTTCATAGATGAATTGAACGATGCCCAAAGAGCACCCGTTCTACATAAGGATGGACCATTAATGGTAATTGCCGGAGCTGGATCGGGAAAAACTAGGGTGCTTACCTTTCGTATTGCCTATTTAATGCAGCAAGGTGTAGATCCATTTAATATTTTGGCACTTACGTTTACCAACAAGGCTGCTCGTGAAATGAAAGAGCGTATTGCCAAGATCGCAGGTAGATCAGAGACCAAAAACCTATGGATGGGAACTTTTCACTCTGTCTTTGCCAAGCTTTTACGCTATGATGGAGATAAATTAGGCTTCCCTAGCAACTTTACAATTTATGATACTCAGGATTCTCAGCGTTTATTAGCTTCGATTATTAAAGAAATGGGGCTGGATAAGGATATATATAAGTACAAGCAGGTACAGAACCGTATTTCGTCCTTTAAGAACAGTCTTATCACTGTTAAGGCTTACTTGAACAATCCAGATTTGGTGGAGGCAGATGCCATGGCTAAAAAACCAAGAATGGGCGAGATATATCAAAATTATGTAGATCGCTGCTTTAAAGCCGGTGCGATGGATTTTGATGACCTTCTACTTCGTACGAATGAACTTTTGAATCGGTTTCCAGAAGTATTGGCTAAGTATCAAGACCGATTCCGATATATTTTGGTAGATGAGTACCAAGATACCAACCATTCCCAATATCTAATTGTAAAAGCACTTGCAGACCGTTTTCATAATATCTGTGTAGTAGGTGATGATGCGCAGAGTATTTATTCGTTTCGTGGTGCGAACATTAGCAATATCTTGAACTTTCAGAAGGATTATGATAATGTAGGCATGTATCGTTTGGAGCAGAATTATAGGTCTACTAGGAATATAGTAAACGCCGCCAACTCAATCATTGCCAATAATAAGGAACAGCTAGAAAAAGTAGTTTGGACCTCAAATGATGATGGGGGAAGTATTAAAATACATAGGAGCACTACAGATGCTGAAGAAGGTAGATTTGTGGCGGGTTCCATTTGGGATCACAAGATGAACGAACAATTGGGCAATGGTGAGTTTGCAGTGCTCTATCGTACTAACTCGCAATCCCGTGCTATTGAAGATGCCCTACGTAAAAGAGATATTCCATACCGTATTTACGGTGGACTTTCCTTTTATCAGAGAAAAGAGATTAAAGACGTATTGAGTTATTTACGTTTGGTTATCAATCCAAAAGATGAGGAAGCGCTAAAACGTATTATCAATTTCCCTACGCGTGGAATAGGTCAAACTACCTTGGATAAGTTGACCGTGGCGGCTAACCATTATAACCGCTCTATTTTTGAAGTGATCCAGAATCTTGATAAAATCAATTTGAAAATTAATGCGGGAACACAACGCAAATTGCAGGATTTCACGACTATGATCCAAAGTTTTCAGATCATGAACGAAACTACGGATGCTTTTGTATTGGCCGAACACGTAGCTAAAAAGTCCGGTGTTCTTTTGGAGTTTAAAAAAGATGGCACTCCAGAGGGAATTGGCAAAATGGAAAATATAGAAGAGCTTCTTAACGGCATCAAGGACTTTGTGGAAGGACAGAAAGAAATTGCGGATGCAACGGGTAGTATTAGTGAGTTTTTAGAAGATGTTGCATTGGCAACGGATTTGGACAACGATAAGGGAGATGATGACCGTGTGGCCTTAATGACCATACACTTGGCAAAGGGATTGGAGTTTCCATATGTTTATATCGTTGGAATGGAAGAAGATCTTTTTCCTTCCGGTATGAGTATGAATACCCGTAGTGAGTTGGAAGAGGAGCGAAGGTTGTTTTATGTAGCACTTACCCGTGCAGAGAAACAAGCGTATTTAACGTATACTCAAAACAGATACCGATGGGGGAAATTGATTGATGCTGAACCTAGTAGATTTTTAGAGGAAATAGATGAAAAATATGTAGAAAACCTTACTCCAATTGATACAGGTTACCGGTACAAGCCACTTGTGGACAATGATATTTTTGGAGAAGTGGATAAAAGTAGGTTAAGGCAGAATAAACCTGCCGGCGGCACACCACCAACTCGTAAAAAACCAAACGAAATTCAATTACGGAAGTTGAGAAAGTTAAAACCGGAATTATCCACACCAGTAGGGAACACCAATTCTGTTGACCCTAATCTAGCTGAAGGCAGTGTTATTAATCATACTCGTTTTGGTCGTGGCAAAGTGATAAAAATTGAAGGGATAGGTAATGATAAAAAGGCTGAAATTCAGTTTGAAAAAGGAGATATAAAGAAGTTATTGCTTCGCTTTGCTAAGTTGGAGGTGATAAGCTAATTTACAGCTATTTTATAGCAAACAAAAAAGCCCTAGGAATATATTTCTTAGGGCTTTCTATTTGATATTAAGGCATATTTTGCTGAAGATATATTAATGTTGAAAAACAATTGAAAAAGGGATTTCATAGGTTACTCCATTATCCGTAACCAAGACCTTGCCATCGCTCTTATCATCCATTTGATTTAGGTATTCATTTTCTATTTCACCAGTAACTATTGAGCTGGGGTAGGTTAAGAAATTTTTGACGCTCAATGAGTTTTCTACAAAAAGAATTTCATTAATCTGTAGTCCTTCAATATTTTGGTTGAATGTTATATTTGCTTGCCGGTAGAATGCTTTATCGGGTTTAACCCCTATAATAGCTTCGGTAATAACTAGAGTAGGATGTGTTGATGCAGGTTGTAATACTTCAATTTCTATACCGGTCTCTGCATCGTTATTGTCATTGTATCCAATTAAATTATTTCTTAATCTAAGTTCATAACTACCACTTTGAACTTCATCGGGAATCGTAAGGCTCAAGCTATTTTCGCTAGTTGACTCTGTTCCTAAGCGATATAAAAGGTCTTTTCCGCTAGCTTCCGTAGATATTAAAATAATTTCAGATAGTTCTCTAAATATATATTCCCCCTTATTCTCAAAATATAGGTTTTCACCGCTAACGGTTAACATATCACCTTTTGTATAAATGGTTTTATTAATAGATGCATTTTTTGGACTTCCTCCTGAAACTACCGCTATAGCTTCTCCCCAGTAGTCAATAAGATCGTACTCATATGTTTCTCCATCAAGATGAATAGCAAATTTGTAATCCATACCATTGGGGGCATCTGCAGTATCCAGGTCAGGAAGGGTAAGAACAAAACTCTCATTACCGGACCCAGAGCTATAGGTTGCATTCGTAAATTCATATGCTATACCATCTTTTTTGAGGCTAAAAGTGTAATCTTCCAAACGAGAATGATCTAAGTATAGATTTGCAGAAATGTGCGCCCCAGGTCGGCTTATAACCCTGTCCAATTCGCCGTTAACACTGGCATATTTAAAATTGGGTGTTCCTTTGGTGAAACGAAGGTCACTATCATTGGTTTCTGTGCTATTATCATGTTCTATAGAAATCTCGATCTCATACCTTCCATTTAAATATGATTCCGGTAACCGCGCTGTGACAGCATCACTGTTATAGGATACATTTTCAATTTTTTCAACAATTAACGGTATGCTTTCACGGGTATGGCTGTTTATCAAATTGACTTTAACGCTGTCCAAAATTGGATTAGTAGGATAGGCGTTAAAAGTAATGGTTTCGCCAGGTGCTTTATCGGCAAACATGTTTATACTAAAAGGAGGTAGTTTTACTTGGTCAAGACGGTTGTCTACACTAATGATATATTTCTTAGTTTCCCCAGAATCAAAAGTAACTGTATAGGTAACCGGATTGGTAAAATCCAATGTTTCGTCAGATTCAGGTACACTTGTAGCTCCCTCTGGAAGATTAACCTGGAGCTTTAGCGCCGGAATATTACTTAAGTAAGGAATACGATACTGAATTGAATCTGCCTCTGCTTCCGGTTGTTTGATATGGTTAAAATTACTTCTGCCTTCAGGCAAGTTCATGAAACTAAAAACCACATTTTTATTTTCCGTTTCTACTTCTTCGTTGGTAAGATTAACTTTATATATATTGGTTGTACCATTTTCAGCAGTAACCGTATAAGTGACTTCTTTGGAAAAATCTTGAGTTACACCAGATTTTGGTGAAATTGTGGCTTTTTCAGAAATGGCGATTTCAGGGGTTAAACTCGTCAGATCAACTGTAGAAGGGAATGCTTGACGAATTTCGTTGGAATTGATTACCAGTTCAGTCTTTGTGTCTTGAATACTTATGCTAAATTCTAGAACTTCATTCTTGTTGCTTTTTGATTGTGTTTCTACGGTCTCATCGGAATCTTTGGAACACGAAGCAAAAATCAGCAGTAAACACATTGATAACCTAAATAACGGAGATAGTTTCATAAAGTAGGGGCTTAAATTTTATTTCGTCGTTTTTTATAACGTTTTACTGTATGTTTTATTTATATAATTCGATGAATGGATGTACTGAAATTTTGTCCTTTTGGTTTGGTTCTGGGAATAAATGAGTTAGCTAAATAAGATAAAGAAAAATGAATTATTTTTGAGGTAGAGTTAATGATGACAGTGTTATGGCCGAGTTTATAAAAATATACGAAGAGAACCCTAATCCTAAAGAAATTAGTAGGGTGGTGGATGTGCTGCGTAAAGGTGGCCTTGTTATTTATCCTACTGATACGGTTTATGGTTTAGGTTGTGATATTACCAACTCACGGGCATTAGAAAAAATAGCACGAATCAGAGGAATAAAATTAGCTAAGGCGAACTTTTCATTCATTTGCGCGGATTTAAGTAACTTATCGGATTATGTGCGGCAGATTGATACGCCTACATTCAAAATATTGAAAAGAGCATTACCAGGACCATATACTTTTATTCTTCCCGGTAACACAAACTTGCCTAAAGATTTTAAAAAGAAGAAGACCGTAGGTATTAGAGTTCCTGATAACGCAATCGCCAAAGCGCTTGTAGATGGCCTAGGTAATCCTATAGTATCAACATCCATAAGAGACGAAGATGATTTACTGGAATATACAACGGATCCAGAGCTTATTCTGGAAAAGTGGGATAATTTAGTTGATATTGTTATTGATGGTGGTTATGGAGATAATGTAGCCTCTACGGTAGTAGATTTATCTGGGGGAGAGCCGCAAATAATAAGAGAAGGTAAGGGAGATTTGGATATCTTTTAAATGCTACTATTTTGTTTTACATAACAAATATTCATTGAGCATAAAAAAACCGCAACTTATAAAGTTGCGGTTTTTGAATATACTAATGTTTCTACTTAGTTGTTGATGGCAGGATCATCCATGCCTTCTTCGATCATACTGTAGAACTGATCTATTTTTGGAAGTACTACTATACGAGTTCTTCTGTTTTTGGATTTTTCAGTTGTAGATACAGGAATGAACTCTGCTCTACCCGCAGCAGTCATACGCTTAGGATCAACGTTGTAATCATTTTGTAAAATTCTAACAACCGCTGTAGCACGTTTTACACTTAAATCCCAGTTGTCAAGAAGAACACCTTTTCTGTAAGGAACATCATCTGTATGACCTTCAACCATAAATTCAAAATCTGGCTTGTTGTTTACAACCTGTGCAACTTTACCAAGAATTTCTTTTGCTCTACTAGTAACGTTGTAGCTACCACTGCTAAACAAAAGCTTATCGGATATAGAAACAAATACAACACCTTTTTCAACGCTTATTTGAATGTCTTCATCATCTAAGTTACCCAAAACCCCTTTAAGGCTCTGAACCAAAGAAAGGTTTACAGAATCTCTTCTTGTAATGGCATCTTGTAATTTACGAATAGTAAGATCTTTTTCTTGTAAGCTCTCCAAAGATTTTTCTAAGTTTTCGGCACCTTTTGAAGTCAATGTAGTTAAGTTGCCCATATTATTGATCAACTCTTGGTTATTCGCTTTTAAAAATGCGTTTTGATCTTGTAATGTTTGGAGTTTAGAACTGGCTGTAGCTTTTTCTTCTAAGCAATCGTTCAATTTAACAGTTGCTGAATTCAAAAGATCTTGTGCTTCTTTATGCTTTGACTCTAAATCTGCATACTTCTTTGATGATACGCAAGAAGACAACAACATGGTCACTCCTAAACAGCCTAAAATTAATTTTTTCATAATGAGAGATACTAAGTATTTAATGATTGTTATTTGATTTTTTCACTAGTTTCAATAAGGGACAAAATTATATAATCGCCAAACTTACCATTTGTAAAATTAGTTAATGTTTTACTAAATCGTTAAATTTCTTTACATGATGTACGAAATGCTGCCATACAATGGACTTCGTATAGTAATACTTTTGGATAAAATTAGCTTTTTCGCGTCTCTTGTACATTTTGTTAAAATGCTTGTAAAAGCTAAGGTGTGCCCTTAAAATAGCAAGGCAATGCTTGAATCTAAATTGAAAGATAAAACGCACAGCTGCAATCCCATCAAGTAATAGACGTAATATGATTATGGACAGTGCGGTTCTTCTAGGAAGGTTTTTTGTAATAGAAAAAAGGGTGTTTCTAAAATTCAGGTAGGTTTTCTTAGGGTTCATATTACTAAGTGTTGAACCTCCCAAGTGGTATACCTTGGAAGTACCTACATAAAAAACTTTATGACCTTCGTTCTTGGCCCGCCAACATAGATCAACCTCTTCCTGATGCGCAAAATAATGTTCATCAAAACCATTGAGACTCCAGAAAACTTCTTTCCGTATGAACATACAGGCACCTGTGGCCCAAAAAATTTCGGTGATATCATTGTATTGCCCATTATCCTTTTCAAGATCTTGAAAAATACGGCCTCTACAAAAAGGATATCCAAGCTTATCAATAAAACCTCCTCCTGCTCCAGCATATTCAAAATGGTCAGGACGCATAAGATCGAGTATTTTGGGCTGAACAATGGCGATTTCATTATTTTTAGAAAAAACTTCTTGAATAGGAGGGAGCCAGTCTTCCGTCACTTCTATATCCGAATTCAATAGACAATAAACATCGGCATCTATATGCTTAAGACCATCGTTATATCCTTTTGTGAAACCTCCATTTTCGCTATTCTGGACTATCTTTACCGAAGGATAATTATTTCTAATAAAGGAAACAGAGCCGTCTGTAGAAGCATTATCAACAACATAGATTTCTGCGTCACCGGAGTATTGCATAACAGAGGGTAGGTATCTTTCTAGAAGTACCTCTCCGTTCCAGTTTAATATGACCACAGCAATACGCAAAACAATCGCAAATTAACGGCTAAAATCAGGAATATTCCTTAGAAAAGTATATTTTTCTGAAGTAAAGTCCATTTTACAATAAAAATGTTCCAATCCGTTTGTAACCATTAAATAATCTGCTTTGAGCTCAAGATTATAGCGTGCAATTTGATCAAAGGTAGTTTGATTGATTGTTATTTCCGGAGCTTTGCATTCCACTAAAATGTGAATACTGCCATCTGAATTGAATACGACTACATCATATCTTTTTTTGATATTGTTGATAATCAGTTGTTTCTCAACGTTTACCAAGCTTTTGGGATAGTTTTTTTCTGTAAGTAGGTAATTGACAACATGTTGTCGTACCCATTCCTCTGGCTGCAATACCACGAATTTTTTGCGTATACTGTCAAAAATACGCACGTTATTTTCGCTATTTTTGAAGCGGAATTTATACTCTGGAAAATTAAGGGGTACCATATCGCAAATTTGATGATTTTTTTTGGATGGATGAAGCAAAACGAATAGTTACAGATATAAAGAAGGGTACGATTAAGCCCATATATTTTTTATTTGGAGAGGAGCCTTATTATATTGATGCCATTGCTTCATATATTGAAAAAAATCTCCTTGCAGAAGAAGAAAAAGGATTCAATCAAATGGTTCTTTATGGTAAAGATGTTTCTATAGATGATATTGTAGCTAATGCAAAACGCTATCCAATGATGGCGGAACGGCAATTGGTTGTTGTAAAAGAAGCACAACACCTTGTGCGTACTATTGAAAACTTAACTTCATATGTAGATAATCCACAAATGACCACGGTACTTGTTGTTTGCTATAAGTACAAGAAATTGGATAAGCGCAAAAAATTATACAAGGCGGTTCAGAAAGCAGGAGTTCTTTTTGAAAGCAAGAAACTGTATGAAAATCAAGTTTCGGACTGGATCAGGAAAAATCTACAGAACAGAGGGTATAGTATATCTCACAAGGCTGCTATTTTGCTTACCGAATATTTGGGGACGGATTTGAGTCGTATCAATAATGAGATAGAAAAATTGCAATTAGTTCTGCCAAAGCAGAGTGAAATTACTCCGGCAGAGATAGAGGCACATATTGGAATTAGCAAGGACTATAATAATTTTGAATTAAAAAAGGCCATTGGTGAACGAAATGTACTGAAAGCTACGCGAATCATTAATTATTTTGCACAGAATCCGAAGGACAACCCGTTTGTACTAACAGTGACCTTATTGCATAGTTTCTTCACCCAACTTTTGCAGTACCACGGATTAAATGATCACTCACCCAAAAGCGTTGCAAGTGCCTTAAGAATCAATCCATACTTTGTGGGCGAGTTTCAAACAGCAGCACGTAACTATCCAATGAGAAAGGTAAGCGGAATTATATCTGCCCTACGTGAAATGGACTTAAAGGGCAAAGGTGTGGGCGGAAATGTAAATTCGCAAGCGGATCTTTTAAAAGAATTGTTAGTAAAAATAATATAAATTATTTTTTGTCTATACTATATTTTCCTGGGCCTAGAAGTATAATTGCCAGAAAAACAACAAAGTAAATAAGCGCTAATTCCTTCTTTTGGAAAGGGTCTGTACCATGTACCATAAATGCAGCAATACCCATGGTGATTACTGTAGGAATAGCCGCCCATCTGGTTTTAAAACCAATAATGATTAATACAGGACAAACAAGCTCAGCTAGAACCGCTAAGAACAAAGAAGGAGTTGAACCAATACCGATAGGGTCTCCAAACTCTACACCTTCAATCAACATCTGTAATTTTCCATATCCGTGAACAGCCATCATTGCTGATGCTGCAATTCGTAATAAAGATAATCCAATATCTTTTAAAAGTGCGTTAGACATACGTTTTTCAGTTTACTTTAATTATAAAAGTATTCTTTTTTATGAATTTGTCAAAATAGATTTTAAACAAAAAAACCTATGAGTATATTTCACCTTATGTCTTAGTTAAAAGTATTGGAGTTCAATATGTTTAATAACCAAATAGTTAGCGTAATCTAGGAAAGTTTTCTGGGTCTAATTCATTCATGATAATATATACTTTTTCAAAAACATCTTCAGCATTGGGTTTTGAAAAATAATCCCCATCCGTACCATATGCTGGCCTATGCGGTTGAGCACTGAGGGTTTGCGGTGCTGAATCCAAATAGGCGTATGCACCTTGCTTTTCTATGATTTCATTTAAAATATATGCAGAACATCCACCAGGAACATCCTCATCAATTACAAGTAGTCTATTTGTCTTCTTTACACTTTTTAGTGTATCTTGATAAACATCAAAAGGTAATAATGTCTGTGCATCAATAACTTCTGCATTAATACCCACCTCCTTAAGATCTTCTGCTGCTTGCATAACAATCCTTAAGGTTGAACCATAAGAAACCAAGGTAATATCGGTTCCTTCTTTAATAGTTTCCACTTTGCCAATTGGTGTACAGAACTCACCTAAATTCAATGGTTTCTGTTCTTTTAATCTATATCCGTTTAAACTCTCTATTACCAAGGCCGGTTCATCGGTTTTTAAAAGAGTATTATAGAAACCGGCAGCTTGCGTCATGTTTCTTGGAGATAGAATATACATACCGCGTAACGCATGGATCAATGTGCCCATAGGGGATCCAGAATGCCAAATTCCTTCAAGACGGTGGCCGCGGGTTCTCACGATTAATGGAGCTTTTTGCTTTCCAAAAGTACGGTATCTTAAACAAGCAACATCATCCGTTAAGGTAGCTATGGCATAATAAATATAATCTAGATATTGAATTTCAGCAATAGGACGCAGTCCTCTCATGGCCATACCCGTTCCTTGTCCGATTATGGTAGTTTCTCGTATTCCAGTATCTGCTACTCTAAGTTTTCCGTATTTGGTTTGCAGACCTTCAAGACCTTGATTTACGTCACCAATAGCTCCGCTATCTTCCCCAAAAACCAAGGCGTTGGGATATTTTTCAAATATTTTGTCAAAATTGTCCCTTAGAATGACGCGACCGTCCACGTTTTCAGTATTTTCTGAATACACTGGTTTAATCTCTGCTACATTCAAAGCGCCCGTAGGACCATCGTTATATAAGTTCGCGCTATATAACGGTTGTGTTTCTTCTAGAAAGGTATTTGTCCACTGTAGAAGATTTTGTTTTTCAGGAAACGACTCACCAATCAAGTACCTAAGTGCTTTTCTCGCACTAACGGCTAAATCTTTCTTAATGGGTTCCTCAATAGCAATAAGATCGTTTTTTATTTTTGCTATGAAATTCTTGTTTTGGCTCTTTGCTGAGGCACTGTCCAGAAGAGTGACCAATTCCTTTTTAAGTGTCTTGTGATTTTCCAAGTATTCGGACCACGCTTCTCTCTTTGCGGAACGAACTTCTCTAACAATACTTTTTTCTATGGCTTTTAGTTCTTCATCGGTAGTAATCCCTGTTTCCAGTATCCACTCGCGAAAGCGCTTATTGCAATCGTTTTCTTTTTCCCAGTCTAACCTCTTTTCATTTTTATAACGTTCATGTGAGCCAGAAGATGAGTGGCCTTGGGGTTGTGTAAGTTCCGTTACGTGAATAATAACAGGCACATGCTCATCTCTTGCAATATCCGAAGCGTTTTCATAAGCATGCATGAGGGCCGTATAATCCCATCCTTTAACCTTTAGGATTTCGTAACCTTTCTGTTCTTCGGTTCGTTTAAAACCACTGAGTATTTCTGAAATATCTTCTTTTGTAGTGTGAAACTCTGCTGGTACGGAAATACCATACTCATCATCCCAAATACTTATGACCATGGGTACTTGAAGTACTCCGGCAGCATTTATGGTCTCCAGGAACATACCCTCACTGGTACTGGCGTTACCTATGGTTCCCCAGGCAACTTCATTTCCTTTGTCCGAGAATTTAGTGGCATCTACTCCTTTTAGATCCCTGTACATTTTAGAGGCTTGGGCAAGACCCAATAATCTGGGCATCTGGCCCGCCGTACAGGAAATATCCGCACTACTGTTTTTCTGTTTTACAAGGTTTTTCCAACTGCCATCTTCGTTAAGGCTATGAGTAACGTAATGCCCACCCATTTGCCGGCCAGCACTCATAGGTTCCTTTTCAATATCAGTAGTAGCATATAAACCGTGAAATATGTCTTTTGGGGTCAAAAGACCTAATGCCATCATAAAAGTCTGATCGCGGTAATAGCCACTTCTGAAATCTCCATCTTTAAATGATCGCGCCATGGCCAATTGTGGAAGTTCCTTTCCATCTCCAAAGATGCCAAATTTTGCCTTTCCGGTCAAAACTTCCTTTCTACCCAATAAACTACAAGTTCTACTAAGAACCGCAATTTTGTAATCACTTATGATTTGGGTCTTGAAATCATCAAACGTAATATCATTACTTGTTTTAGGCGAAGTATCCATTAAGCTGTACGAGTTTTCACAAAAATAATAAACTAGAAGCATTTTTACAATGCTTGCACAACATACTTGATTAAAAAATATTTAAAAAACAGAGTAATCCAATGGTATATTGACAATAATAGTTTGCTAAAATGAGAGTTTATTAAGAATTTGACAAGTAAATCCTAGAACCACTTTCTTGTAAATAGGCCAATTAAAGTTTTAGGGCTTACGGTAACAATAAATCTAATTTTCTCACCATAAAGTGGTTGTGATACTTCCCAGCCATTGTTGGAGTATACAGGAAAGTAAAGTTCAAAGTAATCCGTGAGCAAGTTTAGACGAACACCGGAATCATAAACGAATTTTCCACTAACGCCTTTATTTTTAACATACCCCAAGTCACTGTAGACTTCAATCCATTTCCACAAATTTACGCTGGCATTAACCGTAGTAAGGTAATCATTGGCAAACCTATATTCCTCAGGTAAAAAGGATTTAAACCCTCCTTCTGCGATAATAATTTGCTGACTGTAAATTCCCGAATCTTCAGAACGTCCTAAATATCCATAATCAAAGAGATAGTCCGTAGGGCGATCTAATGCAAAGCTGTAATAGTTTGGGTCTCTATAATCAGTAGTCTTATTCCGGATAAATTTACCTGCATAGAAGCGGAAGTTGAATTGACGGTTACTTTCAAATAGCTTTCGATATTCCAATTCAAAAGCTACTTTAGTAAAATCGCTTGCATGTTGTGCATCTGCAAACCAAGAAACATAATTTATAATACCGGGATTTCTATTGGTATAACGTGCATTTAGAATGCTATAATCCGGAGGCGTTTCAAAGTCGCCCAAACTCTCGGCCTTATCCCTCAACACATTTACATATCTAAACCGTAAGAATTCCCTTTTGTTGGATATTAGGTTTGCCGGTCTCCAGCCAAAAGTAATAGAAGGGGTAATAGTTGAGTATCTTGAATTTTCCTGAAAATGATAGGTAGATCCCCCAATGCTATAATTGGCAACATACAGCCCACTTTTGCTTAGATATTTGCGATAAGAGATTCTTCCTGAACCAACAAAAGCCTTTTCTCGAAAAGAATAGGAGGGAGCAAAATCGTATACGAAAGGCCGCTCCAATAAGGTTTTATTGTATAGTCGCATACCTGGCGTCCATCCATCGTAAATATTGAAATTTAAAATCGGAACATAAAACACTTGATTGTAATATGGGTTTTCTGAATCACGGAAAAATGTGAATTTCAACTTTTTATTACCAGAGAAAAACCCGCCTAACGATTTCCAGTTATCCCGTTGATTAAATTCAGGAATCTTTTGATCATAATTAAGTACAAGTCTTTTTTCTTCGTTTCTAGGAATGGTAACCGTCTTGATGTCGCTAATACCCGAAAACCAATATTTAGAGACTACGGAATCGTTCTTTAAGCCAAATAATGAGATGGGTACATTGGTTCCCTTTTTGTTCTTGATAGTAACTCGCAATGAATCCTCGGTCTTTTCGACCTTCTTGATTTTAAAATCGATTTTGCGATCGGTAGTAACAAAATCCTTAAAAAACCAATCAATATCAGTATCTGTAGACCTCTTTAAAATCGACTCAAAATCCAACGTCTTTACTTGGCTTAATTTATAGTGCTTGTAGAAAATCTTTATACTTTTATCAACTTTATCTTTTCCAATATAACTAGCAAGGTAGGCCAAACCTAAGCCGGCTTTATATTTATTAGCAATTTTTTGATTGAACTTAATCAAAGAATCGTTGCTAGTGCTTAATGGCTGGTCTAAGTTTGTTCGAGCGGTAAGCATATATAAAAACGGATATTGTTCATTGAAATCCATTTTAGCCAAGTTAAAACTTCGTATACCCCATATTTTTGAGAGCTTGCCTAATAATTTTTGGTCTGGATAATACTGCTCTACATATTCTATCATGAGATAGTTAGCAATAGCATCACTTAGCCATTGTTCCTTTCTAGGGTCTAGGAAAAGGGTTTCTTCCAAAATATTTATGAGTGCGGTTTTTAAAAATTTCATTTCAAACTGAAACTGCTCCTCATAAGGACGAATGAAGGATGGTAATTGATTTATGCCGTAAAGCGGGTTTTTCTCATAATCCAATTGACTAACCAATAACTGGCGGTGGGGGTATTTCCCTAAATTACTTTCTATAAATTCTGTTACCTTGTTGATTGATAGTCCTTTAAACACATCTGCATATCTAAAAGCTTCAATATCCGTAATTACTGTAATTTGCGGGGTAACATGGGTCATGAACCTATTGTCCATACTCAACAAAATTTCGCAATTCTTTTGTTGCTCTGCAGTTAGCTGTGCCATCTGGCCATTTAATATCTTAGAGTTTCCTAAGACCGTAAAGTTGGTCGCTAGATGTAAATTACTGGGATAAACGAAATTTACCGTTGTCTCGGTAACACCGGTAAATAAATCCTCAAGGTTTTTATTGGAATATAAATGCCACGCCCCATCAAAATAGGATGGTGTTAAGTACCAATCCTTAAGGTAATAGCCATTTCTTTTTTTGTCATATCCATAAGGCGTAAACTTGTTTTCAGGAAGTTTTATCGTGTAGGTCAAAAAAAGCTTGGCGGATTCACCAGGTGGAAGTGGACTATTTAGGTCTATTTTTAAGATGTCTTCACCTGTGGTGCGCTTCCAGAAAAGACCTCTATATTCATTATCAACAGCACTAATTATAGTTGTATAACCTCTTTCACTTTTTTTTGCCAGATGCAGACTTTTTTTGAACTGTTCGTCAAAGCGTTTCGCAAGCCCGGTATTCTTACTGGCATAGGAATGTGCCCAATCATTAAAATACAAGGTGTTTAGGGTTACATTAGAGTTATTCTTATATGTAAACTCCTGCTGTACATGAATTTCTTTATTCTCACCGTCTAAGGTAGCGGTTAGTATGTTTTCATGTTGCGCAGCCAATTCTCCGAAACTACCTAAAATTAATGTTCCGAGATAAAAAGAAAATATGAGGGATTTGATTTTCAAAAGCGATATTAAAAATTAGGACTCAGGTTTCGGCCCTTGTAGAATGCGTCAATGATATCTACGACTTCATCTTCCGTGTCAACAATCTTTATAAGATCCAAATCATGGGCACTTATGGTTTTCATCTCTAACATGGTGTTTTTAATCCAATCCATAAGGCCACTCCAAAATTCAGTACCAACTAAAATTATTGGAAACTTTTCAATTTTATTGGTCTGAATTAAGGTGATAGCTTCAAAAAGCTCATCTAACGTCCCAAAACCACCGGGCATAACTACAAAACCTTGTGAATACTTAACAAACATTACTTTTCTAACGAAGAAGTAATCAAAGTCTAAACTTTTATCAGAATCAATATACGGGTTATCATGTTGTTCAAAGGGAAGATCAATGTTTAAACCCACAGATGTACCACCGGCTAAATTAGCACCCTTGTTACCCGCCTCCATGATACCGGGTCCTCCGCCTGTAATAACTCCATAACCGGCATTTGCAATACTTTCTGCAATGCTAACAGCTAATCCGTAATATTTATCACCTGGTTTGGTACGTGCTGAACCAAAAATAGAAACACAAGGCCCAATAGAGCCCATTTTTTCAAATCCCATTACAAACTCGCCCATTATCTTAAAAATGGCCCAAGAATCATTAGTCTTTATTTCGTTCCAACCCTTGTGATGTTGTTCTTTTCTCATGTATTATTTTCTTATTTATATAAAATACACCTCCATGTATCTTAGTTAGCATTATTATGCAAATCCAAAAAAACTACTTATTTATTACGGAGGGTGAATTTATTGCTTTTATTTTATTGCACTGTAAAACTATAAATATTTATAGCCGAAGTTAGTATTAATTTGACTAAAGTCTGGATAGGCAGAGTTGATATACTTTAAAATAACCACCTGCGACCAGAACATCTAGTCCGGTATATTTAATTCTGATCTTAGGTATTTGGCAGTATAGCTCTTTTTATCCTGAGCTACTTGCTCTGGCGTTCCCTTGGCCACTACTTTACCGCCGCCACGGCCGCCTTCATAACCAATATCAATAATGTAATCTACCATTTTTATTACATCCATATTGTGTTCAATGACCAATATGGTATTTCCTTTGTCTACTAAACGGGTCAAAACTTCCATTAAAACGCGAATATCTTCAAAATGAAGCCCTGTTGTGGGTTCATCCAAAATATAAAAAGTGTTACCGGTATCTCGTTTGGATAATTCTGTTGCCAGCTTAATACGCTGCGCTTCCCCTCCTGAAAGTGTGGTGGACTGTTGTCCTAAGGAAATATAACCTAGCCCAACATCCTGGATCGTTTTTAGTTTACGATATATTTTTGGAATAAGCTCAAAAAAGTCTACTGCTTCATTGATGGTCATTTCCAAAACATCTGCTATTGATTTCCCCTTGTACCTAATTTCTAATGTTTCTCTATTGAAGCGCTTGCCGTTGCAAGTTTCGCATTCCACATAAACATCCGGTAAAAAGTTCATTTCAATAACCCTAAGACCTCCACCTTGGCAAGTTTCACAACGTCCTCCCTTAACATTAAAACTGAATCGCCCTGGCTTGTAACCTCTTATAGACGCTTCGGGAGTTTTGGAAAACAAGGCTCGTATCTCTCCAAAAACACCAGTATAGGTAGCAGGATTAGATCTTGGAGTACGGCCTATGGGCGATTGATTGATGTCAATAACTTTGTCTATATGTTCTAGCCCTGTTATCTTTTTATAGGGCATAGGTTTTTTAACGCCATTAAAATAATGAGCATTCATAATAGGGTAGAGGGTTTCATTTATTAATGTAGACTTGCCACTGCCCGATACCCCCGTTACACCAATCATCTGACCTAATGGAATGGTGATAGAAACATTCTTTAAGTTGTTTCCCGTACATCCAGTAAGAGTGATTTTTTTACCATTACCTTTTCTTCTCTTACGAGGAACCTCTATACTTTCTCTATCACTTAAATAAGCTGCGGTTATTCCTTTCCCTGTTAAAAAACTTTCAGGTGTACCTTGCTCTACAA
>ENA-ORXM01000752-ORXM01000752.1-marine-metagenome-genome-assembly--contig:-NODE-752-length-51609-cov-54.223221_pt1 | contig 51609 bp, 43 predicted proteins | sample MGYA00237867_ERZ511480 | MGnify/ENA primary metagenome ERZ511480 (study PRJEB26309, sample SAMN06266103) | marine metagenome | isolation source: Algal blade | place: United Kingdom:Sidmouth, United...
AGAAATGTAGCTTACCTTGTCTTTTTATTTTCTCAGAATTTCCTTTTTCCTTGACTCATCTTGTACAAAGTCGAGCTAATAATTCTCTCAAAATCATTAAGAAGCTGCTTTGAGAGTCGTATTGAGCGGTCCGTGGCATGAAAATTGGCACCTTCACCAAACGTGGCAATGGCAATTCCAAATAATTTATCATCTGAAATTTCTGGTGGTGTTAGTGATCTTCGGACCACGAAAAATATGCTTCCACTAAGTATAATGGTGAAAGCACTAGCAAATAGTAGGGATCTGTCGATTGGAGTATGCAAAGAATGAGCTAGTGCTACATTGCGCCAACCCCAGATTACAATGGCTAGGAGTAGCGCCATTGATGAATAAACGAGCCATAATGCCGAAAAATCGAGCCACGAAATCAAATAGCGATCTTTGTATTGAAAAAAAAGAACACTCAAGGCAGCTTCTAACATGACGATAGTGAACAACAGTCGAAAATGACGATTGAGAAAATGCCCTAGATCTTTGTAAATAACTTGAATAGATGGAGGGTTAGTGATGTATTGAATTATATTAACGATTTTGTCACGCCCAACAAAATCTCCACCACCTGTATTAATGTTGCCTTTGATATAGGCACCACCAGCGACTTCATCACTATTTGGTTTGGGCTCGGAACTGTCTATCACTTTTACCTACTTGCATTAAGAGACTGACTACTTCTCAGGATTCTATCTCAAATACGTGTTTGATGAATGATGACGAAAAGGCTCTCCCGAATGAATAGGAAAGCCCAACTTTGATAATTGGTCGTCGAGAACCGCTTTAATATTTCAGTAAATTGTTGTTGTGAAGAGGGTTGTTTCGTATCCACAACCTTAGTCGATGCGATACTTTATTATGATATCATACATTTGGATAGATTTAAATGGTTCTTTCGGATCTCAGGTGGTTGACAAGATCGCACGGCGCTGAAGCAACCGTGCTAAGAAGACAACGCCCCCTAAACGGGTCTTTGCCTGCCCATAAAGCCCCGTTTAGGGGGCGTCGTTCTTATAGCCCCGTCGTTTACGGCGCCGTGCGATCTTGTCAACCACTTAAAATCCTGAAGAGCCATTTAAATTATAAAATTTGTATTCAACCATCTCTCAAATAGTTGACAAACTCACTCGCCCCGGCTATACTTCGCTACCAATGAATACAATGCGTTTCATTCCAAACCGAACTTCAATTGTTGCAGTCGAAACAATTGTCCTAAGCGTCGTCGTGATTATCGAACTTCTGGTGGTAGTGCTTAGCCAGAGGTTCTTATCGGTTGGATTGGAGTAGAGTAACGACGAACGCGACTCATTACGTATGTCTTGTCAAACCCTTCCCAACCGGGAAGGGTTTTTTTGTACAAGAATTTATTTTCATACTTTTTCAAAGAATGTTACATGCCCAATTTCTTTTATGTAGTAAGTACAATTATGTAGTAGACTTATACTTATAATTTGGCTCATATCGGTGTGCGGGTGAAATTGACTTTATGCCTTGGCTAGAAAACGGCCAATTTCACTGTTCCGCCCATATGAGCGTATAATTTTCTCAATCAGGAGCACTGATTATGACTCAACAAAATAGTAGCGAAACAACCAATGGATCTACTAACGGATCCACTGAAAAATCTACCGATGGATCCACCAAGCGTATGACGGGTGCCCGGATGATCTGGGAAGCGCTCGTACTCGAAGATGTTGATGTAATTTTCGGGCATCCAGGTGGCGCAATTTTGCCAACCTACGATGCACTTTCCGAGTACGAGGCAGATGGGCGCATTCATCATGTACTTGTACGCCATGAGCAGTGCGCCGCACATATGGCTGATGGCTATGCCCGCGTCACTGGCAAAGTCGGTACCTGTATTGCCACCAGTGGACCCGGCGCGACCAACCTCGTAACGGGGCTTGCCACCGCGCAGATGGACAGTATCCCGATGGTTGCCATTACGGGCCAAGTGCCATCCAATCTACTGGGTACGGATGCTTTCCAAGAGTCTGACGTCTTTGGCGTCACGCAGCCCGTCTGCAAACATAATTACCTTATTACCGATGTTACAGATTTGCCCCGTGCATTAAAAGAAGCATTTTACATCGCGCGCGAAGGTCGCCCAGGGGTGGTGCTAATCGACATCTGTAAAGATGTTCAAACCGCGGAAGGGGACTTTGATTACGATATCGCAATCGATCTGCCCGGTTTTACCATGGACAAGATCGCCGTGCCGCATAGCGATGTTCAAGCCGCTGCGGATCTGATTAATGCGGCGGAACGACCGCTGGTTATCTGTGGGCATGGTGTTCAGCTAGCTGGTGTGAGCGAAGAATTGGCTGAGTTTGTCGAAAAAGGCGAGATTCCTACCGTCACGACCTTACTTGGAACAGGCAATTTGCCCGAGACACATCGCCTAAGTTTGGGCATGGGCGGGATGCACGGCGAGGCATTTGCCAACAACGCGATTCAGGCGTGCGACGTGCTCATCGCCATGGGTATGCGCTTTGACGACCGCGTGACGGGTCGCTTAGATAAGTTCGCCAAGCAGGCCAAGATCATTCACTTTGAGTTGGATCAGGCCGAAGTTGGAAAGAACATTGTCCCAGACGTTGCCGTGATCGGTAACTTGGCCGATACGCTCCCCGCACTCTTGCCGCTAATTGAGGATAAGCGACATCCTGTGTGGCTTGATCGCTTGACCGAGTGGAAAGGCGAAACAGCCGATACCGATATTCTCAACCTCGAGCTTGATGAGCTGATTCCCCCCTTTGTGCTGCGCCATCTCTGGGAAGGCACCAAAAACACCCCCAAACCCACCATTATCGTTACCGACGTCGGTCAACATCAGATGTGGGAATGTCAATACTACACACATGATCACGCCGGTCAACTGTTGACGAGTGGTGGCCTTGGCACGATGGGCTATGCGCTCCCTGCAGCGATTGGCGCGCAAATGTCCGACCGAGATCGGCTTGTGTGGGCCATTGCAGGTGACGGTGGCTTCCAAATGACCATGCAAGAATTGGCCGTTCTGGTTCAAGAACGCGGCCTGCCCGTTAAGATCGGCATTATCAATAATGGCTTTTTAGGCATGGTGCGCCAGTGGCAGCAGATCTTCTACGACAAGCGCTACACCGGTACGCCAATTATTTCGCCCGATTACGTCACGCTCGCTTCAGCCTATGGCATTCCGGCGTTAGCTATCTCAAAGCCCGAAGATGTTGCCCCCGCAATTGAACAGGCGAACAATACGCCCGGCCCATTCCTGATTGATTTCCGCGTCAAAGAAGAGGTAAATGTTTATCCAATGGTGGCACCCGGTGCCGCTGTGGATGACCTAATCCGTCGGCCAAAAGTTGTTCAAGGCCCTAGTGGCATACAGCCAGCCTGGTAATTTGTTGGGTTCTTTAGGGAATTGTGGGGTGGCCCGCGGAATTTATTTCTGGCTATCCCTATATTTATTGAGTACGAACAACTTTGAGCGCGATGAGTTAGGAGAATAATAATGATGAAACATACACTTGTAGCCTGGATGCTCGACCGACCAGGTGTTTTGAACCGTGTTGCAGGAATGGTGCGTAGGCGAAATTTTAATATCGATAGTTTGCAGGTTGGGCATAGCGAAACAGCGGGCATTAGCCGCATGACCTTTGTTGTTGATGGCGATCAGCGCGAAGTTGACCAAGTCATCAAACAGTTGCGCAAGGTAGTTGACGTAACCAAAATCGAGAATATTTCCGAGAAACCAATCGTTGCGCGTGAAATGGCACTGGTCCGCGTGGCCACCTCCGCCAATACGCGCGCCGAGATTGTGCAAGTGGTCGATCTCTTCCGCGGTGACATTGTAGATGTAGCAGGCGACAGCATGGTGGCCCAAATCGTTGGCTCGCAAGATCGAGTCGACTCGCTGCTCGACATGCTGAACACTTTTGGCATACTTGAAATGGTCCGCACGGGACCAGTCGCCATGAAGCGCGGCGGCAGCGGTCGCAGCACCCATCGACCAACCGCAGTTTGGCGTGCTAGCTCAAATGGCGCAGCCCCCGAAGAGTCGGGTCGATTTTCCACTGGCGGTGTTTAAAAAGATTTTTTACATTATTTCTAATTTTGTCAGATTTAGTGGAATATCAATTGGTTCGAACAAAGATGATTTAATCCGTATGGGCATGATATATTGTGCCCAGCATGGTTAACAGGAACATCAATCTTAGGCACGATATATCGTGCCCCTGCGAACTTGCTCGCTAACTATTGGATATCCCATAAAATCCGATAGAGCTAACATTATTTAATTTAAAAATTAATCCAAAACAAGAAACGAGAGAGAAATTATCATGGCAACTATTTATTACGAAAACGATGCCGATTTGACCCTGCTAGATGGAAAGAAGATTGCAGTCATCGGGTACGGTAGCCAAGGACACGCCCATTCGCTAAGCCTAAAAGATAGCGGCTGTGATGTAGCAATTGGCCTGTACGAAGGCAGCAAAAGCAAAGCAAAAGCCGAAGCAGAAGGCTTGAAAGTAATGAGCAACGCCGACGCCGCCAAATGGGCCGACATGATCATGTTTACCCTGCCCGATCCAATTCAGGCAAAGGTATACGAAGAAGATGTCGCGCCAAATCTCGAAGCGGGCAACATGCTCATGTTTGCACACGGCTTTAATGTCCGTTATGGTTTCATCCAAGCGCCAGCCAATGTCGATGTCACCATGGTCGCGCCAAAGGCTCCTGGCCACCGCGTGCGCGAAGTCTTCGTGGAAGGCTCTGGCGTTCCTGGGCTTTTGGCCGTTCACCAAGATGCAACCGGCAACGCAAAAGCGCTGGCACTAGCTTATGCCAAGGGTATTGGCTGTACCCGTGCTGGCGTACTCGAAACCACTTTCTCGGAAGAGACCGAAACCGATCTCTTCGGCGAACAGACCGTACTTTGCGGCGGCGTTAGCGCGTTGGTCAAGGCTGCCTTCGAAACGTTGGTCGAGGCTGGTTATCAGCCCGAGATTGCCTACTTCGAATGTATGCACGAACTCAAGCTCATTGTTGATCTAATGTACGAAGGTGGTCTCAACTACATGCGCTATAGTGTCAGCGACACTGCTGAATGGGGCGACTACAAAACTGGCCCACGAATTGTGACAGCCGAAACAAAAGCCGCAATGAAAGAAGTGCTCGATGAAATCCGATCTGGTGCGTTTGCCGAAGAATGGATGGACGAGTATCATGGTGGTGGCAAAGTCTATTACAGTACGCGCAAAGCAGAGCAAAGCCAGCAGCTTGAAAGCGTGGGTAAAGATCTGCGCAAAATGATGACCTTCTTAGATGCTAAAGAAATCTAAATTTGATACACAAACAATAAATTATTGATTTAGGCCATTCCAATAAATAATCTATACAGCATGGCCGCAAGCTAAACCAGCAAAATAATCATACAAATTTTAGCAGTCTTGCTGGTTTAGCCTTAAACGTACGTTGAAGATGGGCGGATCTGAAAAGATCCGCTCATCTTCTATAGTTAAAAAGCGTCCTTCCACCCCAGCTCTTTGCAGCGACAAAACCGTATTCGACTCCATTCGGGATGCTTTCCTGCCAGAGGAAATCTTGAACCGTTTCTACAAACTATTCACTATATTTAGCCTGATCGGATTGCTGATTGCGCAATTCCCCGCCACTGCATACGCTCTTCCCGCCTCAACAATCCTGCCACAAAATCAGTTTTTAGAAGATTGTGACACAATAGATGAAGAGTCTTTGCGCGACGAATTAAATGTTGTTGCGCAAGAAGCGCTCGAAAGCAACTCCATCAACATGGAGCGGATTGTTCGCAATCAGTGGACGGCATTGGATATTGATGAAACGCTTGATGCCGAAGTCGATAAAGCCGTTGAGCGCGTCCGCAGCGAAGAGGATTATTTGGGTCGCCTTTGGTCTGGTTGGTCTGCTAACAAAGCTAAAGAACTGGCCGAAAAAGTTGCCAACTACGCCTTTAGTTCACAAGGTTTCCGTGACGCAATCACCGAACTTTCTGTCGGGGTAGCCGAAGAGATTACACTCGAAATGGAATCTGCTTCGGCTCGTTCCGCGTCATCTGCACTGCTCTGCATGCAAGAGTTTATCGGCCAGCAATACTCCGACAACATGACGACTATCTTCGAAATTGAGATTGCCAAAACAGTGGGCGACGTCAACCTCGACGAGATCGAATCGGATGTGTCGCTGGTCGAGGGCCATTCAAAAGCACTGGCTGGCGTCGGCGTTATCATCGGCACGCAAATTGCCAAACGGTTAGCCAAAAAGCTGGCCGAACGATTGGCTGGAAAAATTGTGGGGCGGATCTTGGGCCGCACCGCTGCATCGTTTGTGCCCGTTGCTGGCTGGATAGTTGGCGCTGGTCTAATAGTTTGGGATCTGGTCGAAGGGGGCAATGGTGCGCTTCCGCAGATCCAAGACTCGCTCAAAAGTTATGACATTAAAGATGAGATTCGCGCCGAAGTTGTTGCCTCGGTTGGGCCGGAGATTGACCGCGAGCTTCCCAAAATTGCGCGCGAAGTAGCGGACGATATCTATAGCACCTGGTTGGACTTTCGCACCCAATACGAAACGGTGCTCGACCTAGCTGGAGAGAATGACAACTTCAAAGCCATTCTCGACGACTCGTCAACCGAGCAGATTTACCTGATCGGGCGTGCCGTTACCTTAAGCCTTGACACCATTGGCGAAGCAGGTTTGATGAAAGCCATTGATGATGGCACCATGGCACGCTTTGCCCAACTGCCCGAAAGCGCACTCGCGATTTTGCAAGGCACGCTCTCCATGCCCCGCACCATCGAGTGGGCAGATCTAGCTGGCAGTATGCTCGATGACGTCGCACGACTAGAGATTCATAAACTTAGATATGCAGACGATTTCACTCGTGACTCGTTAACCAAAATTGTCACCATTGACGACCGCACCGTTGTGACAAAACTACTAGCATTAGAAAGCGAAAAGGTCGATACGCTTTTAACCTTGCCCACCGAGACGCTAAAAGATCTCTCCATTAATTTTACGAGCGACGATCTAAACTGGCTTTCTTCTTATTTGACTCAAATTGAAAATGTGTCAACCCGTACGCAGCTTGTGAACAAATTGGTGCAGTCGCCAAATGGCATCAAGTATATGAAAGATGAGCGTATCCTAACCGCCATTCAAAATGGCGAGGACGTGGACCAAATTCTTACCTTTGTCGCTACGGATGACGGTCCACAAACGTTGGTTAATGATCTCTTTAGCCTGAGCATGGGATCGGTTTCACCAACAATTTTCTGGTACAAATATCGCGGCAGCACAAATTTGCTCCTTCTGCCGCTCGGCCTGATCTTTGGGCTGTGGGTCTTTACGAGATCGATTCGCTGGATCTTTTTTGGTGGCCGCAAGCGCAAAAAAGCAAAAAAGGCACCCGCTCAGCCCCAAGCGCCAGTTGCGCCACAGCACGGGTATCCGCCGCAGCAAGGATATCCGCCACAACAGGAATATCCGCCGCAACAGGGATACCCGCCGCAACAGCCCTATTATCCTCAAGAAGGACAAGCCTATCAGCAAGGCTATCCGCCACAGCAGGGCTATCCACAACAGCCAGGATATAGCCCACCGCAAGGTCATCAGCCGCAATCAGGACAAGCACCACAGCCGGGGCAAGCGCCACAATCTAGCCAAGGCGCTAGACGCACAGATCCCAAATTGCCGGAACAGTGGCCGCAACAAGGGCCACCACCACGGTACGACCCGCATAATGATCCACGTGGACAAGCGCCTCAATACGATCCTCAGTACGATCCGCGCGCGGGACAAGGCCCACCCCCGCTCGATTCACGAGATCCGCGGAGCCAATTACCGCCGCTCGATCCGCGCGATGCACGCAATCGTCCAGCAGGGAACCCTGCCCCGAAGCCAAAAAATCCGCTGACTGCGAAAAAGAAAGGGTTCCAACCAAGAAAGAAGCGTTGAATAAAATAACTTTATGAATAACCTTATTTCACTAGACTACCCACACGCCGACATCGAAATTGGCGAATTGCTTGTTGCTGTGGCAATCAACGCAGCCAATGTCGTTAAAGACATTCGCGAAAACATCAAAAACTTGACCGGCGGTCGCATGGGTCATTATGAAGAACTGGTCGAAAAAGGGGTCGAACGTGCGCTGGTTCAACTAGACGAAAAGGCCAAGGGGCGAGGCTATGATGGCGTAATCGGTGTCAAGATATCGCACCCACACGTGGTGGATGGAGGCGTTGAGGTAATTGTTTACGGCAACGGCTTTCGCTACAGAAATAAATAAAATCTAATAAAAAATGAAGTTTGGAGAGTATACCTTGTCTGGAAAAACATTATTCGAAAAAGTATGGGATGCGCATGTGGTTTCTCAAGAAACCGGTGCGCCCGCCGTGCTCTACATCGACGCACATCTGATTCACGAAGTCACCTCGCCACAAGCATTTTCCGAATTGCGCACACGCAATCTCAAAGTCCGTCGCCCCGACAAAACCTTTGCTACCATGGATCATGCGATTCCAACCCGGCAGGATGTGGGGATTGAACTTTGGCCCGCAGACGCGGCCACGCAAGTCCGCACGCTGCGTCAGAACTGTGAAGACTTTGGCGTTACACTGTGGGATATTAATGGCGACGTGCAGGGCATTGTTCATGTCGTTGGGCCAGAAATGGGCGTAACGCAACCAGGCATGACCATTGTTTGCGGCGACAGCCATACCAGCACCCACGGTGCATTTGGCGCGTTGGCCTTTGGCATCGGTACCAGCGAGGTAGGTCACGTATTGGCAAGCCAGTGTCTACTGCAAATGAAGCCCAAAACTTTCGCCATTACGGTAGATGGAACATTAGGCACGGGCGTCACGGCCAAAGACATCATTCTGGCGATTATTGCCAAAAATGGTGCGGGCGGCGGTGCTGGTCACGTCTTTGAGTATCGTGGTAGCGCCATCGAAAAATTGAGCATGTCGCAACGCATGACGGTCTGCAATATGAGCATCGAAGGCGGCGCACGGGCTGGCATGATCGCACCCGATCAGACGACATATGATTACATTCAAGGTCGCGAATATGCACCCAAAGGCGAAACGTGGGATCGAGCCATAGCCTATTGGGATACACTGCGCACCGATGACGATGCTGTCTTTGATCGCGAACTGTTCCTCGATGCGAACACGCTAGAGCCAATGGTCACCTATGGCACAAATCCCGGCCAAGGGGTTTCGGTTACGGGCAACATCCCGACAATCGACGAACTTGAGGATCCAGCCGAGCGACGCAGCTTGATGAGCGCAATGGATTATATGGATCTCACACCCGGGCAGAACATTGCCGGTCAATCAGTCGACGTGGTCTTTATCGGCTCTTGCACCAACGGCCGTATTGAGGATCTGCGCGAAGCTGCCGCAATTGCCAAGGGCAAAAAGGTTGCCGACAACGTTTGGGGTATTGTGGTGCCTGGCTCTAAAGCCGTCAAGGCAATGGCTGAAGCCGAGGGGCTAGACCGCATCTTTAGCGAAGCTGGCTTCGAGTGGCGCGGTGCAGGGTGCAGCATGTGCCTTGCCATGAATGATGACAAAGCTGGAGCGGGCAAGTACGTTGCCAGCACCAGCAACCGCAACTTCCGCGGTCGACAAGGGCCAGGCTCGCGCAGCTTCTTGATGAGCCCGATCATGGCCGCCGCCGCTGCGGTCAATGGCCGAGTGACAGATGTGCGTGAGATGATCTAGAGGATAATATATTATGAAACCATTTAACAAACTAAACGCGACCGCGCTGCCGTTGCGTCAAGAAAATGTAGATACAGACCAAGTAATCCCGGCCAAGTACCTGACCGCTGTCACCAAAGAGGGTATGGGTGATGGACTCTTCTCGGCATGGCGCTACAACGCCGATGGCTCGGACAACACCAACTTTGTACTTAATGATCCACTCTTTAAAGGATCCGAAATCTTGATTGCGGGTCGCAACTTCGGTAGTGGATCCAGCCGCGAGCACGCTGTTTGGGCATTAACCGAATATGGCTTCCGTGCGGTGATTGCGCCCATCTTTGCGGACATCTTCTACAACAACAGCCTCAAAAATGGCTTGCTGCCCGTGGCGCTGCCCGAGGATGTTGTCAACATGCTGTGGGATCTGATAGAAGAAGATCCAACGACGCAGGTTGCCATTAATTTAGAAGCGCAAACCGTAACGCTGCCCGATGGTCAAACGCACAGTTTCGACATTGATCCATTCCGCAAGACCTGTCTGCAGGAAGGGCTGGACGATCTAGGATACATTCTGGCTAAGGATGATGCGATCAGTGCGCACGAGGCTGAACCCGCGTTCTAAAGACATGACAAGATGACAAGGTGAAGTTTTGTGCATTAATTCTGCTGTCGATTTTCAGTGTAGCGTCATATTGATGTACAGATAATGACCTGAGGAGGTGACTGGGTGATTCAGATAGCACCGGACTGCACCGCTACCCATCATCTCTTCACCTTATCACCTCTTCATCCCTTCAGATTACCCAAAATTTTCCGACATTCAATCAATATACTCAACCCAACCACCCACTCTCCCTTCCACTCTCAGAGGTTAAATATGGCATCAAAAGTCCGTTGGGGCATTCTCTCTACTGCTGGTATCAATCAGGCTTTACTTGATCCGATTCGGCAGGCTGAACGTAGCGAACTCGCCGCGGTGGCTAGTCGTGATCTAGATCGCGCGCAGGCGTACGCTCAAAAAGAGGAGATCCCCAAAGCGTATGGATCGTATGATGAGTTTCTTGCCGATCCCGATATTGACGTGATCTACAACCCGCTGCCAAACTTGCTCCATGCTGAGTGGACGGTCAAAGCTGCAGAGGCGGGGAAGCATGTATTGTGCGAAAAGCCGCTCGTGACGATGCTGTCGGATTACGAACGCGTCGAGGCTGCGGCACGGTCCAACAACGTGACTGTTTTCGAAGCATTTATGTATCTGCACCATCCTCAGACGGCAAAAGCCCAAAACATGATAAGAGAAGGCAAGTTGGGCAATGTGCAGCTGATCAATTCTTGGTTCCACTTTTATCTCGACCCCAAATATTCTGACAATATTCGGCTCAACTATGAACTGCATGGCGGATCGGTGTGGGATGTTGGCGTCTATCCCAACAGTATGGCGATGACCATGGCCGCGGCTGCAACGGGCGCTGTCAAGGCTCCGAATCAAGTAACGGCCAGCCAAATTATTGGCGAAACGGGGGTCGATGTAGCAATGCGTGGTCAACTCCATTTTGACAACGATATTGTCGCACAGATTTCATCGGGCTTCCGCACGCCCTTCCGCGAGGGCACACACATTGTGGGCGATGAAGGAATGCTGGTGCTGCACGAACCGTGGAAACCGGGGGGAGAGGGCAAAGAAAGCCGCATGACTTTTACCAACAAACGTGGCGACTCGGTCGATATTGTCACGCCTGCGAAGAATCCATATCTGTGCGAAGTAGAGGCAATGGAAGCGTGCATTCTGGACGGCGCAGAACCAGTGGTGCCGCTGAGTGCAAGTAAAGAGTTTTTACGCAGTGTGTTGACGATGCTTGAATCTGCGAAGAATTGAGCATCTGTACTAGGATAATAGATGGAACGTTTTTTTAACACTGCTGGCCCAATCAAAACTGACTATCACTATTGCATTCCACCAATAGAACGGTTTGACTTGGACGAAATTGAGATGCTGATTGCGCAGGGAAAATACTTTGTGCTCCATGCGCCGCGCCAAGTGGGCAAAACATCTTATCTGCTGGCACTGGCTGAGCATCTCAACAATTCGGGCAAATATCGTTGTCTTTATATTAATGTAGAAGGTGGACAAGCTTCTCGCGAAAATTTTTCTGCGGTGATAAACGAAATTTTGGGTGAAATCGTTTCACGTGCACGGACAATGTTAGATGATGATTATCCTGAAAGTGTATTAGATAAAGCTCGGCAGAGTGGTGGCGTAAGCGGTGTACTCAGCACCTTGCTCACCTTGTGGTCAGAACATGACACCAAGCCACTAATCCTGTTTATTGATGAAATTGATTCACTTGTTGGTGATTCACTACTTGCCGTGCTGCGTCAATTGAGAGCTGGGTATGACAAACGCCCAAATTCATATCCACAAAGTATTATCCTTTGTGGCGTACGCGATGTGCGAGACTACCGTATTCATTCCACTGAGGGGAAAGAGGCTGTAACGGGCGGTAGCGCATTTAACATTCGCGCTGTATCGTTACGCATGGGAGATTTTACTCACGATGAGATCGAACGACTCTATGCCGAACATACTGTTGCGACCGGTCAAATTTTTGAAGATGGGGTCACCGATTTAGTCTGGAAATTGACCAGCGGTCAGCCATGGTTGGTGAACGCTTTGGCGTACGAAGTTTGCTTCGCCATAAAACAAAATCGTGATCGTACCCGGAATATCACGTCTAAAATGATTTTAGAAGCGAAAGAAAATATTATTCTGCGGCGCGAAACGCATCTTGATCAACTTGTACATAAGCTCGAAGAGGAGCGAGTGCGCCGCGTGATCGAGCCGATTCTTTCGGGTGAAGGCGAACCGGAGATCATCCCTGGTGATGATCTCCAATATGCAATTGATCTGGGCCTTGTGACGGCGGACAAGCAGTTACGAATTGCCAACGAAATCTATAAAGAAGTGATTCCGCGCGAGTTGACCTACACGACGCAAGTCACGATTATTCATGATGCGGAGTGGTATGTTACGGACGATGGTGCACTTGATATGACCAAACTACTCGCCGCGTTTCAGCAATTTTTTCGCGAACATTCCGAAAGTTGGGTAGAACGCTTCGAGTATAAAGAGGCTGGACCACAGTTGCTGCTTCAAGCATTCTTGCAGAGAATCGTCAATGGCGGTGGACAAATCCACCGAGAATATGGATTGGGCCGTCGACGAACCGACTTGCTATTGGTTTGGCCAACACCATCGGGTGAGCAACGCACAGTTATAGAGTTGAAAATTCAGTATAAATCTCTAGAAGAAACAGAATCTAAGGGGATTGAACAGACGGCCTGGTATATGGATAGGGTCAACTCTAATGATGGTCATCTCTTAATTTTTAATCGAAATCCTAACATAAGTTGGGAAGAAAAAATCTTCACCAAAACAGTAGAAGCTAAAAAAATCCAAATTTGGGGAATGTAATGGAAGCAAAAATAGTTGTCCTTGCGGGCGACGGAATTGGGCCAGAAGTAACTGTCGAAACGACCAAAGTGTTAGATGCGGTGGGTAATAAGTTCGGCCACAGCTTCGAGTATGACAATCAGCTAATGGGTGGCCGTGCAATTGACGAAAAAGGGACCAGCCTGCCCGATGAGACTATTGCGGCGTGTAAAGCTGCCGACGCAATTTTGCTGGGCGCGGTCGGTGGCCCAAAGTGGGACAACCCCAACGCCGCGGATCGGCCCGAGCGCGGGCTGCTGGCAATCCGCAAAGAGTTGAACCTGTTCGCCAACCTGCGTCCGGTTAAGCTGCATCCGCAACTGCTTAGTGCCAGCACGCTCAAGCCCGAAGTGCTCGACGGCGTGGATCTGCTGGTTGTGCGCGAATTGACTGGCGGCATCTACTTTGGCGAGCGCGAAGAAGCGGGCAAAGCGGGCGAACGTGCGCACGATACAATGATGTACACCCGACCCGAGATCGAACGCATTGTGCGCCTCGCTGCGGATGCTGCAATGGGACGCACTAAACGCATTGCCAGCGTCGATAAAGCTAATGTCTTGGCGTCGAGCCGATTGTGGCGACGTACCGCGGAAGCCATCTTTAGCGAATATCCTGAACTTGAAGTGGAGCATGTTTTGGTCGACGCAATGACCATGCACCTGATCAAGCGTCCGGCTTCGTTTGACGTAGTGGTGAGCGGCAATTTGTTTGGCGATATCCTAACCGACGAAGCAGCGATGTTGGCTGGCTCGATGGGTATGTTGCCATCTGCAAGCTTGGGCGACATTATCAACAGCCAGAACTTGCCGCTGGGGATTTATGAACCGATCCACGGTAGCGCGCCTGACATCGCGGGCCAAGGAATCTCGAATCCGCTGGCTGCAATTATTAGCTCGGCCATGCTTTTGCGCCACAGCCTTGGGCTACACAAAGAGGCGGATGCGATTGAGCAAGCCGTAAACGATGTGTTAAATGAAGGTGTGCGCACGCCAGATGTGGCCGATACAGGCACCGAGGTTGTGGGTACACAAATAATGGGTAATCTAGTTGTAGAAAAATTAATGGGAGCTTCTTAGTGGCAAAGTCCAAAATTGCTAAAAAAAGTACATCAAAAAATGTAAGCAAGGACGCTAACAAAAAAAGTACTAGCCAAAAAAGTACTAGCCAAAAAAACGCTGGTAAAGATAAAATCAATAATAAAATAATAAGCCCGACCCATTTTGATGAGCAGAAAGCAAGCCTTAGCGAGACGATTCATCTGCTTGGTGGTTTGCTCGGGCAGACAATTGTCGAGCAAGAAGGCCAATCGTTGCTTGATCTCGAAGAAGAGATCCGTGTGCTTTCTAAAGAGCGCCGTGCTGTTGGCAAGAGCGACAAAAATCGTGCAAAAATTAGCGCACAGATCGAGGCGATGATGCCCGAGATTCTGGGTGATATCGAACAGGCAATGGCGGTACTCAACGCATTTACAACGTACTTCCAGCTTGTGAACCTGGCCGAAGAGCAGCAGCGCGTTAAAGTGTTGCGTCAGCGGACCGAACTCGCCGAGCGTGCAGAAAAACCCATGCGCGAAACAATTATGGATGCGGTAAGCCGTCTGAAGGACGAGGGCATGAGCGCAAATGAGATGCAGTCCATACTCGATGATCTGGCGATTACGCTCGTCTTTACCGCACACCCGACTGAATCCAAGCGGCGCACGATTCTGCTAATTTTAAAAGCCATTGGCGAACTGCTGCAAAAGTTAGATTCGCGGGAGCTACTCGCCAGCGAACGAGCCAATATCCATGAGGAGATTCACGGGTATATCGTACTGCTATGGCAGAGCGACGAGACGCGCGACCGCCGCCCCACGGTGCTGGACGAAGTGCGCAACAACGGTATCTTCTTCTTCGAGAATACGCTCTATGACCTTGTGCCAAAGATCTATGACGATCTGAACAGCGCACTGGCTACGTATTACCCTGACATCTCCTTTAATGTGCCATCATTTCTGCGTTACGGTTCGTGGATCGGTGGGGATCGCGATGGCAACCCATATGTCACCCTAGAGACAACACAGATTGCGCTGCGCGAGCAGAAAGAATCAATTCTGCAACGCTACAACTTTGAAGTGGATGCGCTTTACGAATTGCTCAGCCCGGCACGCACCCGCGTTGACTTTGAGCCGGAATTACTGGAAAGCCTGCAAGCCGATTTTACGCTAGTGCCAGAGGAAGAGCATCATGTGTTGGAACGGTTCGCTATGGAACCATATCGCCAGAAGCTGATCATGATGTTTCGACGTTTACGGGCAACGCGTTCTGTTAACCAGCAGCCGTGGCACGAACGGGTTATCGACCCGCGCGCATACGCGACAGTAGATGAATTTTTGTACGATCTCCAGTTGATTGAGCGCAGCCTGCTTTCTCACAAAGGAGAACGGCTGGCGCGTGGACGACTGGCGCGCCTAATTCGTCAGGTAGAGGTCTTTGGCTTTCATCTTGCGACGCTGGATATTCGCCAACACGCAGCGCGCCACCGCAGCGCCATGGCCGAATTGATGCGTTCGTACGATGTTGTTTTTGATTATGTGGCGCTCTCGGAGCATGACAAAGTAAAGCTGCTAACCGGCGAGATTTCAAGCCTGCGTCCGCTGACGGCTCAGCTCGATTTCAGCGATGAAACAACGCAGACGGTTTCGCTTTTCCGGCTGATTCGCCAAGCACAAGAGAAGGTAGGCACGCACGCGATTCAGACGTATATTATTAGTATGACGACCGATGTAAGTAATGTGCTGGAAGTGCTGCTCTTTGCCAAAGATGCAGACCTTTTTGGCAGAATCGATGTGGCACCGCTCTTTGAAACGGTTGAGGATTTGCTTAACGCGCCGCAAGTGATGCGCGAACTCTTTGAGAATCCAGTTTACCGCAAGCATATTCGCGAGCGGGGTGATCAGCAGCAGATTATGATCGGGTATAGCGATTCGAATAAGGATGGCGGCTACCTGCGGGCGAATTGGATGCTCTTTACGGCACAGCGTGCGATGGCGCAGGTATGCGACGAATTTGGGATCAAGTTGACGCTCTTCCACGGGCGCGGCGGTACGCTAGGACGAGGTGGTGGACCAGCAAATCGCGCGATTTTAGCACAGCCACCAGAGTCTGTACGCGGACGCATTAAGATTACGGAACAGGGCGAAGTGGTCAGCACCCACTACGCGGATCCGGGTATTGCACAGCGTCATTTAGAGCAGCTTGTGGACGCGGTGCTGCTGACAAGCGGCAAGCGGCCCGAATATGCTAAGGCTGATGAATGGGCGCAGACGATGGATGAGCTGAGCCAAATTGCCTATTTGAAATATCGGTCGCTGGTCGAAAAGCCCGAATTTATCGACTACTTCCAAGAGGCAACGCCGATTGGGCACATCGATAAATTAAATATTGGGTCGAGACCGTCGAAGCGCAAGCAGACGATGGCAATTGACGATCTTCGGGCGATTCCATGGGTCTTTGCTTGGACGCAATCGCGCGTGAATTTACCAAGCTGGTATGGCGTTGGCACAGCCATTGTCGAGTGGACAAGCGCAGATGAATCGGGGAAGCGCTTGAGCGAATTGACGGACATGTACCACGCATGGCCATTTTTGCGCACGGTGCTGGACAATGTGCAAATGGGCATGGGCAAATCGGATCTCGATATTGCCACACTCTATGCCCAGCTAACCAGTGAAGATGTGCGCAAGGCCATTTTTGATGATATTGTAAATGAATACGAGCAGACGCGTAAGATGCTGCTTGCGATTACGGGGCAGGATGAACTTTTGGACAACGAGCCGTGGTTGCAGAACAGCATTCGCGTGCGTAATCCATACGTGGATCCGCTTCACTATATTCAAGTTGGGCTGATGGAACGGCTGCGCGACAATCCAGAACACCCCGAAGCAGAGCGGATGCGTGAGGCAATCTTGCTTTCGGTAAATGGTGTAGCAGCGGGTGTTCAAAATGTGGGATAGTTTTTGAGGAAATATAGTAAGTAGTGAACAGTAAGTAGTGAACACGGCTAGCGTGTTGCCACTCTACTACTTACTTTTCACTACTTACTTCAATGTGAGTGGGTATGGCTAACTTTTTCGATGTAATTGACGGACTATTGATTGATGTAAATGGCGTATTGACGCGTGGCAACGAAGTAATAGATGGTGCAGTGGAAACATTGCACGCGCTAAAATCGAACAATATTCCCTACCGTTTTATTGCAAATACAACGAACTACTGCCGGATTACTTTGCTCGAACGTCTCATAGACATGGGCATCCCGATCGAAGAGAGCGAGCTCTATACGGCTACCTATGTTGCCGCAACATATTTACGTGAGAAAGAAGCAAGCAGCTATTATCCTCTGTTGCTGCCCGATGCGCAACTGGAATTTACCGGCATCGAAGTGAATGAAGAGTCGCCCGAGTTTGTAGTGATTGGCGACATGGGCGCGTCGTTTAACTATGCTCGGCTCAACAAGGCCTTTAACGCAATTCTAAATGGCGCGAAGCTAATTGCACTGCACAAGAAACGATCGTGGCGTACAGAGTCGGGCATGAATTTGGATGCTGGGCCTTTTGTGGTCGCGCTAGAATACGCCTCGACCCAAAGCGCGCTGGTGTTGGGCAAACCAAGCAAACCCTATTTCGACATGGTATTGGCCGATATGGATGTGCCGATTAAGCGAGTGGCAATGATTGGGGATGATATCGAAATTGATGTTCGCGGCGCACAGCAGATGGGCATGCAAGGTTGGCTAGTCAAAACTGGGCGCTTTAGCCAAACCGATCTGCGCCAAGGAATTTGGCCCGAACGCATTCTTGAACGCTTCTCGGTCTTATTGGATGAACTATAGAGTATGATCACTCAAATAAAGATTGATGGATTCAAATCATTCAAAGAATTTGAAATGACCTTTACACCGCTAACTGTGGTAGCTGGTGTGAACGCGTCCGGTAAGAGTAACTTGTTCGATGCACTGATGTTGTTGTCGCGACTTGCTGAAACGGATTTAAAGACAGCATTCAGCGAACAACGCGGTAACCCAAGTGAGTTATTTACGCAATTTGATGAAAATCACTACGCGTCTGAGATGAACTTTACGATCGACATGCTCGTGAACAGGTACATTTCGGATAACTGGGGTGGGGAATTTGAATTAAATAATACGCGTTTACGCTATGAACTTACCATCTCGCGCAAATCAAATGAACATGGGTTTGACGATCTGTTTGTCGAGAATGAACAACTTGAGCGCATTAAGTATGGGGATGATGCGTGGGTAGAATCGACGCTTCCAAAAGGTGCTGAAGCTCTATGGAAGACGGTTAGATCGGGCGGTTCGAACAAGCCCTTTATCGAGACAATTGAGCAGAACAAGACACCAACGATTCAAATTCGACAAGATGGTAGACAAGGGCGAAAAGCCACGCCAGCAAATGCTGCTGTGCAAACGATTTTGAGCAGCGTGAATTCTGTAGACTTTCCACACGTTTTTGCCGTGAAAGAGGAAATGCTAAGCTGGAACTTTCTGCAATTAAACCCTGATGATCTGCGAAAACCGACAAGGCAAGATTTAGGGATTCATGATGAAATTTCACCAAGCGGCGAGAACATGGCCGCAGCACTTTTTCGCATTAAAAATCAAGATCCATATAATTTGAAACTGATCTCACGCAAGCTAAACGCATTCTTGCCCCACTTCACCGATGTAAAAGTCTATGATGATCGGGCTAACCGACAATTTGTTATAGCCCTAAAAGATGAGAACGGTAAGAAATTTACTTCGCGGGTACTTTCTGAGGGTACGCTACGATTATTGGTGCTATGCATTATTGGGCAGGACGATAATCATAAGGGGTTGCTCTGTTTTGAAGAGCCAGAAAATGGCATACATTTAGCGCGAGTTAGCGCAATGGCAAGCTTGCTGAAAGATCTCAGTACTGATTTCTCAGAAACCGACTCTTCATTACGGCAGGTTCTTGTCAACACCCATTCTCCCACATTGGTGAGCCACTTAATTCGTTGGAGCCACGACCCAAATGTAAGCATCTGGCTTTCACGATTAAATACTAGTATATTCTCTCCAAATGGATCTCTAGGCAAGATAAAGCTACAGGTGACGCGCATGCTTCCTGTTATCAATACGGATGGCCAAATACCATTGCTCCATCTATCTGACGAGGAACGAAAGTATTCACATAGTGAAGCTATAAATTATCTAAAAACTGCTGATATGGAAATTGATGAGGCAATCAAGGTTTTGGAATGAGTAATCAACTAATAATTGGTTTCGCATCCGAAGGGCCAACTGATGTCCGTTTCTTAGCCAGCATTATTCAGCGTACCTTTGAGGATGTTGCTTTTGAATGCGAAAGTGAGATCGAAATTTTGCCACTCAAAATTATTGCAAAAGAGCCTGGCGCATTTATCGATGTTGTTTCTACATATGCTCGCAAAGCTGACGAACAGGGTGTAATGGTGTTGTGTATTCACGTCGATGCTGATGCCGCGACAGATGTAGCGGCTTTTACGCAGAGAATCGATCCAGCCTTTTCTGCCGTTGCCGACTTGCCAAAAATGGAATACTGTCAAAACTTGGTTGCAATTGTACCGGTGCAAATGAGTGAAGCATGGATGCTTTCTGATAAGAATTTGCTGAGGGACGAAATCGGGACTAGCAAATCGAATACGGAGCTTGCGCTAAACAAGAATGCAGAAAATTTTGCGGACCCCAAACAGGCGATTGAAAATGCAATAAGAACAGCGCGTCAAGGTCGAACACAACGACGTCGTAGAGACTTAACTCTTAGCGAGTTGTATCAACCGATTGGTCGAAACATTGCGCTGGAATCATTAAACATGCTGTCATCATACAAAAAATTCCGTTTGGCTGTACAAGAATCATTTCGCAAACTCAACTATCTACACTAAAACTATGAAAATTGAACTGTACGACACAACATTACGCGACGGCACCCAGGGCGAAGGCGTTTCGCTAAGCTGCGATGATAAATTGCGCATAGCCAAACGATTGGATGAGTTCGGCGCAGACTATATCGAAGGCGGTTGGCCTGGCTCAAACCCTAAAGATATGGAGTTTTTCCTGCGCGCGCAAACCGAGCTTGATCTCAAACATGCCAAAATCACGGCGTTTGGATCCACCTGCCGCGCAGATACGAATCCGGCGGACGATCCGCAAATGCAATTGCTGATCGAATCAGCTGCGCCGGTCATCACCATCTTTGGCAAAACGTGGGATCTACACGTGACCGAGGTATTGCGTACATCGCACGAAGAAAATCTGCGCATGATCCGTGACTCCGTACGCTTCTTAAAGAACCAAGGGCGCGACGTAATCTACGATGCCGAACATTTCTTCGATGGCTACAACGCCAATCCAGAATATGCGCTCGAAACCTTGCGCGCCGCCATCATCGGTGGTGCCGATTCGGTCGTACTTTGCGACACAAATGGTGGGCGGCTGCCGTGGGAAATCTCTGAAACAATCGGCGTGGTGCGGCGCGATGTACTCGGCTTGGAAGATTCTACAGAAAACCAGCCTCCCGCATCCACCGTCACATTGGGGATCCATGCGCACAACGATAGCGAAATGGCGGTCGCCAATACGCTCGAAGCAGTCCGGCACGGCTGTACACACGTTCAAGGCACCATCAACGGCTACGGTGAGCGCTGCGGCAACGCCAATCTGATCAGCATCATCCCAGATTTGCAGCTGAAAATGGGCTTCGACCTCGTGCCGCCCGAAAAGCTCGATCAACTTTCCGATCTGAGCCACTACGTCAGCGAACTTGCTAACCTTAGCCCAAATAGCCATCAGCCTTTTGTGGGAACAAGCGCGTTTGCACACAAAGGTGGTACGCACGTTAATGCCGTGGTGAAAAATTCCATGAGCTATCAGCACATCGAGCCTGAACTGGTTGGCAACGAGATGCGCGTGCTGGTCAGCGAACTGAGTGGCAAAGATAATATCGCAGTCAAACGGCGCGAATTTGGGTTGGACGGTCTAAGCCGCGAAGAAGAACGCGGAGTCCTGCAGCGTATCAAAGAGATGGAGAATGTGGGCTTTGCCTTTGAGAGTGCCGAAGCCAGCGTGGAACTACTGCTGCGCCGCGCCCAAGCTGATTATGTTGCACCTTTCGAGATGATCGATTACACCACAAGTGTAGAGCATCGCTCTGGTCGTGGGCTTTTTTCCGAGGCAACGGTCAAGGTGATGATCAATGATGATATTTTTCACGAAGTGGCCGAGGGAAACGGTCCGGTCAACGCGCTGAACTTGGCGCTGCGCAAGGCCGTTCAACAATTTTATCCGCGCCTTGGCAAGGTTCATCTAACGGATTATAAAGTGCGTATTCTCAACAGCGATGGCGGCACTGCTGCCCAGGTACGTGTCTTGATCGATTCGACAGATGGCGAACGCAACTGGAGTACCGTTGGCGCAAGCGGCAACATTATCGACGCCAGTTGGACAGCACTTTCTGATTCGGTAGAATATTATTTGCTGACTGATGCCGAGCAGCAACTTGTCGAAGAAAAAAAATTGTCTGAGGCTATTTTTGCATAGTGGTAAAGATGTAAACTTACGCACGCCTTATGTGGGTTCACTGGGAGAAACCCGCATTCCGAGAGTGGGCCAAGGATAGAGCCGTTTGTGAATCATTTTGTAACCCAATTTTCGGAATCCTGGTCTTGCAAGAGAAAAACCCATGACAGAATCGATTGATGCTCGCATCATCATACTGCTAGATCAGCTACAGATCGAGCAAGCGCATATTGCAGGACGTTTGCTCACAGATTGGCGCGATCTGGTTGTAAATTATCCAGATCGTGTCGCATCCCTATCGCTTGTGGCCCCCACGTCTCTCCCTGCGGCTGACTTAGCGAATACTCAAGAACGGGTGCAAATTTTCTGTAGCGACTTGCCCCTCTTTGGTGATTGGGCATTGGCTGCTTTAGATGAGTTGCCGCAAGCGACTCATCATATTTTTGAGGGATACAAAACGAACCTGTGGGCTGATTTAGCGCTAGACCAAAGCGAATTGATCTATCAAAACTTGCTGGCATTTGCCGAACGCCATCCCGCAACACAAATAACTGACACTACCATCGCTTCGGGCGAAATGGATGGCCTCACCTATCAAGTTAGCGGGCAGGGAGAAGCGCTGATCCTATTACCCTTAGGCTTGTCACCCTCTGCATGGGAGCCTTTGATTGCGCGCTTAAGTCAACATTTTTGCGTGATTGTTTTGGGGGGCGCACAACTCGGTTTTATTCCAATCTTAGAAGAGCGCGGGCAGTCAGATGGCTACCTGTCGCTGATGCGAACGTTCTTTGAGTGGATCGATCTGCAATCGAACGAATCTGTCCTTGAAGTTGGTTGTGGCACGGGTGTAATTGTGCGCTGGCTAGTCGAAGAGACCGAGTGCCAGAACCCAGTCACCGGCATGGATCTTAACAACTACTTGCTGACCGAGGCGCAAAGCTTAGCGCAAACCCATGGCCTGTCCGATGCGCTGACCTTTCAGCAGGGCAATGCCGAATCGCTGCCTTTTGACGACAACAGTTTTGACGTCATTTTTTCGACAACGGTGATGGAAGAGGTCGACGCCGCACGCATGATGACCGAGTTGATCCGCGTTGTTAAGCCCGGTGGTCGAGTAGGCGTGGTTGTGCGCGCCACCGATATGGCCTACAATCTTAACATCCCTATTCCCCCCGAAGAGCGCGATCTATTTGAGCGGCAGAACCGTCGCCCCGAAGGCGAAAGCTGTGCAACTGCCACTCTCTATCATTATTTCCAAGAATCGCCGCTAATCGACATCCGTTTTGGCCCGCAACTTGCCACATTTTATAATGCATTTGGTGTGGTGGAGCGCTTTGTTTATGGCGGCACGATTGCGCAGATGGATGAGCTGACTGCCGCGACTTGGACGGATGCACTGAGAATTGCCGACGAAGATGGAACCTTTTATTTTGTCTGGCCGCATCACATGGCGGTTGGGCGAAAACCGAAATAATTGCAAACAAGAAAACGAGAAACCAAATGGCAACAGCAACGACAACCCTCAATGGAACCCTCAACAAATATAGCCGCACCCTTACCCAAAAACGTTCGCAGGTCGGATCCCAAGCCATGCTCTACGGCGTGGGCCTGACCGACGAAGATATGGAAAAGCCGCAGCTTGGCATCACCAGTTTGGGGTGGGACGGCAACACCTGCAACATGCATATCAACGACTTGGCGCAAGAAGTAAAAGCGGGTGCAAACGAAGCCGGACTCGTCGGTTTAATCTTCCACACAATCGGCGTCAGCGACGGTATTTCGATGGGTACCGAAGGCATGAAATGTTCGCTGCTTTCGCGCGACGTCATCGCTGACTCGATCGAAACGGTGATGCGGGCGCAGTGGTACGACGCAAACATCTCGATCCCCGGCTGCGACAAAAACATGCCCGGCACACTCATGGCTATGGCGCGCCTCAACCGCCCCAGCATGATGTTATATGGCGGCACGATCCGACCGGGCTTTCTGCACGATAAAAAATTAGACATTGTCTCCGCATTTGAGGCATATGGTCAGTGGCTGGCAAAAGAGATCGATGAAGTTCAGCTAAAGGAGGTGCTCAAACACTCGATCCCGGGTGCGGGTGCGTGTGGCGGCATGTATACGGCCAACACAATGGGATCGGGCATTGAGGCGCTCGGCATGAGTATGCCATACAGCTCATCGATCCCCGCGACCAGCGAAGACAAGATCAAAGAATGTCGCGCCGCGGGTGCCGCTATCATGAACCTGCTTGAGCTTGACCTGAAACCGCTTGACATCATGACGCGTGAAGCATTTGAAAATGCAATTTCGCTCACAATGGCTTTGGGTGGATCCACCAACGCAGTGCTGCATCTGCTTGCCATGGCGCGGGCGGCAGATATCGAACTGTCGATCACCGACTTCCAAGATATTTCGGATCGAACGCCACTGTTGGCCGATCTAAAACCGAGTGGTAAATACGTTATGGAAGATCTATACAAAGTTGGGGGTGTCCCCGCTGTGCAAAAATTGTTGCTGGCCGAAGGGATGCTCCACGGTGACTGTATGACCGTAACCGGCAGGTCTGTGGCCGAAAATCTAGAGAATCTGCCCGGCTTGGCAGAAGGTCAGAAGATTATCTTCCCCGTTAGCGACCCGATCAAAACGACCGGCCACCTGCAAATTCTTTACGGCAATTTAGCAACAGAGGGTGCGGTTGCAAAAATTACGGGGAAAGAAGGTACAGCCTTTACTGGCCCAGCCAAAATCTTTGACTCGGAAGAGCTTTGTCTCGAAGGGATTCAAAATGATGACGTCGTCGCGGGCGATGTAGTTGTGGTACGCTATGAAGGGCCAAAGGGCGGACCGGGGATGCGCGAAATGCTCTCGATCTCCTCTGTGATTATGGGCAAAGGATTGGGCAAAAGCGTTGCGCTCATTACCGACGGTCGTTTTTCGGGGGGAACGCATGGTTTCGTAGTTGGTCACATTTCACCCGAAGCGCAAGAGGGTGGCGGCATTGGCTTGATCCAAAATGGCGACATGATCACAATTGATTCTGAAAAGAATACAATCGACGTGGACCTAACCGACTCCGAGCTCGAACAACGTCGTGCCAACTGGGTTGCTCCCGATTTTAAGTACAAAAAAGGCGTACTGTATAAATACATCAAAACGGTTAGTTCTGCATCAATGGGCTGCGTTACAGACGAATAGAGCGCAATAATGGTACAATATTTTAGAGGTTAAAAATCTGTATCTTCTTAAAACCCAAATACTCTATATATACAAATACATGGTATAAACATGACAATTGATAAAAGTATACTAAAAGAACTCGATGAAATGCGCTCCGCTTCACCTCCGGGACTGCTCTCTAATCAGGAAAAGGATATACTGATCGAACGTGCCTTTCTCGGCCTTTATCGCTGGTATGTCTCTCGCTCGCAAGAGACCCGCAGTTGGAACCCTAATACAGGTTTTGATTGGCGCAAATTCCGCACAGATCACTCCCCGCAGATGAATCACATTTTGGAAGGATTTTTTGCAGTCGAGCAGTATGTGCCCGATTACGTTTTTACTCTGCTACGCGTAATCCGTAAGAGTCACGGTCGCTCGCACTTTCACATTCGCTGGGGCTCCGAAGAGGAGAAACATGCCGATCTGTGGGAGAACACCATACTCTTTTCGCGCCACCGTTCCCCAGAATGGCTCCACGAATATAAGCACACGCTGCGCGAAAGTGAGTGGGAACTCCCGTGGGAAGATCCGCTACGCATGATTATGTACACTGTAATACAAGAGCGCGCGACGCAGGTCAACTACCTGAACGCCGGTCTGATTGCCGCGGGCAAAAATGACCTGCCGCAATTTGCAAATGATGCCGATCCGGTACTAGCGGAAGTATCGAAAGTGATAGCCGTGGATGAAGCTGCACATTATAACTTCTTCTTGGAAGGCGCGCGCCTCTATCTCTATTACTATCCAGCCGAAGCGCTCGAAGCACTCTACGATGTTATAAAACACTTTTCTATGCCTGCTGGCAACATTATTCCAGACTATGACAAATTCGCCGAAGTTGTGGCGCAATCAGGCATTTATGGTCCCCGTGAGCATCTAAAAGATGTCATTACTATTGCGCTCAAACAGTTGGGCACGGTGGGTCGATCCGCACTTTATAAAGGCATCGAACGCACGCGCCAAGTGCCACAGCTAGATGGGCCTATGCGCGACACAGCTATGTTCGAACTGCTTGATTATGATGGCATCGAAAAGAAGGTGCAGCAGCTCTTTGGCCGCATTCAAGGCTACGAACAGCGCATCGGCTTCGACGAGATTGACCCGACGGAATTCCGTTCGAGTGGGTTGTCTGCCCTTGCGCCATAGAAAAACGTGGTATGTGGTGCGTGAACCAGTTCAGCTCGTTGCTATGCTACGGGGAGGGAATCGGTTAGATAATCTAGCCATTAACAACGCCACAACATAACCAGATTGAATGTCAGTTCACGCACCACATTTTCTTTGTATCACGCATAAAAAGGATCAAATGATAGCCTTTGTATTAAGTGGCGCTGGGAACCGCGGGCCAATCGAGGCGGGCGCACTCATTGCGCTAATCGAGCATGGGATCCAGCCGGATATCCTAGTCGGTACATCCGCCGGTGCAATCAACTCGCTCTACCTAGCCGCGCACGGTGCTACGCTCAACGTCGCCAAGCAGATGCCCGAAATGTGGCGCAGCTTCTCGACTAAAGACGTCTACCCCAATAATATCCTGCAAATTGGGTGGCGGCTCGTTACCAAAAAGAACAGCTTCTATGAAAATAGCGGTATGCGCCGATTAATTGTCGAAATGTTGCCCACCGGGGTCAATACTTTTGCAGATTTACAGATTCCGCTTTACACAACCGCAGTCGACATTCGAACCAGCCGTCTCTTTACTTTTGGCGTAATTGATCGCGACAAGACTCCGCTGGTCAACGTTGTGCTAGCTAGCGCATCCGTGCCCGCAATCCATCCCCCCGTAAATTATCACGAGCTTCAACTTGTCGACGGTGGCGTTGTAGCAAATGTCGCCGCAAGCGTTGCCATGCAGCAGGGCGCAACCGAGATTTATGTGCTCAACGCTGGCAGAAAGATCGACGCCGAACCGGTGGCCAGCGGCATCCCTGAAATCATCAGCTACACGTGGGGAACCGTCCTTTCGCAGTCGCTGCTGCGCGACATTGAAGATGCCGTGGCTGATGATGATGTCGATCTGCATCACATTCATCTAGACGCCCACCGAGGTACTTGGTTCCGTGATTTCAGCAAGTCGGATCAGATGGTCCAAGCGGGCTACGACGCCACAAAAGCCTACATGACCGCCCCCGTGGCGCGTGCCGTCGCACCACAAAATGCGCCATCACCCAACATCTCTGCCACACCTCCGCCCGGCGCAGAAGAATTTACGTTGCCCCCTAACCGATGAGTTCAGCCGAAAGATCTTCACCAATTTTTCCCAAAACAAGCCCCACAAAATTAGCCAGCCTAACGGGCGCGGTCATCGGTCTCTGCATCGTTGGCGATTCGTTGATGTACACAATCCTGCCGCTCGAAGCCGAAAATTTAGGTTTCGACCTCTGGATGGTAGGTTTGCTGTTAAGCGCAAATCGGCTCATCCGTTTGGGATCCAATAGCATTGCCAGCGCTGTTTTCGAACGCTGGGGCGAGGCCAACCCCTTTATATTTTCTGCAATTCTTGGGCTGCTCTCAACTGCGCTTTATGGCATTAACGCTGGCTTCATCGTTTTTCTGTTGGCGCGAATTCTGTGGGGGATCGCATGGTCGGGTTTGCGGCAAGGTGGCTATCAGGCACTATGGTCTGCACCCGATCTCTCCAAAGGGCGGCTGACGGGGCTGCTGTGGGGATTGATTCGAGCGGGGAGTGCGTTTGCCGCATTTATGGGCGGTTTCTTTTATGATCGTTTTGGATATGGTGCCACAATTGCGTTGATGGTGGGGGTAACAGGGTTGGCACTGCCGCTTGTTCTCTCCATCCGCTGGCCAGTTGAAGCCAACGGGGCGGCAACCAAATCTCAAAAAGGACGGGCAAGTAGCGGGCCGGAGCGTGCTGTGAAGGTACACCCGTCGGAAAGCTTATCATCATCCACGGCCGTGCAGGGCTGGTACCAAAATTTTGTGGGCAAGTATCTGCGCGAATGGCGTGCAACGTTGGTAAAACCGTCAGACAAACGCTTAGTGGCTGCGGGCTTTTGCACGCTGTTGCACAGCAGCATCGTCATTGCTACCACCGCACTCTTTATTCAAAAGCACTTGATTAGCGGCAGCGATGGCGGCGAAAGCACTATTGCAGGGGGCATCGGCGTTGGCACCGCCGCCGGGACTGTGCTCGCCGTGCGCTGGATCTCGGGTCTTTTTATTGGCCCTGCACTAGGTTTTGTTTCGGATAAAATTGGTCAACCAATGACGGCTCTGCTACTCAGCTTTATACAGCTTGTGGCGATAGCGGCTGCCGTGGTGCTGCCAGCAAGCGGCGCGCTGATCGGACTGTTGATCGTCATGATTGCCAACGGGGGGCTATTTGTTGTGCTCAATGCTGCGGTAAGTGTCGTTGCGCCAAAGACCGCTTATCCCCACCGATTTGTGGGCATCTTCACCACAGCCAACGATTTCGGCTCGGCTATTGGACCGCTGTTGGCACTGCCGCTTGCTGGCGTGCTCGGCATTCCGTTGATCTACATGAGTATTGGTCTGCTGCTCCAACTTGTTGTTGGAGCCTATTGGCTTGCAAGTCGTTGAACTATTACTGCTTCTTAATCGATAGCTGGTACTCACCTTTTCCACTATCGCTAAAGTGACGCACCAATATCGTATACTGCCCCGAGCGCAATACTTGCACAATCTTAGGGTTCAAACGTCGTCCGCTATCGTCATCCTCTGCTTGAAACTTGGTTGAATCGTTTGGCCCAAACAGACTCATAACCAAATCAACGCGGCCACTTGTTTCGATCTCATAGACACCCGAACCATTCGCGCTAAATGTAAAGGTGTCCACTTCGCCCGGCTTCCCGATGTTCGCTTTGACTGGCGGGCCCCCCACCACAAGCGCATTGGTCGGCTTCTCTTTAAATGGGTAGTGCAGACGCACAAACTCTTTGTCGGTTTCAGATAACTCCTTGTTCCACTCTACCTCGAAATTACCAATCGTAAATCGTTGCTCTACTGGGTAGAGCATAATCGAATCGATATCGAAATCTGAAAATTGGGTAGAATTTCTGTCATAGCGCCAGAAGAGGTTGCGATCCGTTTGCGCACGCGTCCAATTATTGGGTGGGCCAGCATAAAAAGAGTAGACCGCCTGTTTATCCCACGGAATGGTGGCCGATGGATTTTGATGCTCGTGAACCAGCCCCAAGACGTGACCAAATTCGTGCAGCACAACGCGCCGATATTCGGACTCTTCTGTCTCGGGCGTGAACCAGCCATAATTCATTGTTGGCTTGTTGCGCGGTACCAGCAGTGCATCGGTACCAATGTAGGCCCACGAACCGGGCTGCTGCGTTGATATCCGAACTTCGGCATCCCAATCATTGCTAATTTCGAACTTGATATTGGCGTAGTTGCTCCACTCGGGAAAGATAGCCGAAATGCGTGCGTGGACCCGAGGATCGCCATCCATATAGCGCACGCGCAATGTGCGACCGGGCCGCCATTTTTTGCCGTGCTCAATTGTGCCGCGCGTAAGCGGCATGTGATTGGCTGGGTTCTCTAGCATCGCGCGCTCGACTGCTGCCATGCGTAATTCGATTGGCAATCGCCGGTCGATACAGGTGTGAATTGTGGATGATGGATTGGTGGGGGTCGACATGGTTTGCTCCTTTGATCAATCACTCTTGTGGAAGGTTTGTGGTAAAAATTATCAGCTAAATAGCATTATATTGTTTGCAGAGTAGACTGTCAATGATTTGTATTTGTACCCTGTTTGCAACCCATTATTTACCTGTTTGCCGATGTGCGATACAATTGTTTGCATATAGTGAGATCTAAGAAAAGAGAACTAGAAAAGATTTAGGCGGATTTGTGCTTTAGTTGCTGCTTCGTCTCTATCACTAGAACGATGCAGCACATTGAAAAGTTGCATCTGTACCCAATCAATAATAATGGACAAATGAGATGAGTGGAATTCTTCTACCCGGCCAAGAAAACAAACCAAAATCAGATGAACAACCCGCTGAGGGAAGCGCCAGTGGCCTCGTTTTGCCTTCTGGTTTTAGTAGTAAGAAAGAGCGAGAAAATAGACAAGAGAACGCCCCAGAAAATAAGAGCGAGCCGACAGATGAGGGTGTAAACGGTTCGTTACCTGCTGATACGAACCCAGCGACTGCGCCACAAAATGTTCAGCCGACTCAAGATAGCCAGCCGCAGATGAACTTCAAGTATCCGCCAAGCGGTGCGCAAGTTCAATGCCCAAGTTGTGGAACGCCATTTAACACTGCCGTCTTTTCGATGATCGATCTTGGCGCAAATCCAGAGCTGCTTAGCCCGCTACTTTCGGGTCAAGTGAACGCGGCGATCTGCTCTAACTGTGGCGCGGGTGGGCAACTCTCTGCACCACTGCTTATTCATCATGCGGCCAACAACTTTCTGGGCGTCTTTGTTCCATCTACCGGACAGGTTGACGATGTGCGCACCCAAAAGACGATCGGTGATCTTACCTCGCGGCTAATGCGCGATCTGCCGAGCGAGGAACGCAAAGGCTATCTGCTGACCCCCAAGCAGTTCTTTGACTGGGGCAAGTTGATCGAGGTGCTGTGGGGCTTTGAAGGCGTAACGCCCGAAATGCTGCGCCGTAATGCCGATCAACGAGCGCTATTGCAGAGCCTGATGAAGCTGGCAAACGATGACAGCGCGCTCAAAATTGGCGTTGAACGGAGCGGTGATCTGATTGACCTCGACTTCTTTGGGATGCTCGAACAGATGGTGATGGCCGTAAGCCAGCAAGGGCAACAGGAGGCAGCACAAAACCTGTTGCAGCTGCGCGAAAAGCTAATCGAAACGACGCCCGCAGGTGAAGAAGTCAAGAAACAGCAAGAACGAGCACAAGCGCTACTAGAGAAGATCTCGCAGACGCAGTCACGCGAAGAATTGCTTACGTTAGTTGTAAATGCATGGGGCGAAGAGAATGGACAAGACATTGTCGGGTCGGTTGCCGCTGCGACAGGACCGGCGTTTGATTACGAGTTTGTCATGTTGCTGGCCGCAAAGATCGAAGCCACAAAGGATGATGAAGAGCGTACCTCGCTAGAAGATCTGCGCGATCTGCTTGTGCAAATTCAGTCCGAACGGCAGCAGAACCAGCAATCTGCCATGCAGCAGGTACAGGCGCTACTGCAAGAGGTCTTGCAGGCCGAGGATCCCGAAGCCCTTATGCGTCAATATACGCCAGCAATTGATCAAACGTTTTTGGCGCTGATTGCGGCAAACGTTAAGTCAGCGCGTGAGCAGAATGCAACGGCTGCGGTAAATCGCTTGGAGCAGATCTACACAATCGCATTGCAGATCTTTGATGAGAGCTTACCTCCAGAAATTCACTTCATGCAGGAACTTGTGGGCGCGCCCGATGCAAATGCTGTCAAGAAGCTGTTAAACGAGAAGCGCGACCAACTTACGCCAGACTTTGTGAATATGCTTGGCTTGGCCGAGAATCAGATGCGTGAGTCTGGTCATAACGACCAGGCTGATAAAATCAAGTCGATTCGCGGCCAAGTCGCGTTAATGGTGTAAAAAGTCATGGTGTAAAACAGTCTATGTCAACCAAACGCTTGAAAGCCGAAATTGTCACGTCTGGCACCGAAATTTTGCTTGGCGAAATTGTCGACACCAATGCCGCGTGGATCGCACAGCAATTGCGCGAATCTGGAGTAAACCTCTACTACAAAACGACCGTTGGCGACAATGAACCACGCCTGCGCGCTGTTTTAGAGTCGGGCCTAAGCCGCAGCGACGTGATCATCATAACGGGCGGCCTTGGCCCAACCGCAGACGATATCACGCGTGATGCGATTGCCAATGCGACCAACTGCCCGCTGCTGCTGAGCGATACGGCACTGCAAACGTTGACCGAACGCTTCAAGCGCTTTGATGTAGAGATGACCGAGAACAATAAGAAGCAGGCCTATCTTCCAACCGGCGCAATTATGATCAACAACTCAGTTGGTACGGCCCCGGGTTTTATTGTCGAAAGCGATAGCGGCACGATCATCGCGTTGCCGGGTGTGCCGCGCGAGATGAAGCAGTTGATGACTGAGACGGTGCTGCCTTATCTGCGCCAGCGTAATGGCGACACGGGCATCATCCAACGGCGCGTGCTGCGCACAATCGGCATTGGCGAAAGCACTATCGATAGCAAGATCGCCGACTTGATGGCGGGATCAAACCCGACCGTTGGGCTGGCCGCGCATACGGCACAAGTTGACGTTCGCATCACGGCTAGCGCCGACACAGCAGATGCCGCGGAGGCGCTGATTGACGGGATGGAGTCTACAGTGCGCGAGCGTATCGGTGACGTCATCTTTTCTACAGAGGCCACAGAAACATTGGAGACTGTGCTGACAAAATTGCTCGAAGCCAGCGGGCAGCAGATCGCCATTGTAGAATCCAACACAAATGGCACAATTGCCAACCGCTTACGCAGTGCCGATAGCGACTATAATCCGATCTTGGCCGCGTGGACGCTCGAATCGACTGATTTACCCGAGCCGATTGTTGATCGACTGGGCGATTCACTATCAATTGGCGAGACGTTCGACGAGACGTTAGTTTCAGACTGCGTGGCGTTACTTGCAGACGCGACAAATGCAGCGCTGAGCCTATTTGTGCTTGGCACCAGCGGCGAAGATGAAGGCGTATATGGATCGCGCGCTGGCGAAACGTGGGTCGCAACTCATGGTAAGGCTGGCATAATGGTGCATAAATTACGCTACGGTGGCCGAGACGATTATACAATGACGTGGCTTGCAAACTACACGCTCGATGGCTTGCGGAGACAACTGCTCGCGACCTGATTTTGATGACTCACCCCAAACCCATTTCTTGAAGAACTTACGGCTTACTATACTAATCGTTGCACTATTATCGGCCTTGTTACCCATTGCCTATTTTTTTGTAAATGGACGGGCTCCACAACCTCTCGCGTCTATCACAGTCGCCGATCCAACCGCTGTGCCACCTATTTCGCCCACTCCAAACGCATTAACCCTAGCGCTCAGCAAACCATTAACAAGCGCGGATTTACAAGTAGCGGAATCGCAGCCAATTTCTCAACCATCAGCGCTTGAACCTGTCGTGATTGTGCTTTCTACAACTATATCGGCTATAGCTGCACCCGCCACGATTATCGCTACATCTTCTGCAACGCCCTCACCGACACCAATGACTACACCGATACCAATAGCTACATCAACAACTACACCCACAGCTACGCCCACGAATGCCCCCACATCGACCCCAACCAGTATCCCCACGCCAACCCCCCATGCGCTAGACAAAACAACCAACATTCTTGTACTCGGAAGCGACCGTCGGCCAGGCGATGGGGCATGGCGAACGGATGTGATCATGCTGGTTGCGCTGGATACGGCCAACGCCCGCGCGGGGATCGTCTCAATTCCGCGCGACGTCTATCTAGATGAGATACCCGGTCATGGGCCAAACCGCATTAATGTGGTTGATGTTTTGGGGCAGCAAGATGATCCGAACGGTGGGGGGCCTGCGCTGCTTGCAGCAACTTTGGCTCAAAAATTGGGTGTGCGCACCGACTATTATGTGCGCTTCGAATTTGAGTCGTTTAAAGAACTAGTGGACGGTCTCGGCGGCGTACGGATCTCGCTCGATTGCCCTGTATCGGATGAAATCGTAGGTGAAGATTTGGTGATTGATCTGCCTGCTGGTGAACATCTGCTCGACGGGAAAGAGGCGTTGGCCTTTGTGCGCACGCGCCGTCAAGGCGGAGATTTGGCGCGGGTTGGGCGGCAGCAACAGCTCGTTTGGGCCATTCGCCAGCAAATGCGCGAGGAGAACTGGATCACGAGTGTGCCCGCACTTTACAGCGCGCTTTCGGAGAGCGTCCAAACCGACATTGGTTTGCTAAAAACAGTGGAGCTGGCGCGCATTGTGATGGATCTTGATGAAGAAAGCATTTACGGTTTTTCGCTCGCCGCTCCCGACTTGATCGAACCGGCGTGGCGCAACGGCATGTCGATCTTTCTGGTCGATTGGGACACAGCCGCGCAAGATGTGCAATCCATTTTCGAGCGGGCGCAATTTGCGGGTGAGGATGCGGGCGTTCCGATCCGGTGCCCGTAGCTGCGAATATATCCCAAAGTGAAAATAATGTATAGGGAGATGTCGTCAGTAACCCAATACACATCAAGCTAAGCGTCGATAGCTGATTTTGTGATCATTTCTTTTGCTATCGGAAGATACGTTAGTGGAAAAAGTCGCTCACGATGTCATTCCTGCGCAGGCAGGAATCCAGAGTCGCTCAAGTGGATCCCAGCCTTTGCTGGGGTGACATCGAATTATCAAGTTTTAAACGTCCCTAATCTGGTCTTCGTTCCTTAGCTTGATACAAATTGGACATGTGGTCAGCGACCTATGGGATCATCACTCCCTTAACAATTCATCCAATAGCAAATGGTCAAGGGGATGGCAAGCTCGTTTCGTCACTGCGGACACGAGAATTGCTGGCCGCAAATCGCATGGTGATGGCAAAGACATTTCTCCAGCACCCTCATGTCCCTATGGATTGACGATTACGGATTAATGGCTACATGCCTACACCGCCTGCGACCACAACTCACGGATCAATTCAACGCTGCCCATCAACCAGCGTCGATCCCCTGCTACTTGAATCGTAATCGTCCCATCGTACTGAAAGCTTCGTACCGTTCGAAGCTCACGCAGCAGATCGATCCCGCCACTGCCCGGCGCACCCAATGGCAGGTGGCTCGCAACAGTGCCATCATTGTCGCTGATCCGCACGTGCGAGAGATAACTTGCCAACGCAAAGAAATAGTCGCGCGTGGTGCTTGGGGCGGGCGTTCGCACATTGCCATTGCCGATGTCATAGCTCAAGCGTAAGTTGGGCAAACGATGGAAGATTTCGCGGAAATATTTTAGCTGATGCTGATTTGCCGCGCTGTTCTCCAACGCAGCATCCACACCGCGCTCCTTACCATGTTTAATAAGAATAGAGAGCATTTGTTCGGTAAACGTATACCCGTCTTTTTCGTCAAAATAGCTGGGCCAACCCGCAAAAAGAATAGTGCAGAGCGATGCGCCCACAATCTGCGCGGCGTCGACTGAGCGCCGCATCTCGTTGAGTGCTGCCTGTCGCACCAGCGGTGATGGATTGTTCAGCGGCAGATAGGTAGGCGCGCGGCAGATGACAGTAAGCGCGGTGTCATCTAACTGCAAACGGATCTCTTCCCACTTGGTGTTTTCGAGCGCAGCGTGCGGAGCTTCTAGCACCAGATCAATAAAGTCGAAGCCATTTGCTGCAATCCAGCTGATCTCATCCGCAAGCGGGCGATATGGGTTATTGCTTGCCCCGATCTTCATACTGCTTTCTCGCCTAGCGTTCTATTCAAAAACCGACTCTCTTCTTCGGTCAATTTTTGTGTGGGCGATGCGCGGTATGCGGTTGCATCTGTAGCCCACGCCCCAGCAATTAACAGCAGCAACCCCATTGTCATAACGTACATGCCCCACCCCGGCCGCTGAGTTGAATTGTAAAGTTCGCTAATGGTTGGCAAGATGCGCAAAAAGCCAGAAAGTGGAAACCAAAGTGAGAAGAGTGCAAGCAGAGTCGCTGCCCCCGCACGCACAACGTGACGCAGCAACCCAAGGAATGGACTGACCAATATCATGGCAAGGCACAAGAGAATCCAGCTAACTTGCAATTGAAACTCGGGCAACCGCAGTTTTCCTGGTGTCCAGGCGGGCGGTAACATATTGAGCGCAGCCACAATCGCCATGATTACAAAGAGCACGCGCAGGATCCAGTGGTAGCGATGCTGAAAGGTAGTAGCGTAACGCGCAAAGGCATATAGGCTGCTCACTAGACTAATCGTTAACAGTGGCAAATAAAAACCTTCGCGCCAGAGCGAGATTTGGCCACTGCGTACCGAAGGCAGAAATTTTACATATTCGCCTAGATCTAATCCCATGATAACTAGTCCTGCGACAGAGTGATTGATCCATGGTCCACAATAGCCGATAAAGGTGACAAGAACGCCAGCCGGTAGCAGCCATTTTTTTAAAATAGAACGTTGCATCGTTATGATAGTACCTTTTGATAAGCCTGAACTATTTGTTGTGCGCTACGATCCCACGTGAATTGAGCGGCATGGGCAAGACCGGCCACACGCAATCTTTCGCGCAATTGTCGATCTTGCGTCAGTTGCGTGATGCCATGCGCAATGCTGGTCACATCCTCTGCATCTACATAGATTGCACCTGGTCCACCCGCTTCGGGCAGACAAGAATTGGTCGCGGTGAGGACTGATGTTCCGCACGCTAATGCTTCGATGATGGGAATACCGAATCCTTCATATAGCGATGGGTAAGCGAAAAATTCGGCTGTGCGATAGAGTGCTGGCAGCAGATCGTCTGGCACAAAACCGGGCAGCAAAACGTGATCAGCGAGACCCAACTCGTTGATTCTCGCATAAATTTTATCATACATCCAGCCTTTACTCCCGCCGATGACTAAGCAGTGGGGCATGTCACTTTCTTGACGCGCTTGATGGAAGGCTTCGATCAGGCGCACAAAGTTTTTACGAGGCTGTAGCGTGCTCAACCCAAGGATGAAAGGGCGCTCGCCTATCCCCAACCAAGTGCGGACGCGCGTCTGTTCAGCATTCAGTGAATCGGCTGCGATACTTTCGGCTGGGCAAAACCACTGATGGTCAACGGCTCCCTGCGCAACAGTGATCCGCGCCGGCTCGATGTGCCACGTATCGACAATATCGTTGGCCGTGTGTTGACTGTCAGCCAAAATATGGTCCGCTTTGTGGATGCTGCGCGGCACCACAACGTTTAAGTAATGCTGAAGCGTTGGCATGGCCGTTTCGGGATAGTGGATAAACGCGAGATCGTGTACAGTCAACATTTTTTTGCGCGCTCGACTTGGTGACAGTACAAAATCGGTTGCGTGAAAGAGATCTGTCTGGCTGTGGGTAAACCACTCGATTTGAGGAAAGGGAAGATTAAGCCGATGCCAAATGCGCACCATATTGCGTTCGCTGATGGGCGTTGTGTGCAGGGGCAGGGGGGCGCTGGCTCGCTCTGCTTTGGTGACAAAACCACTCACAAAGAGACGAAAGTCATAGCTATGGCTGCCTCGAATCAACCCATCAACCTGACCGCGTACGATCCGGCCGATGCCAGCGCTTTGACGAATAGCGGGTGTGTAGTCGATGGTGATTGTGGGCACAGTTGTTTTTAGTGTGGTTTGGGTCTATATACCTATCCAGAAAAGTTCCGTACCACGTTTCAGAGAACAGAGATGGGACAGAACCTTTCTAGTGAACTATAACCCGCGGTAGGTCCAAAGTCGATTTACTAGAAAGTTCCAAAATAAGACAACCCCAATCGCAATGGCAACGGCAAAATTGTCGTTGATCCATGTGGCTATCTGTTCTGTCGAGGCGAGAGTGGCCCAAAATGGCAGCAGCAAATAGCGACACAAGAGCGCAACGCCTTGGTTTAGAACGAGACCAACTACACTAACAACGGCAAATTGGGTAAGCTGCCCGCGTGGCGCTCTACTCTTGCTCTCGGGAAAGGTCCAAAAGCGATTGAACATAAAATTTTGGAGCACCGCAACGATAAAGCCCAGCGTGTTTGCAATTAAAAATGGGATTTCAAGCAGCAGCCCAATGTTCAAGATAGCAAAATGGGTAATTGCTCCAATTGCGCCAACCGTCGCAAACTTTAGAAATCGTTTCAATTCTTTTGGTTGCTCATGAGCAAACGAGCGTACTTGCGAAAATGACAACAACTGCTGCCTCCGTTTTTGTAATGAATGGTCGTTTTCTTCCAAGAAGGCATGTGTCTAAATTGCCAAACCGAGTAAATAGACACGTCTTCTTGGAACGGTAGATGCTCTGACGCCGTAGCGAGCACGACCGATACCAATCAATCTCTCTTCTCTACACGCACCTAATGCTTATCGATTTAAGACTCAGGCTCATACAGCAAGGTTGTCAACCATAAACCGATGTGCAGATACATTCCCTGCACAAACAGGTTGTCGAAGATATTGTGTACATGCAGGTGAACCATTATGCCCAGCACACCAACTGCCAGCGCTCGATGCCACCCGACGCGTCTGCGGATTTTGGTGCAGATCCACCATGCGATGCCGCCCCACACAAAGAGATAAAGTACAATGCCCACAATGCCGCCTTCGGCCAGCACATTCAAATAAATATTGTGCGCATGGCCCAACGGATCATCCCACCGCCTTAAGCGATTATCGCTACGAACAATGTCTGGATAGGCGTATGCATAATTGCCTGGCCCCACACCAAACCACGGCGCTTGATCCCACATCTTTACCGCTGCCGACCAGTGAGCGGCTCGTTCCATTGCGCCAAAGTTTTCGCTTGTAAGCTGCTCGTTCAAGATTTGGTCAATGCCTTTTGTGCTCTTTTCGAGCAGCGCTGGCACGTCGCTGAAGCGATCCATAATTGGCTTTGGCAGCACAGTAATCTCGGTGCTGGCCAGCAAAATAAGCGTTGCGACTACTGCCGTCAGCACACCACCCACAAAAATGCTGCGTCGATCATACAGAACAATCACCACAGAGAGTGCCGCCATTGCACCGAGCCAACCACCACGGCTCCAACTGAAAAAGAGACCAGCGGTTATGAGAAGTGTAGCGGCCAACAGATAAAGTGAATTTTTTAGATTGAACTGACTCTTGCTTGGCCTCTTAAAAATTACCCACAGAAGCAGACTAGCCGCCACAGGTAAACAAAGCCCTAGATACCCGGCATATGGATTGGGCTGGCCAAATGTTCCGCTTGCACGCATAAAGCGGCCCAAAACCATGAACCAAGATGGTCCGATGCGCAGAAAGAATTGACCGATTCCCATCGCACTTTGCAAAATCCCGCCCAGTAAAAGGGCACCGACGAGCAACGGCATTTTCTCCGTTGGGATCATTTCACGCACAATTAGCAGAACAAACCACAGCTCAACCCATTTTACCACTTCGCCAAATGCTTCAACTAAATCTACTGCATTAAAAAAGGAAAGTAAAAGAAAACTGGCATAGACTGAAAAAAGTATGGCTGGGAACGAAATGGTGATCCGCAATGAGCGCTGCTCGATGCCGCGCAATAACCATAAACCAATAGCAACCGCAATAATGGCGTCTGCTCCACTGGCTGGACCGATTTTTGCCAAACTCAGGATCGGGAGTAGTGCTGCAATGTAAAGCCAAATTAGCCACGGATGGCGCAGCCACTGACGGCCAATAAAGTAGAGAATGGGTGCGCCAACCGCCACGGCAAGGAGCACCAAGAGCGGCAAAAACGCCACGAGCGCTGCCAGCACAAATAGACCGATACCATATGCAATGTATGCGGGCTTTCGATCAAACGCTATGAATTTATGGCTAAGAGATTCACTGCTCATGGTATAGCTCCCCAGAAAAATTTCAATCTCCCGTATGGCGAGATCCCATTGCTGCTTCGTGAAATGTGGCACGGAACTTTTCTAGGAAAGTATAGTGTTTTATCCCATTGCTGCTTCGTGAAATGTGATACGGAACTTTTCTGGGCATTTGGGTAAATGACAACAAAAAGGCGCAAGCCAGAAAGCCTGCGCCTTTTTAGGAACTTTGAGGACAGTCCCATTTTGATGATGGCGGAGAGGGAGGGATTCGAACCCTCGAGGGCGTGAACCCTACGCGTGTTCGAGACGCGCGCACTCGGCCGGACTATGCGACCTCTCCAGACGAATCGACGACAATCGTACCACAGCGCCTTATACGTCTGCAAGAATCTGCGATGGTTACTCTGACCTTTCATATGAATTGTTCACTTCTATTGCCGGATCCAATATGTCGGTAGAAAATTGATCGATACCCACCATTAAGCCATTTTCAATAGCAGGTATCGTATTCAAATTTGCACCGTGTACAAGAAATCCATGATCGTGAAGCATATCGATAAACGGTTTGTCGAGTAGCGCTGCTGGTAAATGAGCCACTTGTGCTTCCATTAGCTTCATCCACCCAAGAATATGAGCCCGCCCCAGCTCAACGGTCATCCACTCTGGAAGAGGTGAAAAAAATACGCCCGTTGCCACAGTCAAATCTATCTGCTTTGCCCTCATCAGCAATGGCGTATGTACTGACGTCAGCTCCACATTAGCCTTCACACCAAAATAAATGAGCTCATCCCAAATTAATGATAATAGTTTGAGGCTCGGCGTGCGCATGTCGATTTCCAAATGGATTTTTCTCTGCTCTAGTTCCAGCACCTCACGCAACGTCAACATTCTTTCAGCCGCAAAATCGGATCCGAACCAGCTTCCGATATCCAGTTGCTTTAGCTCGGCAAGTGGGTAACTAGGAATGAATTCCCAGCCTGATACGGAAAACGTGATAAATCACGTTAAAGTTACGGCATTTAACCTGTTTTAACAGGTTTCCTATAGCAGATGCAGAATTCATTCTGCTGCGGGCCACCCCACAATTCCTCATAGAACCCCAAATAGTAATCATGGTGTACAACAAGTTGCTCATCCGCCGTAAGATGAACATCGAATTCAATTGCATCGGCACCTTTTTCGATTGCCGACTGAAATGCTGCCTGCGTGCTTTCCGGTGCATGTTGGATGTCGCCCTTGTGGGCGATTACTCGCGCTTTCATCTTGTCTCTCCACAGTTTGTTTCTCCACAGTTTACGTCCCCGGCAGGGACTTCTAGTAGATTCACAATCAGACTATTACCTAGATCGTGCCGGGGACGTGGGCGGGGACGTGGGCCACATGTCTCAGACGATTACTCAACAACCGCATACGCACGTACGGGAAACGTGCCAAATGATTCAACCTTTACAGGCGCAGCACAAAACTTAAACGGCCCATCGGGGATCGTCTCTAAGCGACGTAGATGCTCCACAATCGGAATCTCTGCGCCAAGCAAGATTGTATGTACCGGACGTTCGCCCGTTGACACATCATCAATATTGTACGAATCAATGCCCACGAGCGTTGCGCCCGCATCGTTAAGCCAGTTTGCTGCGTCGGCAGTTAAAAACGGATGCCCCTCAAAGTATTGATCCGTCCGCCAATGGCGATCCCAACCTGTGTGGATCAGGACTGCTTTACCGCGTACATCTGCGTTCTCGAAAAACTCGGCTTCGATCTGTGGCTGGTCTGTTCGAAACAAAACGCCCTCCAACTCAGTCACCGATTCGAGCGGCAGTTGTGACAGATCCTTGCCGTTGGCATAGCGATGAAAAGGGGAATCAATATAGGTGCCTGTGTTGCCAACCATTTCCATCTTGCCGATATGAAAAGTTGTCCCGTCGGCATAGTGCTCCTTTGACGCCTCGCGACTGAGAAAATCGCAAATTAGCGGTGCAGGCAACCCTTTATAGGTGATCATCCCGTCTTCAATTGTGTGGCTCAGGTCAATTAATTTTGCCAAGCTTTTTGCCCCTTTTCAAGATGCTTATTCGCGTAGCCTACTAAGAACAATCGCGCACTTCGCGCTCGCCCACAACCAGCGTATAGCGCCCAACCTGCCCCAAGTTGGACCAAACCGCAACGGTATACAGACCATCGCTGGGCAACTGTATCGTCTGGCGCTGGCGACGCCGATAGCTTGTGCGGCTTCTTGGGCCGCATCAATCGTCACGGTGCCGGATCCTGCTGGCACGCTTAATTGCGCTGGTGTCACAGATTGATCCAGCCCATCGGCGTTCAATCCCGGGCCGATTAACGTGATGCTCGGCACAAAATTCTTCTGCCCGTCGATTTTGGGGATCGACATGCCGAGCAGCACCGCATCGCCAGTCCGCCTCTGAAAAGTGTAGAAGTCGACATCTTGCGGCGACTCCAGCGTACCGTACAGAGCCGTCGATATGGCCGCATCTGCAATGCTCATGGTGCGCTCAAAAGTGGCGTCCATTTATTCAAAATAGGGTTGGTGCGCAAAGACCGACGAGATGGATAAAAACACCGATGTCGTGCTGATGAGGATCGTTATTAATTTTCGCATAATTTTGTTTGGTTGAATAATGGGAGATAGTTTGCATTCAATCTACCATGGATAGTGTATACATGCTAGGATGGGGACTACAATTTTGTCTAATTCTGTCGGAATTGGTGGGAACCTTGAAAACAGGAAATATCTAACGCAGAGATTGCAGAGGAGAACAACCTTATTCTGAAGTTCCCTCCTGCTTTTCTCTGTGCGCTGCGTCTCTGCATTTAAAATTTAGCTGGCAATTTGTCTACCTACTAAATATTATTTGGCAGTTGCTGGGTGGAACGAGCCATCCCGATGGTGTGCCAATCTACAATACCTGCGCCTCGACTGGATACGCACAGGGAACGCCGGGCATTGCGCGTGCGGGCGGTATTGACGTTAAGAGCGCGTACTAAGATTACGAAGCGTGGCAGCCCGATGGCGATGCAGGTGCGTTGACAAAACCGCTGCTCGATATGGGAATCCGCGCGATGAAGATCTAACCCTTTGATCCGTCTGGCCGCGGCCAACCGGGGGCAGACGATTTCGTGGGCAGAGATCGAGCTAGGGTTGCGGCCATGGCGGCAGATCCGCGATGTGGTGGGGATAGAAGATGGGCGTGATTTTTCACGACTGCACGGGGCCGGTTGCGCTGGCCGCGGCGCTGCATCTGTCGGCGCATTGCACAAATAGGTGGATGCAAGAAATTGTACGCGCCTATACTATAGGCTTCTATTTGGATCTGGTGGATTATGCGTTTGTGGTTGAGAATGGGCGCAGGCGGCCACCGCAACAACCCGGTATCGGGCTGGCGTTGCCTGCCGAGGCGCTAAAACGAGCGGATTGTTTGATTACCAATATACTTTTATGGTGACATGCTTTATGATGAAACGCTTTTATAATTATGGAACCGATAACAACCTTCACAACTTATGGATTTTCGACCGTGCGCGCCAAGATGTGGGCTTTTCGACAGATGGGGTTTGCGGGTAGTCTATTTGAACAGGTCGATGGGTTACGCTTTTGGAAGATGCTGGGCAGCGGAAAGGGTGCAGGTTTTAGTATGAACCCAAACTGGTCGCGCTATGCGCTGCTGTGCGTTTGGGATTCGGCGGCCGCGGCCAATGCATTTTTTGATCGAGCCGAGTTGAGCGCGGGGTTTGATGCCTATGCGCACGAGTGTTGGACAGTTCACTTGGCGGTGACGCGTGCTGCGGGTACGTGGGATGGGGCGAATCCATTTGCTGGATGCGAACGGGAGCTGCCCGCCTATGCCGGACCTGTTGCCGTGCTCACTCGCGGCGCGATCAGCTGGAATCGATTACATCGTTTCTGGCAGCACGTGCCGATAACGAGTCGAGCGATTGAGAATGCGTCTGGTGTGCTTGGATCAATTGGCGTTGGGGAGCTACCTTTGGTGCGTCAGGCTACGCTTAGTTTCTGGGAGAGTACGCAGGCCATGCAGGAATTTGCGTATCGATCATCCGAGCATCGTCACGTGGTGCGCAAGACGCGAGAGGAAGGGTGGTATAGCGAGGATCTCTTTGCGCGGTTTGTGCCGCTTTCGTCCAAGGGGTTGTGGAATGGGGTTGATCCGCTGGCGGGGCGTTTGGTTAAGATTGAGGCATAGCTCTGGTAAAGAAACAAAAAGTCCGAGAAAATTATTTCTCGGACTTTTTGTTTCTCTCAATTTAATCTTTATGGTTCGTTTTTTTTAGCGCTTTTCGCCGCTGACGTCGGAGCGCATCATAGCGACTCTTCTTGCCAAAGGTCTCTTCTTTGTTAGACGAAGAATTCTTGCTCTTTGGCTTTCTGTTCTGATTTGAGCCGTTGCTGTTTGCTTGCGTTGAGCCATTCTCGGATCGACTATTCTCTGTGCTGCCGCTCGATGTATTACTCGATTGGTTCCGATTATTCGAGCTGTTGCCGTTCGATTTGTTTCCATTCGAGTTTCGTCGGTTCGCATTTCGCCCGCCTGAGTTGCGCGAGCTTGAATTTCGCCCGCCCGAATTTCGCCCGCCCGAATTGCGACTACTGGGGTTACGTCCACCGCCGCGTTGCCCACCATTCTGTCCATTTGCTTGGGATGCACCTGTTTTTGGCGCACGTGATGGATTGTCCGCGGGGCCACTGTATTCGAAGTCGTCTAATTTGCGTCGTTCGATACGACTTTTGAGCAGCCGCTCTATTTGGCGAATCATCGGCTCATCATTGGCTGTGGTAAAGGTGTAAGCTTCGCCGTTAGCGTGCGCACGACCGGTACGGCCAATGCGATGGGTATAGGCATCAACGGTATCGGGCATGTCAAAGTTGATTACGTGCGAGATTTCGGCCACGTCGATACCGCGGGCCGCGATGTCGGTTGCTACCAACACATCGTACTCACCGCTCTTAAATCCGTTGATTGCTTGCTGTCGGCGATTTTGCGCCATGTTGCCTTGCAGCGCAATGGCATTATAGCCCTTGCCTTCAAGCCGCTGTGCCAAAAAGCGAGCGCGTCGCTTGGTGCGGGTAAAGATCAGCACTCGGTCGGTTTCGGTTCTGTCCATAATTTCGAACAGAAGGCGGTTCTTTTGTCCATCGGCCACCGGAAAGAGCGCGTGAGAAACTGTTTTTGCGGGTGCGATCATGCCGATCTGCACCGTTTTGGGCTTGGTCAAAAATTCGTCTGCCAGTGTGCGGATCTCTTTTGGCATGGTGGCCGAGAAGAAAAGATTCTGGCGCTGTTTTGGCAATTTTTTGATGATGCGCCGAATGTCTGGCAAGAATCCCATGTCGCACATGCGATCCGCTTCATCGAGCACAAGCACTTCGACGTTGGAAAGATCCACGTTGCCTTCGTTGATATGGTCCAACAGGCGACCGGGGCAGGCCACAATAATTTCGGTTCCATCGCGCATAGCCCGAAGCTGCGGACCTTTGCCAACGCCACCATAAATGGATGTACTGCGGATTTTGGTCTTTTTCCCCAACATTACCGCAGTTTCGTGGATCTGCTCGGCTAGTTCGCGCGTTGGTGCAACGACCAAGGCACGGGTTTTGCGCAGCGGTCCTTCGGTAAGGCGTTGCAAAATGGGGAGAATGAAGGCGGCTGTTTTGCCTGTACCGGTTTGGGCTAGGCCCATTACATCGCCGCCATTTAGGATGATTGGGATCGACTGCTCTTGGATCGGGGTTGGCGTTGTAAAACCAGCCTCGCGCACGCCAGCCATAATGCGCGCGTCTAACGATAATGATTCAAAACTCACAAATAGTGTGCTCCTATAATAATGTGGTACACCCACAATAACGTCTATACATCGCCGCAGCATAAATGAAATATGGTATAGATCAAATCTCATTCTGGCGCTGGCTTGTATGTCAGCGCTTGCGGTATAACGACACAAGTATATCACACATTGACGGAAGTTTCTCTGTTTTTGCGATGTTGGACGCACACGTTTGCTTTACGTTGATGTTATACGTTGATTGAAACGTGTGAAGCAATGGCGCGCTATTTGATTACTCGGGCCGAGTATATGATAGCATTTATTTGTGGGTTTTGGTATAGGAAAGGTGTACCGTTTTATTGGAGGTGTCTGAGGACATCTTGCGAGAGTTGGATGTTTTTTCTATGATGGGAAATGGAACCACATCACTTAGATTTTTCGAAATTTTTAGGAGGATGTTTTCCTACGAAATAGAGCGCTTTACGCAAATTTACTGAACCCAAATGATTCATCTGCAATCGAACAACTGTTGCTCTACCTATGGGCGTTATGCCTATAATCCGCGAATACCCTTCGTTCCAGCCGAAATGTTTTGTCCATTCGTGCTGTCGAGGGTTGTAAAGAGGAATTAGACTATCGCTTATGGGATCTATTGCTTCTACCGCGTTATATTTGTGACCATTGCAACTTGAACAAGATAGAGCAAGGCTTTCCGATTCTGTTTTTCCGCCACGGCTGATAGGTACCACATGCTCGATGGGAAATGTTTCGGTCGCGTAATCTGCTCGACATTGGCAATACTCGCAGCGGCCTTGGGCACGTTCAATCACCAAGTGTTTCAGTTCAACCGCTATGTATGGTCTAGGCATAGTTCGGTTTTCGGATTCCTAATTCATCCATTACTGTATCCAAAGAGCTGTTTCGTATCTCTGCGAGTTGGATTAAGTGTTGTATGCGATCCGCATCAGCTACTTTAATTTGATCTATTATTAAAAGATACTCTTGATGTTCCTCAGATGTAATGGCCTCGTCGAGCATTTTTTGGCTCAAATGATCGTAACGCTCGCGAAGTTGTGTAGGTACGCCTGCATTAATTTTTTTTAGCAGTTCGGTTTCGCCTCGTGGAATAATAGGAACTCGTCGCGCTGCTCGCAGGTCGATAATCCTGTCTGCAAGTTCCTCTAATTCTCCTATTTCTAAATTTGCAATGCCTTCCATCACATCATCAATATTGAGTGAAACTTGTGAGTCAATATGAACTTTTAACATAAAGAACCTCCGAAAAATTCGCTAGACAATATCAGCGACCCGTATCAAGCGGTGTAACCGTTCAGTCCCGCCCGCTGATTGAGTGTTCACGGTGGTTTGAGGGTTTATCGAAACTAAGGAGGGGCCGAACGGTTACATCGCTATAGTAGATAGAAATCGAAATGATTTGGGCAAATTATACCATAAGTTACAAGTTACTGGAGAGGGCATTTAAGATATTCTTTCTGACCAAGAACGAAATCCTAATTTTGATAATTTACACTTAATTTTTTGGCGCACGGAAACCCGCATTGGTAGCTTCGGTTGTAGTACAAAACCAGCGGTCCCCTTCTTCTGGTTTTACATTCGTTCTAGTATATGATCTGCTACTCGTCGTATGATAGATTTTCTCTTTCTTGCTGTTCACATTCCCTTTTATCGAGCAGCTTGGATCGGGTGCAACTGAACAGCCTCCTATGCAAACAAATGGTTGACCTCCCCCTGCGCTTGGCACAGTGACGGGTGCAGGTTGTTGCGGTGCTAGTTGTTGCGGTGCTGGTTGCGCGGTAGCTGCAACTAACGAATTGACCGGTGCTTGTTGTACCACATTTGGCTGAGGCGCTGGTGCGACATAAACCGCCGTCGGCACCGCTGTTGCCGCAATCCGGTTTTGCGGAATGTCGTTTGCAATCGCGATTGAAGCTGTATTCACATTGAGAGTCAGGAATGGTGCATAGATCCAGCCACCGTTTCGATTTGGTGGACGCACCTGTACCCAATCACCAGCTACGTTACGCCCAAAAATTGTCAGTGGTGTATTGGCTGCTGCTGATCCTGATATCGCAAAGTCTGTTCCTGGCCCGCTGCGGATGTTCATACTTTGATTGGTGATCCCATAAGCTGGCGCACCGTCATAGTTCGACGTTCCGCTCCAAAAGCCGACTCTCTGCTGGCTCGCCGTAATCGCTGCACTCAACAATGTTGCGGCTTGACTGGTGTCCGGTGCGTATTCGACAGGTTGGGCTACACCAAGTGCAACCAATTGCTGATTGACCATTACACCATTTTGCAGATAGACATAGCGCAACAGCCGACCATTCCTGTCGGTGTCTGATCTATCGCGCACAAGCGTAACAATTTGACCTTCAACTAATATACGATTGGCCTCTTTCGCTGCTTGATAGCCAGACTGTCCGCGCTCGGGTGTGTCCATGCCAATGTAGCGGATAGTTTGAATCATGCCATTCATCTGGACTTTGATTGTATCGCCGTCCACAATTTCTGTGACGATTATGGCTGAGCTGTTTGAAGGAGCTGTTGGTGCTGCAGTAGGAATGTTGGTTGAGGTTGGAGTTGGCAATTGAGGAATTAGAGTTGGCATACTGGTCGGCGTAACCTGTTGTACTACCGTCGGAGTTGGTATCGTTATAGTAGCCTCAACGGTACGTTCACCCAAGCCAATGGTAAATATTGGGCTAAATACTTGACCATCTTCATCCCAGATTTCCAGATCACCATTTGTATCAATGAGATAATATTCGCCATATCCACAGCATTCAAGATCAACAAATTTGCGACCTTCAGGGGATGTGGCTTCCGCTAATTCACGAGTCCCGCTACTTCCATCTAGATAGTCATCTCTTACATAAAATCTGCCTGCTTCGGAATAGACCGTGACTTTGTTTCCAATATACTGCCTCTCATGTAACCATCTACCTACTACAGTGCGAGTTGCATCTTCTGCTGTCTGCGTTGTTAACTGAATCACGTCTTCTGTGGTGAACCCCAATATTTGCACTTTTAAATCACGATTGAAGTTAGTCGTTGCCCACGGACCAGCCTCTAGTTCTACTCCGGGCAAATAATATGTGATAAAGGTGCGCTCATAAGTTGTTGGGTCAGAATCTTTGAGTTCCAATGCAATCAAACGCAACTGATCTTCGGACACTCTTTGATTCATCCGAATGTCAAGCGTCCTTTTGGTCTCGAACAATGTATCTTCTTGGATTATGGTATAGCTAAGGTCCTCATTCGAATTGGATACATCAAGTGAGTTGATAGATACGGCAGGCGCACTTTCCTGACTAGTTGAGATGTTTGGCCTATTCGTCTGGGATGCTGAAATCCAGTATCCGTTGTCTAGCTGATACCATTCACCACTGCTATCGACTGCGACTATTGTTATCGTATCGCCTTCGTAGGTTCCTGCTACTGCACTATTACTATCACCTGGGCCATCGTATAAGTTCGCATTCGCGTTTGTGGTTGTGACAAAATTTTGCGGCTGAACATCATTCTGTATTGCTTCCGTTTGTGTAGCCGATTCTATTGTGGGTATCAACGTTGGCGCTGCTGTGCTTGTGGGGGTAGATGTTTGTGTTGGTTTGCGCGTAGGCGCGCCCGTAGACGTAGGTATTGGGGTAGCAACCTCACTTGATTGTAGAATTTCGTCTATAATGCCAAGCCATAGTGATGCATCACGAAATATTAGCTCTGCCTCTCCCGTCTGAAGCAGGTTGTCTGGTACCTCAAATATGAAGAATGTACCAACCGATTCATCTCGTTTTATACATTGGCTAAATAACCAGCCGGGATAGTCTGTATCGTAAAATTCAGCAACGTCATCGGCATGATCAGACATCTCGATAGACTTATCACTAATTTTTAGGTTGAAGTCACCAGTTTTAATACATTCATTTCTTCTTTCAGATTCTTCGGTTGGGCGCAACGTTCCTAGCAGCACCATGAAGAGCCCGCCATTTGATTTTGATTTATCGGGCAATGATTCCCAAAAGTCAATTCTTTGTAAAATAAATTCAAGACCTGCATTGCTGACTGCCCCCACTGCCAACTTGCTCTTTGGTGCTCCTGGCGGAAGCGCTACTAGATTTTGTGTGCCGCTTTCAGTAGAAAATGATATGGGTGCAGGAGTATATGTTGGTGTATAGGTTGGCGTAGGTGTCGATGTTGAAGTGGCTGTTGGTGTTGGAGTAGGCAATGGGGCTTCAGCACTGTTTATCAACTCTGACATGGAATCACTTAACCTGTATGACTTTTCAAATACGATGAGGTCTACCCCGTTTTGGCCACTGCTTACATCAAAGAGTAAGAATGTGGTTTCTGCTGCCCCATTTTTTGAGCAATGTCCCCAAAACCAGCCCGGATAATCCGAATTATACAAATCATCGAGCGACTTGATTTCATCAGCTACTTCGTATTCCGTGCCGCCAACATTTAACAGAAAATCCCGCTGAAATATACAGTCGCTGTTACTATCTATACTTTGAATCGTACCAAGAATGGCCAGAAAGTAATTCCCCACTGGTTTTGTACGATTGGGAAGCTGATTCCAGATATCAACTCGAGTAAAATCTAGTAACAACCCGTCACTTTCGATTTGAAGTGAAATTTCTGCGCTATTTGTTTCTGGCGGCTGGAGTTGTGCATTCGCTACAGATGAACCAATCGTAAGCAAAACCATGAGCAAGAAACAGGAGAATGTAGTTCGGCAGATGTATATCACTATTTTTTTATTTTGCATAAGTAAGATTATCTCAGAGGTTGATACTTTGTTATATAGAAACGCAATATGTTATATAAAAACGCAATATCGGGTTGATCTATTAAACATGGGAAAAACGTTCAGTGTAAGGGGCAATGAATATGAAGAAAATTGTTATATTGCGTGGTCAGATTTCATTGTAAGTTACAAAATATAATTTAAGTATTTCAGTTAAATGACATAATCTTTTTGTTAATGTGCATAAAATATAATTTGGCTTATATACTACCAACAGCTTATCCTGCTGTATATATCATAAACGCCTTGCTTTATCCTTTTCAAAAAAAACCAATAGACTCCACAACCAAAAATTTGACTCCCGCCCAGAAATCAGTAAATAATATAGAAGCGTTTTGTAGGGTGCAACGTTGTGCATCGTGCATATAACACGAATTATGCTCTTCACACAAACGGATTCGAAAGCAGCATGCCATCATAGGTTTGACCGACGTTCAAATCTTCGGACCAGAGAACATCGCAACCGAGGCTGATTGCGCTGTTAAGAATCATTGCGTCCCAAGATAGAAGTCTTGTATCGTGTTTGAAGCTGAATTGCTTTTTGAATATCGTTGACGGTTGGGCTGTGAATGCGCCATTGACCGTAGTCGGTAATGACTTCCGTCGCATCTTCTATTGACAGAGGCGTCTCTATTTTTGTAAAACTCCTGAAACACCTGAATACTCAAACAGCCTGCGCTGGTGCGCCAAAGTTTCTTCAATAGTTCTTTGGCATTCTGGCATTTCTCTTCACTTCTTTGGTCATACGCATATAGTGAGTATATTGGTGTCGATAAACTGATAACTAATATTTTCGGTCATGTAGTTCATCCCGCGTCCAAATTGTTTGATCATTCAATCCTAAATCAAGACCTTGCTTCGTTAGTTCCAACTGCCGATGTTTTGCCGCCTCATACTCATCACTTTTTTCGACAAGATCTGTCAACAGATCGGCTAGTAGCTTTGACAAAGATGTATCACGATGAATTGCAATCTTTTTCGCTTCTCGAAGTAAATTTTTAGGTAGTGAAAGCGTAACATTCTGGTTTTTCAATTGTTTTATCACGCATCATAATCGTCCTCTATCTACACCTAAAAATTCTATATCTTATAATTGTGAAATTGTGCTGCACGTATTTACGTTCATATTTTATCAGGAACGAGATGGCGAACCAAGTGGCAAAAACACATTATCTTCCCAATCCATCCGATAAAACCCTACAACTAAAAATTTGGCCTTTATTCCAAAGATAAGTAAAATTAGAGGCGTTTTGTGGAGTAAAACGTAGTACGTTTTGCGTGTTTGCGAAGCAGTTGCTTGCAATAACCAGCCCAGATACTTATTATGCTTCGGGAAACTTCGCCGTGGATAATCTACCGCAGAGTATTCGCCGAGCACAACCAGATTAAATATTAGCTCACGAATCACGCACCACGAATCACATTCTTATCAATAATTTACATTCTCCCAGGAGTATCAACCGATGATCGAAGTCAACAAT
>ENA-ORXM01000753-ORXM01000753.1-marine-metagenome-genome-assembly--contig:-NODE-753-length-51592-cov-4.129477_pt1 | contig 51592 bp, 38 predicted proteins | sample MGYA00237867_ERZ511480 | MGnify/ENA primary metagenome ERZ511480 (study PRJEB26309, sample SAMN06266103) | marine metagenome | isolation source: Algal blade | place: United Kingdom:Sidmouth, United...
TGAATTGACTTTTGCATCTTTCACAGAGAAAAACGTTTGGAAAAAGTTCCGCACCGAATCAAATTTACAAATGGAATTTTTACATAAGGATGAATTCAAAAAGCAATACGCATCGAAATTCGGGCACAAGTTTACCTTTCCGATAGTACTGATCGAGGCCGGTGAAAGCCTTGAAGTATTTATCAAAACCGAAGAACTGAATTCTTTATCTGAAACTGAATCGTTGATCTTACTCATAAATAAACGACGGGCAAAAGGTTAATTTTTCTGATTTTCGATCCCAAACATAAAAATTTGCCTTAGACGAACGACGATAAATTTGCTCTCTATCCGTTTCCAAAACAATCTTGTTTTCATCTGTACTGAATGTATAACTAGAAAAATTAATGTCCTTTGCACTATAAATAACACTAGTTTGTTCTCCAGAAGTTAAATCGTATTGAACGATTTCGCTGCTTTTTTGCACTGAATAATGTTTCCCATCTTCCATAAAGTTAAAACCAGGAACCATTTGAGGATAAAATTTATAGTCCTCCCAAATTTGAGGAATATTAATATCTTTTAACTGTGCAGAGGCAGTATAACAAATGCTTAAAAAAGTAAGTATGAAAAAACTATTTTTCATGGTATAAATTTTCTTGTTGAAATAATCGAATAGAGTATGAGTTTGTGATCTCTCATAATACTTAAAGGTACAAACTAAATACCAGATTTAAATTCTATTTCTACCAAAGTGTACAATTGATAGATTCGTGGGATCATCTATGGTGGTTCTGATAATATCGAATGGATTATCTGTAACAACAAAGAAGGTTGTTGTTAATAGGTAGAGTTAAAACGTTTTGTGTAGTTAGAAGAGTGCTGAGTGAAAGCTTGGTATTCTCTTTTTTATAGCTACAAGACTACATCTTCTTATAAGAAATCCCTGTCAACTTCTTAGGTTTAGGCTTACCTAGCATTAAGGTCATGTGCAGGCGCAAGATTTTTCCCATCGAGTTCATTCTAGAAAATTTGTTCGTATTGTGATAAATATTTAAGTCTTTACTCAAAGAACGGCGTTTTTCTTTGGTAGACAAAGTGTCTTTTGACATACTATTGAGCAAGCGTTTGACCCGTTTTTGGGCGACTTGATACCTTCTTTTCATCAAGGTACGTTCTTCGTACTTGTATTGATTGACAGTGGTCGGGTGTAGAGCTTCCATACAAAACTTGACAATTTTATAATTCTCTTTGTAAAATTGTGGCAAATAATGATTCTTACGCCCTTCGTAACATACTTGATCAAAATCAATTGCTCGAACTCTATATTGTTCTTTGTCAAAATCAGGCGTCACATCTACTACATAATTATAAGAACGCATATCACCCAACAACATCACAAAACAACGCTCGTTGAACTTCACAAACTCTTTTGCAGCATACCCTTTCAAAAAGGTTGGAGTTTCTATATAATAATCTAAAAAAGCATCACCAGGAATACCAGGGATATGTTCTTCTACTAAAGTATTATTATTAACAATAAACTCTAATCGATTGGGGCTAAGAATGTGCTCCAACTCTAAACCATAAACTCTAGAAGCATCTGCTCTTTTGATGTAAAAATAATCGTGATTATCATTTAAGGTATTAACAATGCGAATGCGGAAAGGTTTAGAGTTTCCAAAAAGACAATAATCGATACGACTCACTCGAAGGTGTTCGATTACTTCCATATTCCCATCTGTCTTTAATGTTCCATAAATGAAGGTCAAAGCAGCCTCAATTTCATCCTGAAAGGTTGGATGATACAAGACAGATTCCCACAAAGTATCGTTCCCTTTGCTATCATAAATCGCAGCCGACTCAAACCAATTGGTCAAATCATTGTAGGAGATGGGTAAATCTTCGGCTCGGTCATAATCCTCTAAGTATTTTCTTAGATTTTCAGAAATAGGAAAACTAGGTTTCTTTTTAGAGATGTTCATAGACCGTAATGATGATTGGTTGATGTGAATGACTAACAAATACCATAAAGATAGGGGAAACAGCTAGGAATTCGTAATAAGTTTTACAGTTATCCTAAATAATTCGACTCTTTAGAAGTCTTGGACACAAGTCAAAAATAAGAGAAAAGGGAGCTACAAGAACTAGAAGGTACTGTCATAAATAAAAAAAGAGCTGTTTTTTCTAAAACAGCTCTTTTAAATCTGGAATAATTATAAAGCAGCCAATGCCGCATCGTAATTTGGTTCTTGGACAATGTCTGGAACCAACTCGGTATAAGTTACCGTTCCTTCTTCATCTAAAATAATGACTACTCTTGCAGATAAATCATGTAAAGGACCATCTTCCATCAACAAACCATAATCTTTAGAGAATGCTCCAGTTGCATAATCGGATAGATTGGTTACGTTTTCGATTCCTTCTGCACCGCAGAAACGCCCTTGAGCAAATGGTAAATCTCTAGAGATGCACAATACCTTTGTATTTTCTAATCCTGCTGCTTTTTCATTGAATGCTTTTACGGACATAGCGCAAATCCCTGTATCTATACTTGGGAAAATATTTAAAATAACTTTAGAGCCTTTGTAATCTGCTAAAGTAGCATTGGATAAATCGCCCTTCACTAAGGTGAAATTAGGTGCTTTGCTCCCTACTGTAGGAATTTCGCCAGAAGTTTGAACTGGATCACCTTTAAATGTAATTTTTGCCATTGGTTTGTTTTTATAGTTGTAATGTGATGATAAGTGTATTTGCTTTTACTAACAGCATTAAAAATAAATAGTTTTTTAGAATTCTAATAAAAAAATTAGGTTGTTAAAGAATGAAAAATTATACGTAAAACGATTTGGACGTTTTTATTTAGGCTATTGATCTTTCCATCGCCACAAATACAAACAAGCAGTCGTTTGATAAGGACTCCAAGGAGCAGCTATTTCTTTCATTTTAGTAATCAAGGCTTTTCCCGTTTCCTCTAAGCCATATAATTGTTGAATGGCTTGCTGAATACCCAAATCTGCGGTTGGTAAAACATCTGGGCGTTGAAGTGTAAACATCAAAATCATCTGTACCGTCCAAACACCAACGCCTTTAATTTGCGTCAAAAACGTGATAATTTCTTCGTCTGAATAGGTGCTCCAATCCGTTTTTTCTAAATTATGTTGTTGAGCAAAGGCAGCAATATTGTGCATATAACCAGCCTTTTGCTTGGACAAACCAACCGCTCGTAGGTCTTCCACACTTTTTTCTAAAACTAATGCTGGATTAGGTGTTTTATTGTTAAATAAATCAACGAAGCGTCCATAGATAGTTGCAGCAGCTTTGACGGAGAGTTGTTGAGATATGATAGAACGTAATAAACTTCCATAAACCGTAGTTTCTGGTTTAGATTCGTATAATTTTACTGCTGTAATCGCTTTTTTTAGTAAAGGGTCTTTGAATAAGTGTTGGCGTATTTTTGTTTGCATAATCATTATATATTGGTTTGTACAAAAACTTATTGGCAACAAGGTTAATAACTCTATTACGCAGATAAATAAGTAACATTAGGCTTTAAAATAGTCAATCAAAAAAAATGTGATAGAGTAGTCGAATAACCAGATTAGTTAATAACAATACAAATCATCCCTTACCTTATTGAAATGCAATTTAGGTTTAATTGTGTATCTTTACAATTTGTAGCACTTTTGTTTTGAAACATTTTGTTTTATTTCATTTATTGAATACTTTTGTTTTGTCATGACATCGTATAATTAAAATTGAAGAATAAATTTCAAGAAATAATGATTGAATTCTATAATAAATACTTTAAATCGAATTACAAATCTAAAATAAATCAACTTATTATAGATATTAAAAGGCTCTTAGATTTAGAAGGTATTGATATAGTCCAAGATGATAAAATTGTTTTAAGAAACATCTTTGAAGAAAATTTAAGCGCTAAAACTTGGAAAGAAATTAACGCCTTGTACAATACCTTGTTTGAGAATAAAGAAATCTTGTCTAAAACGTTAAACAAATTTATAAATAAAACAAAAATTAATAATACAAGCAAATTCAAATGTATAGATACTTTTGCAGGTTGCGGAGGATTAAGTTTGGGCTTGATGAATGTCGGTTTTAATCCATCTTTAATTAATGAAATTGAACCTAAGTTTTTAGAATCCTATTACTTTAATCATGACACTCATATTGATAATTACTATTGTGGAGACATAAAAGAGTTGACAGAAAGCAAAGAGTTAACAGAGAAATATAAGAATATTGATTTAATCGTGGGTGGACCTCCTTGTCAAGGATTTTCTATGGCAAATAGACAAAGATTGCTAGATGATCCTAGAAATAAACTTTATAGTTATTATTTGGACTTATTAGATAATATAAGACCAAAGTTTTTCATTATGGAAAACGTAAAAGGAATGATGAAAAAGTCTAATGAAATTTTAGATAATTTTCACTCTATTTTAGGAGCAGAGTATTCTATTGATATTGTTTTACTTAATGCAAAAGATTATGGAATCCCTCAAAATCGTGAGCGAGTTTTTGTTATAGGAACAAAAGTAAAGGGAGTAAACGCTTCAGATATAATTAAAGATATTATAAGCGAAAAAGACAATTATCCATCTGTGAAATTAAAAGAAGCTCTTTGGGGTTTACCTTCGTTAAGTCCTAAAAGGCAAAAAAATAAAAGAGGGCTAGAGAATGAAGAAATTGGATTTAAATTTAGGTTGAATGGCTATGGTCAAAATGAATTTATAAAAGGAATCAACAAAGAAGCGTATACAAAATACTTAGCAAATCATACCAATAGATATAACAATGATAGAGATATAGAAATCTTTGAGACCTTACCACAAGGTGCAAATTCTTTGCATGAGTCTATAAAAGATATAATGCCCTATCAGAGTAGAAATCATATGTTTAAAGATAAGTATTTCAAATTACAAGAAGAGAAAGTATCCAAAACGATAACCTCACATATGAAAATGGATTGCAATATGTATATTCATCCAAATCAAGCTAGGGGGCTAAGTCCAAGAGAAGCTGCTAGAATACAAACATTTCCAGACGAATTTATTTTTATGGGAGCCAATAATACTTGGTATGCTCAGATAGGAAATGCTGTGCCAGTTAAACTAGCAGAGGTAATTGGTAAACAAATTGTAAAACATCTATAAGTCTAAATAATGGGAAAGGTATTAAAACATTTAGAGCTATTTTCAGGAATAGGTGGCTTTAGAAAGGCAATAGATCATTACTGTCATGATAATGGACTAACTTCTAAGTGTATTGGGTTCTCCGAAAAAGATAAGTATGCAGTATTGACTTATAAAGCAAACTATGAAACTTTAAATGAAAAAGAGTTAGGAGATATTCAAGAATTTGTGTCAGATAATAAAAATATTCATTCATTACCTGATTTTGATTTACTTTCTGGAGGATTTCCTTGTCAAGCCTTTAGTATGATGGGAGGACAAAAGGGGTTTGACGATAAAAGGGGAAATTTATTTTATTCTATTATTGATATTTTAAAAGTAAAAAAACCTAAATACGTCTTATTAGAAAATGTAAGAAACATTAGAACTCATGATAATGGAAATACATACAAAGAAATTATTCGTTCACTTGAGGTAGATGCAGGGTATTCTGTCACTTCTGATCTTTTTAATACGGCAGATTTTGGACTTCCACAAAATAGGAGGCGCATCTTCTTTTTCGCTATTCGTAAAGATCTAAAAACTAGTTCAGAGATTAGTTTAAAAAATGAATTGGTGAAAAGTGAAGCTTCAAAATTGAATGGATCTACAAGTTTAAAAAAATATGCTAATGTTTTAGATAATTTGCTTGAAAAGGAAGTAGCGTCAAAATATTATTTATCGGAGAGAATAAAACCTACCATTTTATCAAATGGCAGCAAGAATTTTAAATCAAATTCTGAAATTAATCAATTAATAGCACGACCATTGACTGCTACGATGGTTAAAATGCACAGAGCTTGTCAAGATAACTATTATTCAGATGAATTTTTAAAGAATAAAAACCCTATTGAATATTTAAGTAAGAGCTTTTCTAAAGAAGAACAAGCAAAACATAAAATTCGAAAACTTACCCCATTAGAAGCCTTAAGATTACAAGGTTTTGATGAAAAATTCTGTTCAAATGCATTGGAAGCAAAAGTTAGTAACCATCAACTTTACAAACAGGCAGGGAATGCAGTAAGTGTGAATACAGTCTATTACATTTTACACTACTTATTTAAAGAACAAGTAATAAAAGTGTAATTATGGAACCAATAAATCAAGTACAGACAGGTAGTACGATTGGAATAAAAAAGCTTTCAGCAGCTGATTTGGGTACAAGTTCAACCAGTAATTTAACACATATTGGTTTATTTGAAAATACTTTAAACTTCCTTAGTCTTGAATCTCAAACGGTTCCATCCCAATTAATATATGCTAATAGAACAATAGATTTATTAGCCCTTCTTGATCCTATTTCGAATAAAGATGGTAGTCCTAGAAGCCCTAAAATAAGGCTTGGAAATGAAAGTGAATTAAATTTAAATGGTTTAAGAATAAATTCTGTTGTACGAGAGGTTCGAGAAATAACACGAACTATTGAGAACCAAGATTGGTTTTTGTTATGGTTTGGTTTAGATACTAATGAGTTAATATTTTTTCTTTTTAATGAAAGTTCAACGGAGTTTAGAGAAGTTCAACATATTGTAGGAAATATAGGTCAACGAAAACAGATCTCTAGTGATTCGCCTCAATTTCAGAACCTAATTAATTATTTAAATGAGAAGGTAGAAAATGTAAATCTTGAATATTATGAAGAATTAGAAATTGCCTCTCAAACTGGAGCAAAAGAAACTTCAAAAAGAAGAATACCAAGAGTTCGTGATATAGAAAAAGCAAATGAGTTATTTAAACAAACAGGTCGAAGAGGAGAAGAGCTTCTCTATCAATACTTAGATTCGCAAAGAACAAATGGTCTTATAAAAGATTTTAAATGGTTAAATCAAAGTAGAGAATCAGGTATGCCTTATGATTTTGAAATAACTAATGGTAATGGTGTCACTTTATTTTCGGATGCAAAAGCAACTACTTATAAATTTGAGCAGCCAATTATTTTAAGTTTTGGAGAACTAAAGTTTATCAATGAAAACAAAGATTATTATTTGATTCATCGACTTTATAATGTTAATAATACCTCTTCGTTAAGAATCTGTAGGAATATTTCTGCTATCTCAGATCTATTTATTCCTAATTATAACGTATTTAATGAAGCTTTATTGAATGAAAATTTATTCATACGCTCTCTAAATATAGCTGTTAGAACTGATTTAGATATTTTGACCTTTGGGAATGAAATTCAATTGCCTCAAAGTTAAACAGGAGTTATTTCTTATCTTCTTGAAGATAGAGATCTTTAGAAAATTCATTTTAGAAATAAAAACAGGAAAATTACCATTGAAGTAATTTTCCTGTTTGTCTTTAGAGCTATTTTGAAGCCTCGATGAACACATAAGCTTTTAGACTTAAGGGAGTGACTCCTGTTTATCTCTTATGTTAAGTTCATTTAATTCTGCTTGATTTCTTCTTCTGTAGCTAAAACATACATTTGTTGTTGAGCTTTGTGTTGATCAATTGCGCCAAGGTTACGATTGCCCGACCAGCTACCATTTCCTCTACAACCTTTACGTTTTTTGTAAGGACTACTTCCACAAGAAGCTAAGGCAGTTAGGACAAAAACAAGAACTAAAAGTAGGGGTAAATTTTTCATGATTGTAATTTATGTATTATAAAAATAAGCTAAAAAAGCTACTTATAAATATAACGATAAAAAACTTAAAATGTGACCTAAAGAGCTGTAAAATAATCTTTTATTTAGAAGTAAAATTATTTTATTCTCTTAATTGAGCCCTATTTATTCTGCTTTACCCATGTCTTTCAGTGCAGCTTCTTTCACTGCTTTAGCTACTTTGTAAGCAACAATTTCATCTAGTGCAGGAGGGATAATCATATCCTTCGATGGACTAGAAATACTTTCTGCAATTGCATAAGCTGCGGCAAGTTTCATGTTTGGCGTAATTTGAGTAGCACGAGCATCCAAGGCACCTCTAAATATGCCTGGAAATCCCAAAACATTGTTAACTTGGTTTGGCAAATCACTTCTTCCTGTTCCAACAATAGCAGCCCCCCCTTTGTAGGCTTCTTCAGGCATAATTTCAGGCGTAGGGTTTGCCAAGGCAAAAATAATAGAATCTTTTGCCATTGTTTGAATGTCAGCAGCAGTTAATAAATCCCCCATACTTACCCCAACAAATACATCCGCACCAACCAAGGCATCTTTCAAAGATCCTTTTTTGTTGTTTAAATTAGTAAAACCTAAGGCTTTCTTCTTTGCATCATTTAGGTTGTCTCTATCTCTGTGGACAATTCCTTTACTATCACAGATAATCATTTCTTTAACGGGGGTACAAATACTATCATCTTCTCCATGATCAACACAACGCAACAATTTAGCAATAGCAATTCCTGCTGCCCCTGCGCCATTGATGACAACAGACAAATCTTCTAGACGCTTCCCAACAAGTTTAGCAGCATTAATTAAAGCTCCTAAAACAACAATTGCAGTTCCATGTTGATCGTCATGAAAAACAGGGATACCTAAATCTTGTAGGCGCTCTTCTACTTCAAAGCTTCTTGGTGCAGCAATATCTTCTAAATTGATTCCTCCAAAAACAGGCGCAATTCGACGAACCGTTTCTACGATTTCATCTACATTTTGTGTATTTAAGCAAATAGGAAAGGCATTGATGCCTCCAAAACGGCGAAATAACATGGCTTTTCCTTCCATAACAGGAATAGAAGCTTCTGCCCCTAAATTTCCTAGCCCAAGAACTGCTGAACCATCTGTTACAATAGCAACACAATTGCTTTTCATGGTATAATCCCAAACAGATTCTGGATTTTTTTGTATTTCTAAGCATGGAGCTGCAACGCCAGGAGAATAAACCAAGGAAAGATGTTCTTGAGTACGGACATCCATTTTGTTACGAATGCCAATTTTTCCTTTCAAATAGCGGTGCAAATGAAGAGATTCTTCGAAGTAATCCATAGTTGTAAGTAGTTTTTTTGGTTAAATTAACGGACTTTAGGTCATGGTTTCTTGAACAAGAGTCTTGCCTTATTCGTTATAATTATCTTATTAAATAAGTTTAAAAACTCTTGTAAAGTGATTTTTAGTAACAAAGATAAACTAAAAACCAAAACATAGTTTATGTTAAGTTTAACAAACCTATATTAAAATGTGCAATTTGCAAAACAAAAAGTCATTATATCTTTTTATAAAAGATGAAAAGCTAGTATTTTTATAATCCTATTATTTCTAGTTCTATTTATCAAATAAAATCTAAATATGACTTTCCCAGTTGCAAAGATTCAAGAACAAAATATGCCTATTCAGTTGGATAACATAACTAAGTCCGACTTGTTGACTTACTTTCAACATTCTTGGTCTATCTATGAATGGTTATTTAGTGCTATTAAATCCAACGAAACTTATTATGAGGCTCCAGATCCACTTCGGAACCCTTTGGTATTTTATTGGGGGCATACCGCTGCATTTTATATCAACAAGCTTTTGATGGCAGGTTTGATAGAAGAGGGAATTAATGAGGAGTATGAAATTTTGTTTGCAAGGGGAGTTGATCCTAATTTACCCGAAAACTTGGAAGTTCATGATTTGTGGCCAAAAATAGAAACGGTGACGGCTTATCGTACTAAAGTCAAAGCGGTAGTTGAGGCTTGTATTGAAGCACAGGATTTTCCAATAACAATAACAGATAAAGACCCTCTTTGGGCTTTACTAATGGGAATTGAGCACGATAGAATTCATTTTGAAACCTCCTCCATGTTGATTCGTCAATTATCAGTTGATAAATTACAACGCCCTGCAAATTGGAAGTACGCCCCTAGTAATGGAAATAGTCCTAAGCATAAAATGATTCAAGTTGGGGCTACAGAGGTTGTTATCGGAAAGCAAATGGATGCTTCTATTTTTGGATGGGACAATGAGTATGGACACCTTCCACAAAACGTAGCGCCTTTTGAAGCGAGCCAAAATTTGATCACAAATGGAGAATATTTAGAATTTTATAACAGTGGTGCTTATCACAATGTCGCCTATTGGAGCAAAGAAGCTTTAGAATGGTCAGATCGAGGACACATGAGGCATCCAAAGTTTTGGGTTCTATCTGGCGATGGATTTGAGTACAGAGCAATGTTTGATATTATCCCAATGCCTTTAGATTATCCTGTAGAAGTCAATGCGCACGAAGCTTGGGCATATTGCAAATGGAAAGGTAAAAACTATCGCTTGATGACGGAGGCAGAGTTTCATGCCATTGCACACCATGAAATCAAAACAATAGATTGTGCCTTACAAACTTGTTATAATCTCAATCTAAAATATGGCTCTCCTAGTCCTGTAGGAAGTTTAATGAAGGGGCAATCTTCCTTGGGGTTTAATGATTTATTTGGCAATGTTTGGGATTGGTTACAAGACGATTTTTATCCTCTGCCAGATTTTAAAACACATTATTTGTACGAAGATTTTTCTGCACCATATTTTGACGACCAACATAGTATGTTGTTAGGTGGTGCTTGGGCAACAACTGGTGCTGGTGCTTCCAAATATTACCGTTTGTGGTTTAGAAAACATTTTTATCAGCATGCAGGCTTTCGGATTGCTCGAAGTTTGTAAAGGAGCGGTAAGTATATTCATTACTTTGTGGCAGAATCGCATCTATTTGATTAGTAATAAGATAAGTTTTTGTTGTTCGAAGTGTTAAGGTGTTGATAGTTAAGTAGATGCATAGATTGTCTTTTGTTTTTTCAGTAGACCCCGAAGGCTCAGCGAAGCTAAAAACAAAAAATCTAGGAAGTATTATATATTATAACAATGACTGTTAGAATTAAAAACTAAAGTAGTACTTTTACCTAACTGTCTACTTATTTTTTAATTTTAAAAGGGCTATGGGTATAATAATCAACGTATTAATCGGCTTAATTGCATTCATTCATTGTTATATTGTTTGGTTTGAAATGTTTGCATGGGAAACTAGAGGAAAAAAAGTCTTTAAGAACTTTCCAGACGAGTTATTTAGCCAAACAAAAACTTTAGCAGCGAATCAAGGTTTGTACAACGGATTTTTGGCAGCAGGTTTGATTTGGACATTTTTTATTCAAAATGTAGAATGGAGAACCAATATTTCTTTGTTCTTTTTAGCTTGTGTTGCAATTGCTGGAATTTATGGAGCAATGACAGCAGAACGAAAAATTCTTTTTGTACAAACAGTACCTGCATCTATTGCAATTGCACTAATTCTAGTACAATAATGTTATTTTGAATGGAACCTAATCTACTTAGGTGTTTAACAAGAGGGTAATCTTCCTTGGGACTGAATGATTTGTCTGATCGTATTGAGCATTGGTTACAAGGTGATTTTTGTCCTTTTTTAGGTTTTAAAATGCCTTAAGAAGAAAAAGGGGCAGCGTGCTATTTCAATAGGGAATGAAACGGCAGAGACTCCCCCCTAAAAGCAAACTATTTATTTTCAATGTGCATTAATCGAGTCATTAAAGGAGCCAAAAAAAGCGCAAGTAAACCAATTACAAGTGTTATCATTCCAAAGCTGACATATACGGAAACATAGGAATATAACTGTTCAAAAGCAGCTCCTTTTTCTATAGCAATCTGTTGAGTTAAACCGGTGACTGTTTCGATAGAGGAGCCAAAGGTATCTGTTAAGACATTTGCATCGCCATTACTAACGGTCAATTTGGCAATTTTTCCTGCAAAATAATGCCCATAGAAATAGGAAGAAAACCAAACCCCCATAATAAAAGAGATGTATTGTTTGGGAGATAACTCGGTCACTTTAGAAAGCCCGATAGGAGACAAGAAAAGCTCTCCAACCGTGAGGATAAAGTAACCTATGATTAGATAAGCCATTGAGGTCTGTGCCAAGGCATCTGCACTTACAGCAGAGCGTCCGAAAATAATAGCAGCAATTCCAAGTAAAATCAAACCAAAGCTAAATTTAAAAGGAGCAGAGGGATTTTTGTTGATGCGGCTTAACCAACCCCAAAGGATGGAAAAAGGAATGGCTAGCAATACGATAAAACTAGCATTGATGCTGTTGGTTTGGGCGGCATTAATACCAATTAAATTAACATTTCGATCTGCAAATAAGACTAAAGAGCTTCCTGTTTGTTCAAATAGTGCCGCAAAAAGCGTGGAAAGTAAGGTGAAGTAAATGACAACAATTAATCGACTTCGTTCAATGGAACTTACTTTGCTCAAAATGTAAAGAATATAGAGAATCAAGAAGGCACTTGCAGCAAAAATTAAATAATGCTCTTGTTCATGAAAAAAGATAATTGTAGCAAAAATAGGCGTTGCTGCTAATGCGCCTAGAGTTACCCATTGTCCTTGATTTAGACCACCTTTTTTTTGGTAATAATTGTTTTCATTAGGCAATTTTCCTGCATCCCCAAAAACGTTGCTCTTTAGACCTTGTTGAAAAAATGCTAAACCTAAGAGCATCCCAATTCCTGCTAGCATGAATCCATAATGCCAGCCGTACAATGCTGCTACCCAAGCACAAATCAAAGGCGCTATTGCTGCCCCTAAATTAATACCCAAATAAAAAATGGTAAAGCCTGCGTCTCGTTGACTTGGATTATCTTTGTACAAAGAGCCTACAAAGGAAGAAATATTTGGTTTGAAAAAGCCATTGCCAAGAATAATTAAACCCAAAGAACCATAAAAAAATAAAGGGGTCTCAAAAGACAACAGGAAATGTCCTAAGGCCATTAAAATACCACCCAATAAGATAGACTTTCGATAGCCTAAAATTTTGTCTGCTATGATCCCTCCCCAAAGAGGGGTAATATAAACTAAAGACATATAGGCGGATAAAATTCCAAAAGAAGCATCGTCAGAATAGAGTAAATGTTGTGTCATGTACAATAGGAGTAGGGCTTTCATTCCATAGAATGAAAAGCGTTCCCATAACTCTGCGAAGAATAGATAAAAAAGTCCTTTGGGATGTCCAAACAAGGTGGCTGTTGGAGCTGTTTCTGCTGATTTCATAAATACGTTGAATTTGAATACTATTAATTATAAAATGATTCAAACGCAAAATCAGCTAAAGCCATAGATTCTCTAAGGCTTGTTCTAAAGTATACTAAAAAATAGTTGTTTGATACTATTTGAAACTCAGTAACAATTAATTACAAAATGAGTTATAGTTTTGATTATCAGGAGATTTTAAAAATTCGTCCAATAGGCCTTCTTCGATAATAATATGCTCGGGTAGGATGCGCAAACGATATTGACCGTTTCCAATGAAGGTGAAAATATCTCGACGCTCCAACTGTTGGTGTTCTTGTAATTGGAGGATGTTGTTACAATTTTCGATAATTCGGCTTAGATAGGTTTGGTTTTTTAGTTCTCCTAATCCGCCAACTACAATACACTGTTCTTGACCTTCTCCCCACTTTCTTCGCAAGGCAAATTTGAGTAAATTTTTGTATTGAGTAGTCTTAGAACCAAAGTCAATAACTTGGTCGTAAATTTCTTTAGAAGGGATGCTAATTTTTACTAAAGACCAATCCAAAAACTGTATCATCATTTCACTTGGACGAGGCGTGCTCGCCAACTCGATAACCCAACTAGTCGCCAATACCAAGAAGATAGAAATTAAGGAAGTTTTGGAAATTATTTTTATCAATTTGTTGGTGAATCCATCGTCTAATTCTGTGAAGACTTCAGGCAATTGAGCGATAAACATCAAGAACACAGAAAGTACGGCAATGTAAGCCACGATTTTTAAATCTCGATCAATAAATGTTTTGTATAAGGAATAGGAGAGGAGACAGCACAAGAAACTAGACAACAACAAATCTGGAATTCCAGCGACACGAATCGAGGCTTGATTGGTAGGCAAATAGAGATTTAAACCAATTGTTAGAACGCTAACCAGTAAAATTAGAGCAATAATCTTACTAATGTTTTTCTCATTATTATAAATAAAACTAGGGGCATGAGAAAAATAAAAAAGTGCTAAAAGTAGGAATAGATTATTCAAAGTAGAAAATAAGCTTACACCTAGTAGATAAGTCGTCGTTTGACTAAAACTCCAATGAGTTCCTAAATATCCCCAAGTCCCTGATCCAACCCAAACAAACAAGGCTAAACTTAAATAAACCAAACCCTTGTCTACTCGAAGCAAAGAGTCGTCTTCCTCCAATCGATTGTTGAATCGTTTGCGGATATTATACCAAATTGCCAACAATAGAATAGCTCCAATAAAGGCTATAGATAAATGTGCAAGGGTATGGAATATTGCGACTTCTTTCATATTATTGGTGGAGACTTGTTTTTAAGGACTTGTAATGCTCTAAAATCTTAATTCTAAAATTACAAAACAATGTTTGATAAAAATAATAAGAATGCCTTACTTGATGAACATTTAACGGATATAGTAAAGATAGACCGTTATATCTGGGGGCGAGCAACTGTGTTTTTGCTAATCGGTGGCTTGATTGGAGGAGTTAGTGTTTTGTTTCGTCCTTATTTTGATAATGGAGTTCATGTCGAAGCACTAGTGGCTTTGATTATGATAATAGCAATGAATTTGGGTTTGTTAATCTATTTTATTCGCCAAAAGAAGGATCGGTATAAATTGGCTTATGCCTTGAGTACTGGTGCTATTTGGGGAGGTTATATATTGGGGTGGTCGATTGTAGCAGGTTATCTATGGGATGATGTTTGGATGATGAATGGAATGTTTGCCTTGGTAAGTATCGTAGTTGGGTATTTGGTTTTGTTTATTCAAGATAAGTGGTTTTCGAATTAGGTCAGTGTAGCAAGATGACAGATACGTTGAAAGTCTCTGTCGTCTTGCTTAAAACCTATTGCCAATCCCAAGCAGAACCATAAAGCCCTTTAAGGTCCACATAATCCAAGAAATTACTATAAAAAGGAAAACTAGCCAAGGTAGCACTATCTCCAATAATAATTAATTTTTTCTTGGCTCTAGTCATCGCAACATTCATTCGACGCGTGTCTTTTAAGAAACCAATCTCTCCCATATCATTCGAACGAACCATTGAAATGTAAATGACATCTCGCTCTTGACCTTGGAAGGCATCAATGGTATTGACCTCAATATTAGCATCTGGAAAATGGTCAAAATCCTTGACAATAGCATCTTGGATAGAAATTACCTGTTCTCGATAAGGTGAAATGATACCAATAGAAATGGGTTGATCGCCCACAATAACCAACAAGTTATCAAGATGTTGTCTTAAGACATAATATTCTTCAGGGTTGAAATAACTTTGAGATTCTGGATTGACTTTCTCTTCAAATCCACAACCTGCGGTATCAATAAATTCTAAAGGTTCACTAGGCGTTCCGTCAGAAAGGCTTAATTGCCAAGTGGCAACAGACAGATCCGATTGGAGCTGATTATCATAAAACTGCTCGTTGGAAAAACCCATGATATTGTTGTGCATTCTATATTGGGTATCCAATAGGTTGACCTGTTCTAAGCGTTGGACGCCTTTTTCTAATAAAGTAATGCTAAAGCCATTTTTAGCTGCTTCTCTACTTTTTACGGTAGGGGGCAATTGGAAGGGATCGCCAGCAAAAACTACTTTGTTGGCTTTGCAAATTGGAATCCAAGTGGCAGGTTCTAAGGCTTGTGCGGCTTCATCTATGATAATGGTATTGAAGTTCATTTTTTCGATGTGTCGTCCAACTGCACCCACCAAAGTACTACAAATAACATCTGCTTCTCGCAAGGTTTTGTCAATGATATAATCTTCTAGCATTTTGGCTTGATACATCAGGTCTTTGGCTTCTCGATAACTGTCTCGACGATCTTGACGTTCCTTCGGACCAAATTTTCGTTTAAATTTTTCAGCATTACGACGTATTTTAGCCGCTTCAATTTTCATTTTCTTAACGTCCTGTATTTCAGGTAAATTTTGTAAAATGCCTTCCATTGTATGTTGAAGCAAGCTTTCGTCTACTCTCGAAACATTTCCAATACGGACTACATTTAGACCTACACTAGCTAGTTTGTCGGTCAGTAAATCAGTAGCAGAATTAGAAGGCGCACAAACTAGAATCGGTGATTCTCGTTTGACCAATTGTTGAATGGCAGCAACTAAGGTAGTGGTTTTTCCTGTTCCTGGAGGGCCATGTACAATGGCGACATCTTCTGCTGCCAAAATATTCTGAACCGCTGCATTTTGAGATTTATTGAGATGAGGAATTTCAAAAGGATGATGTTCTTTATCAAAACGGGGAGGTTGTTTGCCTAGTAAAACTTCTCGAAGCTCTGCCAAACGATCATTTTTAGCTGCTTTGACAGCCTTAACTGCCCGCTCCATTTCTTGGTAACTACGTTCATCAAAGTTAAGTTGAATACCAATCTTGCCACCCAATACCCAACGAGGCAATTGGGTTCCGTATAAAATAATTTTCATACGATTGCCCTTGATAAAATAAATAACCCCTTTCTCTTCAGTGTCATTGTCCAACACTTTTTCAGAAAAGATACTAACGACTTGTCCAGAGCGAAACTTGTGCGCTTTGTCTAAGTGTTTTACTCGTTCTACCACAATAAAAGGATGTTCTCCCAAACTCCACCCAGAGCTTTCAACTTGAATAGGATACCAACAGGCTCCTTTTTGGATGCGTTGCTGAATACTCAACTCTTTGAGCAATCGATCAAATTGGCGACTTTCTTCTTCCTTTTCTTGTTTCAATAACTCGAGTAGGTGATCTAATTCTTCTTGTGTTGTCATAAATAACTAACCGTATTGATGATGTTTGTATTTGAAATAGGTTTTCGTACCCACCCAAGTTAAGGAGTTTTATTCTCTTTTTGAGCTTTTGAAGCAAGCTTTATTTTGCAAGTTGACATGGTTTTATGGTTCTCAAAAAAAACTTTTCTAAGAGTAGGAAAAGACTCCTGCTGCATAATAGTTTAGTAATGTTGTCATAAATAAAGGATTAAGCCTACTTTTAAGCATTGCTTTTATATCTTTGAGCAATTTTTTAGTAAAACAGGTTTTTTTACCTACCAACATCGAACTTCTAAATCTGTCTTCATCATGATTTTTAGTAGTGTACTCTTTTTATTTTCCTTTTTGCCCTTAGTCTTAGGGCTTTATTATCTGGCACCCAATAAAATGAAAAACTTCGTTTTATTAATTGTCAGTCTAATATTTTACACTTGGGGAGAAGATAAAATTGTTGTAGTGATGTTATTATCAGCAATGATAGACTTCTCTTGTGGACTATTAATCGAACGAGGAAATCGCAAGATTGGGTTAGCCATTTCAATTTGTACCAACCTATCTTTTTTACTATTTTTCAAATATTTTAACTTTGCTTTTGAGAATTATAATTATGTAGTTGCTACACTAGGTTTAGAAGGTGCTATATTTCACAACATACCTCAAATAGCCTTACCTATAGGAATCAGTTTTTATACTTTTCAAACTTTGTCTTATACAATTGATGTTTACAGAGGGACTGTAAAAGCCAACCATAACTTTATCAATTTTGCTACCTATGTGACCATGTTTCCACAATTGGTAGCAGGACCTATTGTTCGTTATGCAGATATTAATGAGCAATTGGCAAATAAACATATTTCTATTGACGATTTTTCGATAGGAATAGAGCGTTTTATCATAGGTCTAGCTAAAAAAGTATTGATTGCAAATACATTTGCAACGATTGCAGATAGTATTTTTACTTTGGATGCAACTGATGTATCCACGCCTTTTGTTTGGTTGGGAATTATCGCCTATTCTTTCCAAATTTACTTTGATTTTTCAGGCTACTCTGACATGGCAATTGGTTTGGGAAGGATGTTTGGTTTTAGATTCTTAGAAAACTTTAACTATCCTTATATATCTACTAGTATCAAAGAATTTAAAAGCATTTCAGAATTTTGGAGGCGTTGGCATATTTCTTTGTCCTCTTGGTTTAGGGATTACTTGTATATTTCTTTGGGAGGGAGTAGAGTAGGGAATAAACGACTTTATTTAAATCTTTTTATTGTGTTTTTTGTCACAGGTTTGTGGCATGGAGCCAGTTGGAGTTTTGTTGTTTGGGGATTATTTCATGGTGTTTTTATTGTAATAGAACGTGTTGGTTTTGGAGATGTATTGCAAAAAGCGTGGAAACCCTTCCAACATTTATATACTTTGTTGGTTGTTTTAGTGGGCTGGGTCTTTTTTAGGGCAGAAACATTGTCAGATGCCATGGAGTACCTTCAACAAATGTTTGTACCCTCCTCTGGATTGGCTGCAACCAATAGCTACTTGAGTTTTTTGTACCTTAATAGTTATACCATTCTCTTTTTGATAATCGCGATAATTTGCTCTACGCCAGTATATCAATTTTTTGATAAGAAATTACAGACTTCTCAAGGTGCGATCTTTCGTATAGTTGTGCTATTTACATTGTTCATCTTATCTGTTATTTATTTAGGGGCAGGTTCCTATAATCCATTTATCTATTTTAGATTTTAAGAATTATGAGAAGAATAAAAATAATGATGATTCTTATTTTTTCCTTGATGATTAGTACACCTCTCATCTTGCAGTTATTAGGGATTAATTTGAATGCTAAAAATACAGAAAATAGAAAATTGAAAGAACGTCCAGCTTTTTCTTTGGCACAAACAAAGACTGCTAAGGGAGTGCCCCGAAAGTTATTGGGGGTCTATCGAGATGTGATTTCGTTTAAGAATGCTTATGACCGTTATTACAAAGACAATTTTGTCTTAAAAAATAATCTATTTAAGAGTTATTACTTTATCCAAAATGACTTGTTTAATAGAGATCCACTTCCTCAAAAGGTAGTTAAAGGAACAAATGGCTGGTTGTTTTTGGGAGATAGTTACTCCAATGTAATAACAGAATCAAAGGCTATTATATCATTTGAGGTAGAAGAGTTGGAACAAATCAGAGCAGGGTTATTAAAGAAAAAAGCATGGTTAGAAAAACAAAATATTGATTTTTATATAGCTATTGCACCTAATAAGCATTCTATTTATGGGGAAGAACTACCCATTACAAAAGGAAAGAAACCAACAAAACTAGAGCAGTTAAAAGCATTTATAGACCCTGATGAGCTAAATTTTATTGATTTATCGGATGCTTTTCCTAAGAATAGTGCCATTAGGCTTTACCACAAAACCAATACGCATTGGAATGACTATGGAGGGTATTGGGGATATAAAGCGTTGATTTCAAAAATGAAAGAGAAATATCCCAATCTTCAGATTCCTAATTTAGATAGTTTTGAGATGGTAACGGAAATTAGTGACCGAGAAGATCTAACAAATATGTTGAGTATTAGGGTGAAAGAGGAACGTATTGTCTTAAAGAATCCTAAGGAGATAGCTCAAGAGGTTCCGTCTATTTTGCCAATTCCACCCAAGATAAAGAATTACGTTTTTCAATATAGTTCAACAATTAATCAAATTAAGGTGTTAACCTTTAGAGATTCTTTTTTCACTACTCTAATGAAATTTATGAAAGAAGGATTTGGCACATCTGTCTATATTTGGGATTGGTTTGACGAAGAGGTTGTAGAAGCTGAAAAGCCAGATATTGTGATCTGGGAGCTTGTAGAACGAGATTTAGATGTCTTATTAACAGAATAAATCATTGCATCAAAACTGAAAATCTAAAGATGGATTGATCTTTGACGAGTGAAATGAGGGTTTTGTAATAGAAAAAAAGCATTTTTCTTAAAAAAGTGCGAGTTTTGTTGCAACTTAACAAGTTGATAGTAGAATTATAATTTCTTGTGCATATACTCTCAAGAAACTTATCTACTAAAAGAATGTAAGAAGTTTTATCTAACGAAAATACTAGAACATTGAATTTGTTTTTCCATTTTGGTCGCTATATACTATTCATTAAGAATATGTTCTCTCGACCAGAGAAATTATCCATGTATTGGAAAGAGACTACCCGACAGATGATAGACATCGGAATTGGGTCATTGGTTATTGTTGGTTTGGTATCGGTCTTTATTGGAGCGGTAACCGCCATACAGTTTGCTTATCAATTAGGAAGCTCCTCTATTCCAAAATACTACATTGGTTACATTGTCCGTGATATTATGATTATCGAATTGGCACCAACATTTACCTGTCTAGCATTGGCAGGGAAAGTAGGTTCTAATATAGCTGCCGAGTTGGGGGGGATGCGCCAAAAAGAGCAAATTGATGCTTTAGAAGTAATGGGCGTAGATACAACCGCTTATTTGGTTTTGCCTAAAATTATAGCCGCATTAACAGTTATTCCAATGTTGGTAGTTCTGTCTGCTTTTATGGGAATGGCAGGAGGTTATACTGCTTGTACAGTAGGTAATTTAGTATCGGAAGCAGAATTTATGCAAGGACTAAGGGCCTTTTTTGATCCCTATAATATTTGGATGATGGAAATTAAGGCATTTGTTTTTGCCTTTTTGTTAACCTCTATTTCTTGTTATCAAGGTTTCTTTGTGACAGGTGGTAGTATTGAGTTGGGACGAGCAAGTACAAGCGCAGTAGTAATTAGTAATATTCTAATTCTATTAGCTGATTATGTATTGGCTTTAATATTAACTTAGTTGTTGGTGTTTGTATAGACTTTTTCTATCAACAAAGGGTAGTATTAGCTATTAAAATAGGCTTTAAAATTTAAGTATTTAGGATGATTCGTATTGAAGATATAAAAAAACAATTTGGTGATCAAGAAGTTCTAAAGGGAATTTCTACTGTGTTTGAACATGGTAAAACCAATTTGATAATCGGTAAGTCTGGAGCTGGTAAGACGGTTATGCTCAAGATTTTAGTAGGCTTAATTCAACCAACTACGGGAACGGTTTGGTATGGTGATACTAACTTTACAGCACTAAACACCAAACAAAGAAAAGCAATTCGAACTGAAATGGGGATGCTTTTTCAAGGTTCTGCCTTGTTTGACTCGATGACAGTGGAAGAAAATGTTCGTTTTCCTTTAGATATGTTTACTAAATTGACAAAGAAAGAAAAACAGATCAAAGTTGATAAAACCTTAGATCGGGTAGAATTAACAGGGAGCAACAATAAGTATCCTTCTGAAGTGAGTGGCGGGATGCAAAAACGGGTTGGTATTGCTAGGGCAATCATCTTAGATCCTAAGTACCTATTTTGTGATGAACCCAACTCTGGACTTGATCCAACTACTTCTATGAAAATAGATGAATTAATTCGTAATATTACAGAGGAGAATCAGATTACAACGGTTATCAATACACATGATATGAACTCTGTAATGGAAATAGGAGATAATATCAATTTATTGCATTTAGGAGAATTGGCTTGGGTAGGAAACCGACATGATGTAATGACAAGTGAGAACGAATTATTGCAAGATTTTATATTTGCATCACCTTTTTTACAACGATTGCGAGATGCTGCAAATCTAAATAAAAATGCATGATTAAAAAAGAGATGTAGTAGTGAATAGAAGGGGTTTGAAGCTTATTTTTCCCTTTGGGATAGGATGCTTTTTTCAAAACGAAACGTTTTTTCACTTTGGGAATGTTTTTCTATTACGGGGTTTTAGATTTTTAATTAAATGTGTAATTGTTTGATTATGTTTTTGTTGTTGTTTAGGAGCGATTCTTTCTATATATAAGTTGTACCCCTATATTTTACTAAAACATCCCTTGTAATGAATACAAAATTTCGAATACTTGTTATATTCTTCCTTGTATTATCTGTTGTCCTATCAACAAAGCAAATTAATGCTTGTACCCCAACGATAACTCCAACTACTGTTCCTACTCATGAAAAAACAGTTCGTTTTATTGTTTACTACACTGGAGATATATCCACTGTTATGAACGATAATGACAGTTACTTTAAGACATTTATGGATGTATATAATCTGAAGCTAATTAGTACATTTAAGATAGACGAAACGAATAATGGTTTTACTTTAGAAGCTAAAGAAGCACTTGATTTTCCAACTGAAGTTGCCAAAGAAATGTCTTTAATTGATGAAGTTCTGATGATTGAGGTAACTTATACTCCAGTCACTAACGAAAGTTAAGAAAACGCTCTTTTTTCTTATTTAGAGCCCTTTCCACAAAATACTTATTTCTTTAAGGTAATACTAACCACTTTTTATACATAGAATGCTATGCATTCTATCCAAGTTGTTTTATAGTTAAGTAGACTACTTAAATTGTTTCTTAATTTAGGATAGAGGTAGGATGTAAATCATACCCTCAAAAAATAAAGAAATGAAACACTACTTACTGCTGTCCTCAACCCTTCTATGTATTCTTTTTTTTAATAGTTGTGATTCTTTCCCTCAACCCAATCCAAATGTTGAAGACAAAGGTGTTGTATTTCCTAATGCAAACTACACGAGTGTTACAGCCTATCATTTCGAAGACTTAGAAGGAAATCCAATTATAAGTAAAGAAGGAATCTTAAACCCCACCATTAAGAAAGAAAAAGCATTAACAGAAGAAGAAACTCAAACTTTTTTGGCAGTAATTAACAACAACAAAACTTATGGCGGTTTATATACGAGATGTTTTAAGCCTCGATTAGGACTTGTTTTTTATAATGAAAATAAAGCTGTAGCTCATATTAGTATTTGCTTTGAATGTTCTCAACAAACTGCTTTTCCTTCAATAAAAGCTCATGTAGATGCTCCAACTGGAGCACATGGTTATAGCGAAGAAGGCTTTCGTAAATTAACTAGTTTTTGCCATGAATTAGGTTTTGGGCAGTGTGGTGAATAAAACAGTATCAAAGATGCGGATCATTATTTATATTATACTGTTTAATATTGCTTATATCCCTTTAGTTCTTTCTCAGACTCCCTCCCAAATGACTTATGAAACAATTTTAGATGATTTTGCTCAAACTTCTGTGAATAACAAAAACTTCCAAAATGGTATTCATGTTTTTATTGAAAAACCAGAAGGTGATTTAGATGCTTTGTATCAAGGCTTTAGAATTACACACACAGATGGCGAATATAATGGAGGTTGGGAGATTCTATATGCCAAGGATATTGTTATACAAGAAAAAACACCTTTGGCTTTTAGAGCTGTTCTATATTTGTTCAAGAATAAACAATATATTGTACTCTATAGGGAAGAATCAGTAGACAAGTATTATTTTAGGATTTTTAATGCTGTTTACTAACCTCCTTGAAAAGAGGCAAAATTTAAAAAATATGCGTCATCAATTGATTCTATTGTTTTACGGACTAATAGTGTTCAGTTCCTTGGTCGGAGCTTCTATTTTTATTGGTTATCATAATACAGAACCAACAGATTTTATTACCAAAGAAGGTAAAATAAAAGGTGTTTTGATGATAGCTAAAGATGAATATGGAGAAGATGTAGGTTTGAGATTTCAACTAGAAGGGAGCTCTAAAGAGTATGTTTTGGCAGGCAAACTCTTAGAAATTTCTAATCCAGATATTCATAACCTAAAGGAAGGAAATGCTGTTCGGATATGGATGAAAAATGAAAAAGCTCAGAACCTTTTAGATAAGTCGATTGCTCATATTGATGCAATTTGGGGAATTCAACGCTTGAACGATGGAGTCCTATTGTTGTCTTTGGAAGATACTATTCGTCAACGTAGAGGCATTCAATATCTGATTTTTGCCTTACTTTTTATCTTAACAGCAAGCACCTTTTCATTCCTCTTTTATCAAAAAATTAAATTCCATAAAAAATAATTCGAAATGGAAATAAGAGATTTAAGTACTACCTCTTTAGAAGAAGTCGTCTTTGCCATATTAATGGCTTTCGAGGGCTACTTTTTGGCTATGCCATCTGATGTTGATTATTGGGAAGGTCGTTTCCAAGCTGCTAGAGTAGATTGGACCTGCTCTTTTGGGTTATTTGATAAAGGAGAACTAGTCGCTTTTATTATCAATGGAATAGATGAAAGAAGAGCTGATAAACTAGCATTTAATACAGGAACAGGAGTTGTGCCTAAATATCGTGGACAAAAAATAGTAGATCAACTTTATGAATATGCTTTTCCTGTTCTTCAAGAGAAAAAAATCACCCATTATGCTTTAGAGGTGGTTCAAGAAAATAGCCGTGCTATTCGAGTTTATGAACGCATTGGTTTTTCTATTACCAAAGAGTATTGTTGTTTCAAAGGAAAACTAACAAAATCAAAACAAGAAACTACTTTATTAAAAGCAGAGTTAGTAAATATAAAGAATCCTAAAGAGTATTTATATGCTTGGGACAATTCTAATAGAGCGGTTGCAAAGAGTCGGACAGGAACATATAGTTGTTATGAGGTCTTGAATTTGAATCAAGAGAAAATTGGCTTTTTTGTTATTAATGTTCAATCTGGTTATTTGCCACAATTTGAAATCTATCAAGCGAATTTAAGTAGAAATTGGAAACTACTTTTTGATGGGATTGCTCAAGTAAATCGGACAATTAAAATCAATAACGTTGATGCTAAAAGGATAGAGTTAATACCAATATTATTAGACTTGGGGCTAGAAAATACGATTAATCAGTATGAAATGGAACAAAAGCCCTAATTTAGTATGTATACATTAACATTAATACTTACTGCGTGAGTGCTTCGCAGTTGATTATCAATCATGTATTGTTTTGAATGCTTTAGGTATATGTTTTTGATAGTCAAGCTGATATAATTTATCCACGAAGTAGTGTAACATGACTTATAAGCTTATTATAACAACATGGAAAACCTATTAAAAGAAATAAAAACTTGTACGCTTTGTAAGGAACACTTAGACTTGGGACCAAACCCAGTTGTTGTTGCCAGCCCCACTAGCAAAATATTAATTATTGGGCAAGCACCAGGCACTAGAGTCCATCGATCTGGTATTCCTTGGGATGATCCTAGTGGTGTTCAATTGCGAAAGTGGTTGGGGATTGATTCAGAGGTATTTTATGACAAAAGCCTTGTTGCTATTGTGCCAATGGGGTTTTGTTATCCAGGAAAAGGAAAAACAGGTGATCTCCCACCTAGACCAGAGTGTGCTCCTTTGTGGCATGAAGCTTTGCTAGATAAAATGCCCGAAATACAATTGACCTTACTCATTGGGCAGTATGCACAGAAATATTATTTAGGGAAAAATAAGAAAAAAAATTTAACAGAGACAGTACGGAATTTTAAAGCATATTTGCCAACACAACTTCCTTTGCCACATCCATCACCTAGAAACCGTTTTTGGTTGTCAAAAAATCCGTGGTTTGAATCTTTAGTTGTACCTAAATTACAGGAAGAAGTAAAGTTGTTATTAGAATTATAGTAAAACGCTGTCAAAGAACCTAGTAAAACAATAAAATGATAGGGCTAATAATAGGAGTTGCTAGTATTGTAACTTGGCTAATTTGGAGTAATGCTTTTTATCAAATAAAAGAGGGTTTTGCCTTGATTCGTTGGGGCTTAGGAGGAGATAAGGTGTATTTTAGAGGTAGTTTTTTTGCCTATCCCTTGGTACATCGAGTAGAAAAAATCAATATCAAAGAACAACGAGTATTGATTAGTTTGACAGGAGATAAAAATGCATTGACACAAGACAAAATTCGAGTCGACCTCCAGTTAACTTTTTTTGTTCAAATTCGGCTGACCAATTGGGATGTATTGCGGGTTGCAAAGTCTTCTAGTGGGGAATCTGCTGTGGATAAAGAAACCTTGAAAAAAATCTTTGAACCAAAGTTTGTGCCTGTAATTAAACGATTAATTAATCAATACAACTATCAAGCTTTGCAGGAAGCTCCTAATAAATTAATCAAGGCTCTAAAACAGGAACTTGAACTTGATTTTGGAGGTTATCAACTTAATAGAATTCGGATTGCTGCCTTAAAGCATATGCCTTTGGATGAATACGATATAGATTTTAATATATTAGATGCTGAAGGGTATAAAAATTTAAAAAAATGGTTGAAAGAAAACAAAATAGCTCAAGAAATAAAAGACAAAAAGGCATCTTAAAAAAAATATTAGCTAGCGGTATATTTTTTGTCCTAATAGCCTGCTCAACGAATGTTTCTACAGAAAAAAAAGAGGAACCAACAGGAATAGAAGTTGTAGAGGCAGATACATTGAGTAAATGGGAGCGTTATTTTGTAGAACAGCCTAATTATCGTTGTGATGGCTTTGATTTTCCAGTTGGTAAGCCAGATGGAAAAGGCTATTACAACGCACAACCATTTATGAAAAACGATCATTTAGGAGATGACTGGAATGCGGTGACTGGAGGAAATTCAGATTTAGGAGATCCTATTTATAGTATTGCAAATGGTTATGTTGTATTGGCAAAAGATATTGGGAGTGGTTGGGGAAAAGTAATTCGAGTCATACATCAGTTGGATGATAGTACCTATGTAGAGTCACTTTATGCACATTGTGATAGTATGTTGATTCAATCCAATGAAGGAATAAAACGAGGACAACAAATTGGAACCATTGGAAATGCAGATGGTGCCTATTATGCTCATTTACATTTAGAAATTCGAGATAGTGTGGAAATGGAAGTTGGAGGAGGTTATTCTAGTTATTATAAAGGATATGTAGATCCAACTGCTTTTATCAAAGCCAACAGACCCTAGAATAGACTATTTTTAGACAAGCGTATGTTTTTGAATAACTCTTAGTAGGTGTTTAGGATCAAAAGGTTTAGTAATGTAATCATTGACACCTGCTGTTTTTGCTCTTTCTTTTTCATGAGAAGTAGCGGAGGCTGTTAAGGCAATAATGGGAATGGAATCGTTCTTTTTTCTAATTTCTTCTGTCGCTTCAAATCCATCCATTTCAGGCATTTGAATATCCATTAAAATTAGGTTGAACGATTCTTTTCGAAAGAAAGAAAGTGCCTCAAGTCCATTCCAAGCTACTTCATAGGCAATGCCCCATTTTTTGAGAAAGTGGGTTAAAACTAAAACATTGGTTTTGTTATCTTCTACCAAAAGAATTTTAGAATGTCCCGATTGGCCCTCTACCAATAGATTAAGATTTTTAGTTGGTGGTATTTCGCATTCTAAAGTGAAGTAAAAACGTGTCCCTTGATTTGGATTACTTTCAACCTGTATGCTGCTCTTCATTAGTTTTAACAAGCCTGCTGTGATAGTAAGCCCCAAACCAACGCCATCTGAAGTTTGTTTTTTGGTTAATGGTAAAGGATTAAATTCTTCAAAAATACTGTGACGATGATTTACTGGAATGCCAATTCCTGTATCTTTTATTTCAAAAAGTAAGCTCGCTTTATTTTCACTAGACTGAAGGTGTTGTACCTTAATTTCAATCAAACCTTGCGAAGTGTACTTAACAGCATTAGAAAGGAGGTTGTTAAAGATTTGTCGCAATTTTTGTTCGTCGACTAAGATAGAAGGAGGGATATTACCTATTGTGTTGATAAGAATGCGATTTCCCTTTGCTTTTGCTTTTAGAGCAAAACTATCTTCCATCTCTTTTATTAAATCTAGGATATTGATACCTGTAAGCTCTAATTCAACTTGTCCAGTCTCTAATTTATTAAAATCTAAGACATCATTTAATAACCCCAATAAGTCATGCGTAGAATTACTTAAAGCTTCCACCAATTCTGTTTTTTCGGTGGTATCGTATTGGTACTGATTGAGTAAGTTGGAAATTCCTAAAATAGCATTTAAGGGCGTTCGAACTTCATGCGTCATGACAGATAAAAAATTAGACTTCACCTTGTTTGCATCTTCTGCCTTTTCTTTCGCTATCTCTAAGGCTTGTTTAGAGGCAATTAAAGTAAGATTTTTTTCTTTGAGAACGGCTTGCCTTTTATGATCCATTATTTTGAAATAAAGAATAGCAGCATTCGATAACAAGATGGTTACTAAGGTTAGAAATACAATGTCTATGCTTTGAGTTGCAAAATCTGGATAATTGAGAATAGAAGGAGGGTAGTAACGTTGGATTACAGTTAGTAGTAATAAATTAGAGATAACTAGCCCTGAAAAGTAAGGAAAATTCTTTAAGGGAACCATACTCGTTATTACAGTAGAAAATACAATAAACATAAAAGGAGCAGCCCCTAAGATGCCATTGGTATAAAACCAAGAAATGTTAATAGAGAGTAAGGTGATGATAATATAGGAGCAAATTCCCCACTGAACATTGTCTTTATGAGAGTAATAATAGATGAAAGCCAATAGCACTCCTTCTAAGAGAGCTAAGGTTGCAACCGCGAAATTTTGTAGATAAAAGATATTAATTAAAAAACCTATGAGACATATACCTATGCTGAGAAGATAGGCATTCCTAAAAATAACCTGCTGGTACTGATTGTCTGTATATTTATTTTGTTCCATTGATCCCTTCTTCGGACAATCTTTCGATGCCAGATTAACGCTGTTAATTTTGATTAAGAATTAAGCGGTAACTTCACTATATGAAAAACTAGGGTGTAGTTTAACGAATAAAATGGGACATAAGATTGGGAAACGTACTTCAAGATAGAAAAAGAGAATGGGAAAGCCAAATCATTGGCTTTATGATTTGGCTTTTTATTCTTGAAAGGTAGATATAATCGTTATTTGGAGCGTTTGAATTGCTTTCTGACCATAATATATGCCGTTACAATCAAGATAAAAATTGCAGCTGTTATTCCTCCAATTTTTACATAATCTAAAAAACGATTCCAATCCTTTTGTTCTTTAACTTTGACGTAGTCAGGATTGATAGAAGCAGGGCTGCCCCCTCGTTGTAGTTTTTCCCAACTCTTTATGGTATTATTATCCAAATTAAAATCTCTTAACACAATAGTTTGAATTAAATCGGCCGAATCTTTAGAAAAATGATACCCAATACTGTCTACAGGATTAGAGACATCGTCATAAATCATGATGATTTCTTTTTTTGAACTCAAACCAAAGGGTAAGCCACCAATAAAGTTTTTGCAAGAAGGGTAGGCTTTTTGGAAGCGTTTTGTATTCTTACAAACCACCATATAATCTTTAGCTTTAATGATGGTAGAAGGAAAAGTAAATATTTCTTTATTGGTACTCGCAATAATCCAATTGCTAATGTCTAAGTCTTTGTCGGAGTCGTTATAAAACTCAATCCAATCTCCTGAAGCACTATCTGCACAACTAATTTCATTGATAATCATTTGTCGAACGGCTGGGTGCTCGCCTTTAACAAAAATCGCCTTTAAAGTATGCAAGGTATCAGCGAAGCGAATGCTCAACTCTTTGCCATCCATTCGTTCATTGTCCATTTCCCAATGTGAAAACTGATGACCAAAATATGGTTTTGCTTTTACTTGAACAGGGAGTTTTTGAAAATAGACGCCTTTAAACTTATTGTTGACATCAATAACCTCATTTAGCTCCACGATACCACCACTATCTACTTGAATGTTAAAAAGAACATCTCGACCATATTTAGGAAAACGTTCTCGTAGAAACGTCCTCATGTATTCAGGGCGTTTTTTAACAAATTCCTTCATTCGATCTACTTCTTTGTACCAACGTTTGGAGGTTAAATTCCAACGCTCCCAATGTCTAGGCAATTCAGGAAGAATGACACTTGCCATTTCATCAATTCTAGGAATAATACTAGTTGAATCAAAGGTGGTATTTAAACGGTCCAAAAACCTAGAAACAAAGTTGGCTTCAAACTGTTTATTTTGCAATAAAGAGCGCAAATTTAAGGTGCTCCAAGGCGGGTTGGGCCATCCTGGACCATCAGGGCGCGTATGAAAGGCCAAACTGTTGTTGCGAAAGCCATAGCGACCATAATGCCCTAAGCCAAAATCGGTATCAAACAAAATCCAACGCCATCGCCCCCTTTCTTCCATTGGTCGCCAAAATTTAATATTACCTCCTGCATCTTGATTGTCAATATAAATCTGGAGAATCTCATACTCCATAAAATTCTCAACATCCATTTGTGTATCGATGTAATCAAAATTATCTTGAACAGCTAAACTGTTATTACGCATAAAGATACGCATGGCATCGTAGGTCTTTCTACTCCCAGCTTGTACACTTTTACGATGTTCTACAAGGTTGACACTATCTTTGTGATAACCAAAATTTTCGACTAAGTAGTGACGGGTTAATTTTTCTCTAAAATTATAAATCCCCCAATATTCTCCATTAATAAAAACAAGAGAAGGGCGATAAGCCTGTACTTCTAATCCAATGTCTTTACCAAAACTAGTAATCAAAGCATCTCTAAAATGTGTTTCTCCAAAATCACTACCAGAATTTCTCAAAACCAATCGTTTGTACTTCTTCTGTTTTTTCTTAGGAAAAATACGATGACGAATATATTTATTACCATGTCTAGATTTGCTAGCATAGAGTGAAAAGGACTTTTGAGGAAAGATGCGACTCATGCCACCAAAAATCTTAAATCCAAGATCTCCATCAAAAACACGTTCTTTGTTGGTTTCAAAAATTTCTACATAGCAAGGGTATTCTTTTCTGGAATAATAATTAGCTCCCTTGTGTGGGAATTTTGCAGAGGCTCTAGGACCTCGTTTAAAAACCCCTTTTACAGGATCAAATAGTATATAGGGCTGAATCGAAAGCGATAAAATAGGTAGTGTAATTGAATCTTCACCAATGAAATAACTATTGGTTAGTACAGCACTTTTTTGGTCGCTGTCAATTGCCAAAGCTTTGATAATAGTAGTAGAATCAACCAATACAGCACCTTGGTAACGTTTGGATTGTACCGTTGGGCGGCTGCCATTTGTTGTGTAGTAAATCGTAGCAGAAGTTTTGCTTGCTTCTAACTCAACAGCCATTCCTGTTTTGTGAAAACCAGCTTCTGGTGTTGCTTTTAATAACAAAGTATCTTGTCCCCAAAGAATGGAGCTGCTTAATAAGCCAATTAACAATAAGTAGACTGCTTTCATTTTTTTGTTCAAAAGTTCATTTTTTTAGAGTCTGTAAGACTCTATTATTTTTTGGGTAAAAATATAGGATGTTTGTCCAAACATTTTGAGAATAACTTCCGTAGAAGGAGTTTTCTTGGAACAGCATAAAAATACTAAGATTTCTCAGAACTAAGGATAGGTTCTTATCTATTGTCAAGATTAAATTGAGTATTAGGCTCTTTTCTTGATTAATTGACCTTGCCTACCTGTTATTAAAAACCAAAAAAAATGCAATACTCTGATTCTACCAAATTATCCTCTATCAAATCTTGGGCTGTAGAAGACCGACCGAGAGAAAAAATGCTGCAAAGAGGGCGAAAGCATTTGTCTAACGCAGAGCTTATTGCCATTTTGTTGGGGTCTGGTTCTGTTACAGAATCTGCTGTTAGTTTAGCACAGCGCGTTTTAAGTTCTACTAATAATAATTTGAATGAATTGGGGAAACGGAGCATCAAGGAATTACAAATTTTTAAAGGAATTGGTCCTGCCAAAGCCATTGCTATTTCCGCTGCATTAGAACTAGGAATTCGTCGGCAAGCAATGCCTCTAATTCAAAAACCCCAAATTACACAAAGTTCAGATGCTTATAATGTATTGGTTGCTGATTTGATGGATTTACCTCATGAAGAATTTGTGGTTTTATTACTGAATCAAGCCAATCGAGTGATTGACCGAATTTATATAAGTGTGGGAGGTGTTGCAGGAACAGTTGTAGATGTGAAGAAAATATTTCGGGCAGTGTTGGGAAATCCTTTGGTTGCTAGTATTATACTAGGACACAATCACCCTTCTGATAATTTGAATCCAAGTAAAGCAGATATTGCGATTACCAAAAAAATAAAAGAAGCAGGGCAGTATTTAGACATCTCTGTTTTAGATCATCTGATTGTTGCAGGGAATAGCTATACTAGTTTGGCAGATGAAGGCTTGATGTAAGTCGAATTATTCTATTTATAAATAGTTTTAAGTCTAAAACTCACATTATAATGTTGTATCTTTGTGGTAATAGCGTCAAAATTAAGTAGTGTTCTAAATGTAAGATTTTCAAGAGTATGGTATCAGACGCTTTCAAAGTGGTAGATCCCATACTCCAAGCAAAACGTCTAGAATTAATAGAATAGAATAAAATGGAAAAGAAAGATATACGAGAACTAAATTTAGAAGATTTAGTTCGTTTTTTTGTTAGCATTGGAGAGTCAAAATTTAGAGCTAAACAAGTCTATGAGTGGTTGTGGAAAAAGAGTGCTTATTCCTTTGACGACATGAGTAATTTGTCTAAAAAATTAAGAGAAAGCTTAAAAGAGGCTTTTGTGATTTTGCCAATTACAGAAGATTTGTCTCAAGTGAGTGCCGATGGAACGATTAAGTCTCGATTCAAGTTACATGATGGACACTTGGTAGAATCCGTCTTGATTCCTGTTCCAGCTCAAAATAGATATACTGTTTGTATTTCTTCTCAAGTCGGCTGTAGTTTGGCTTGTAAATTTTGCGCAACAGGACAAATGGATCGTCTAAGAAATTTGACGACTGCCGAAATTTACGACCAAGTTGTGAAAGTGAATATGAAGTGCCAAGCACATTATGACCACCCAATTACCAATGTGGTTTATATGGGAATGGGAGAGCCTCTATTGGCTTACAAACCAGTTATGCGTAGTGTTGAAATGTTGACTTCTGAAGGAGGCTTAAATATGGCACCTAGAAGAATTACCGTGAGTACGGCTGGCATTGCCAAAATGATTAAAAAGTTAGCAGACGATGGCACAAGAATTAACCTAGCCTTGTCTTTGCATGCCGCTGACGATGAGAAGCGCAATTCAATTATGGCAATTAACGAAAGTAATAATTTGAAAACCTTGACAGAGGCTTTGCGTTATTTTTATAATAAAACAAAAGATAGTAAAATTACTTTTGAGTATATTGCCTTTGATGGTTTTAACGATACTATAGAAGATGCTCAAAACTTATTAAAACTCTGTCGTCAAGTGCCAACAGCAAAAGTAAATGTCATAGAATACAACCCTGTAAGCGGGGTCGATTTTGTCAAGTCGGGAGAAGACAAAATGGAGCGATTTGCACAGTTTTTAAGAAAAAATGGCGTTGCAATTACCTTGCGTCGTTCTCGTGGTAAAGATATTGATGCGGCTTGTGGTCAATTAGCAAACAAAGAATAAGAATCCAATGATACATTTATTACAGTTAGAATGGAAAAAGTTGGCGCCTAACCGTGCGTTCAAAATTGCAGCAGGAATGTATATTATTCTACTGCCATTATTGTACTTGACGATTAAGTCAATGATTAAACCATCGGCAGGTGGTGGTGCAGAAATGGCGATTATAGAGTCTTTTTATGTGTTTCCAAATATTTGGGATACGGTATCTTACTGGGCGAGTTGGTTGACCTTTTTTCTGTTAATTTATCTATCTATTTGGATGATAACCTCAGAACATACCTTTAAAACCATGCGTCAAAATTTGATTACAGGAATGGAACGTCGTTCTTTCTTGTTAGGAAAAATAGCAATGATGACCATGTTAGCTGCTTTTGCAACCATTTATATGGCAATTGTTGCTTTTGTTTTTGGTTGGTTTGCGGGAGGTTATGGAAATCCTTTAAGCTATGAAATTAATGCGATTTGGCGATTTTTTGTTCAGAATATGTTTTACATGAGCTTTGCCTTGATGTTAGCTGTTTTGTTCAAACGAAGTGGTTTAGCTATGATTATCTTCTTTGCCTATTTGCTAATTATTGAGCGTATTATTCGTTATTTGGTTTTTCTAAATGTACTAGACAATCTTTATTGGGGGAGTTATTTCCCTGGAAGTGCTGCTTGGGATGTTGTTCCCTTTTATATGGCAAAAAAACTACCTTCTTTTGACGAGGATATTTCCAATATCATCTTACCTTATGATACCGCAACAGGAATTACAGTTACCTATACCGTTGTATTTCTAATTATATCTTATCAAGTATTTATGTCTAGAGATTTGTAACGTTTAATTTTTAAAATCAATATAGCGTTCTGCATTGATAGGCTGACCATTGAACCACATTTCGAAGTGTAAATGAGGTCCTTCTGTCATTTCGCCTGTATTTCCAATGATTGCAATTCCTTCACCTACATCAACAATATCTCCTGCTTTTTTCAAGATAGAAGAGTTGTGTTTGTAAAAAGAGATGATATTATTTTCGTGCTGAATGGCAACCATGTGCCCTGTTTCTACTGACCAAGTGGCAACAATCACAGTTCCTTTTTGAGTTGCTTTTATCACGGCTCCTTTGGGAGCAATAACATCTGTTCCATAGTGTCCACGGGTAGGAGCAAAGGTGTCGGAAACCATTCCTTTGATTGGCGCCATAAAAATCATATTGCTAATATCTGTATTTTCTTGCAGTGTGTTTTCAATTAAGTTCCCTAACTCTGCTTCATTATCAACACTTTCCATCAAGAGTTTTAATTCATCTGATTTTTGGGGGACTTCAACATCCTTTCCTGTTTTTTGATTAGCAGGATCTTCCACACTATCTTCGTATTCAAATTTCTCATAGACCAAATCTTTTACTTTTAAGATAAAGGCATCTCGATCATCAACAGCTTGTTCCAAAGAATCAATGTGGACATAAATCTCACTAATTTGAGAGCGAATGTTTTGATTACTGCGTTCGGGAACAATTCTACCCAACGGTGTCAAAACCAACAGCAGAATAGTAATCAAACTAACGGTCATCACAATTACTCCAATAGTTGCTGTAACATTAAATGGAAGTAAACGAAAAGAACGTTCTTCTTGAAATGTTTCATCGTTCATCAATACCAAACGATATTTACCATCTATCCACTTGAACATGAGATTTTTTTTATTTTAACAATGTTTCTTACCTAAAAAACAATTGTTGTACGTTATTATAAATAATAGTTCGTTACTTTTTGAACCTAAAAAAACGGTATAAATTGAAATTCACTTTTTCAAAGTATAATTATAAAGAGCAAAAGTACAAAAAGAATAGAGGTAATTGTCACATAAACTCTTACACTTTCGTTAAAAAATAGGAACAAAGCAGCAAAAGTTAAATAAAGAGCGTATTTTTGTATACAGTGTGCGCTTATTTTTATGTTTGTAGTAGACTAATTTTGAGTATAGAGCATTTTATACCTAAAAATTGGAATAAACGCAAAACACGTTGACCCATCATTACAAAAGCAAAACGATTCATTGCATGAAAAGTCTATTTATATTTTTTGGTAGTATAAGCTTAACAATCCTCTTATTAGCAGGATGTGCGAAACAAAACTTAGCAACCAAACCTTATCACAATCTAACAGGTCGATACAATGCTTATTACAACGCCAATTTGCGCGTTGAAGAGAGTTTTAATACCTTAAACAGCCAACATCAAGATAATTACAATCAACTGTTGCATATGTATCCTTATGCTGCAGCAGCGGATGCTAACTCCGTTAAACAACCACTTGACGAGGCAATTACAAAATGTGCTCGTAATATTAAATTACATGAAATCGGTAATTGGACAGATGATAGTTACCATCTTATGGGTAAAGCTGAATTCTTACAACAAGAATACGAGCGTGCGGCAAATACCTTCAAATACATTGTTGATAAATACCACCCTGAGAATGTTGCTAAGGAATTAGAAAAACTTAAAAAGAAAAAAAAGAAGAAGAAACGTAAAGGGAAAAAGCGTAAAAAACGCAAAAAGAAAAAACGCAAAAAGAAAAAGGGAAAGAAGAAAGGAACCAAAAAACCAAATGGAGACCCTGAGGAAGAAGAGAAACCAATTAAGTATGGTTTGAAACATCGTCCTGTACGTTACCAAGCAATGTTGTGGTTGGCAAAAACCTATATTGAACTAGGCCAATACGACGATGCAGGTTACTACTTGCGTCAGTTAGAAAATGATAAAAAAGTACCTAAAAAACTACGTTCTGAAGTACAGGCCGTAATTGCCTACAATTGGATTACTCAAAAAGAATATGAAAAAGCAGTAGAGCCTTTGGATGCGGCAATTAAGGGGACTAAAAAGAAGACGATTAAGAATCGTTATGTATATATTTTAGGACAGATTTATCAAATGCAAAGTAATAATCAAATGGCAATGGAAAATTTCCATGATGTTTTGCGTTTGCGTCCTAGTTATGAAATGGAATTTAATGCTCGTCTAAATATGGCTACTAATGCCGCTTCTGCATCAGGAAAAAAGGTAATTGATCCAGAAATAGCACTGAAACGTATGTTGCGTGATTCTAAGAATGAGGAATACAAAGATCAAATTTATTTTGCGTTGGCTAAAATCAAGCTAAACTCAGGTAAAACAGATGAAGGGATTCTGGCTTTGCAGCAATCTTTAAATTATAGTGCTAGTAATACACAACGTACTGAGGGAGCTTTATTATTGGCAGAGTTATTTTATGAGAAAGATGATTTTGTTAAATCCTATGCTTACTATGATAGTACAGTACAAGTGATGGATAAGAAGGATGAGCGTTATGCAACTACCGAAATGTATAAACGAAGACTGGAAGGTGTCGCTACTCATGTTGCCATCAAAGAGGATAAAGATAGTATGTTGATTGTAGGATCTTGGGAACGAAAAAAACAAGAAGCTTGGGCAATCAAAGGAATGGAAATGGATGAATTGAATGCTCAGAATGGAGGAACGCAAGTGTCTGCTGTGCAAGCTCCAAGAGCAGGTGGAAAAGGATTTAGAGAGCGTGAAGGAAGGAGCATGGCTGCTGAATCAGGAGCAGGGGCAGAAGGAGGACGTTTGCCTGTTCGAACGAATAGAAAGACGACTTCTGGAAAAATTACTATTTCGGATGCAGAAATTCAAAAATCGAAATTTCCACTATATAATGCCTCTCTTAAGAAGAAAGGAGAACGTGAGTTTGAAAAACGTTGGAATAACCGTGCTTGGGCAGATAATTGGAGACGTTCGGATAGAGAGGAAGAAGTGAACACTGATGTAGATGAAATTGCCGTTGTAGAGCCTAAGACGCAAGCAGAAATTGATGCTTATCTAAAAAAGAGAGGCGTGCCTAAAAGCGATCAAGAAACAGCGTCCATGAAAGCTAAGATAGGAGAAGCAATGTACAAGGCAGCAGAGCACTATAGAGAGGATTTGGGACGTACAGACAAAGCTCTAGAATTGGTGGAAGAACTGGTTCAAAAATATCCTAATAATACTTATGCTGTGGAAGGTATGTTCTTAGCATATAATATTTATTCTGAAAAAAATAATATTAGTAAGGCTACTTATTATAAAAATGAAATCTTAAAAAAGTATCCTAAATCTAATATTGCTAAAGTGCTGAGCGATCCAGAGTTTGCTAATTCTGAAAAACTAAAGTATGAGAAAATTAATCAATATTATGATGATACTTATGCTATGATTCAAGATGGAAAAGCAGAAAAAGCATTGGGACGTGTACGTGCAATTCCAACAGAATTTGGAAGTAATTATGAGATGAAAGCTCGTTTTGCTATTCTTGAAGCAATGTGTGTAGGAGGAATGAAAGGAGAACAGGATTACATCAAGGCACTTCGCATCATTGTAACGAGTTTCCCTGATACTAAAGAGGAAAAGCAAGCGAAAGATATGATTGCTATTTTGAATGGTAAGAAAGGAGGTAAAGGTGGAAGTGCGATTAAGAATAAGAACTTAAATAATAGTAAAAACCCTTTTAAGGTTAATCAAAAGATAAAGCATTTTATTTTGATTGTTTTTGATAGTAAGAAAACAAAAGTAAATCAATATCGTGCACCTTTGACGGAATACAATAACAAGTTTCATCTAAATAAAAAATTGGGCGTATCTACCATTTTGGTAGATGGAAGTATTCCAACGCTAATTGTGAGAGGGGCATACCCCAATGCTGATGAGGCAATGAAATATGTTGTTGATGCTCGTTCTAATCCAGAGTTTTTGCCAGAGGCAAAAGGGTATACGATTTATGCTATTTCAAGTGAAAATTATGGGATCGCAATGACTACCCAAAAATTTCATCTATACAGTACGTTTTTTGAAAAGCACTACCGATAAATAATAGAATCAACCTGTTGATAAAATTGGCATTTCTTCTAGAAAGAGATGCCAATTCTTTTTTTATCTTTGTAAAATAAGTGTTGGAATACAGATTCATAGATTAAGTCTAGAATCTAGGATTCAATTAAAATGTTGCTAAATTGCAGCAATCAAAAAATAATCTGTTATGCCTAAATATATAGAGGATTCACAGGAGTCATCGAATTCTAATGGAGCTAATTTAGAAGGTAGGGAAGAGCGAGTTGCTAAGTATAGGAATTTTATCAAGTGGATGTGGCGTTTGTATGCCTTGGGAATCCTAGTTGTCATTGGTGTTTTTGTAATGCTTTCCTTTGATTTGCCTTCTTTTGAAGAATTGGAAAATCCAAAAAGTAGAATTGCTTCGAATATCTATTCTTCGGATGATGTGGTATTAGGAAAGTATTATATTGAAAATCGTACTCCTATTGAATACGATAGTTTGTCGCCACATCTAATAAATGCCTTAATTGCTACAGAGGATGCTCGTTATTTGGAGCATTCAGGAATTGACGCAGAGGCTTTGGCACGTGTTCTTGTCAAAACAGTAATTCTTCAGCAACGAAATGCTGGTGGAGGAAGTACAATTTCTCAACAGCTGGCTAAGTTATTGGTTGGACGTCCGAATACTAGAAATAAAGGAATAGCAACACGTTCTTGGTTGTTGTTATCTACCAAATTAAAGGAGTGGTTAACAGCAGTGCGTTTGGAGCGTTCTTATACCAAAGAAGAAATTATTGCGCTCTATTTTAATGAATTTGATTTCTTGTATGGAGCAAATGGAATTAAGTCTGCTGCTGAAATTTATTATGACAAGCATCCACGAGATTTAACCATCACGGAAGCTGCTATGTTGGTGCGAATGCTTAAGAATCCATCTTTGTACAACCCTAGAAAATATCCAGAACGTGCCAAAAAAGGTCGTGAACAGGTATTAAAAAATATGCAAATTAAGGAGCATATCACAGAAGCAAGATATCATGAGTTGCGAAAAACGCCTATTGATATGTCTAAATTTCGAATCAAAGATCACAATGATGGAATTGCGACCTATTTTAGAATGTACTTGAGGGATCACTTAAAAAAATTATTGGTTCAACTGGCAAAAGACAATCCACAATTCCAAAAACCAGATGGAACACCTTATGATATTTATAGAGATGGTCTTAAAATTTATACCACAATAGATTCTAGAGTACAAAGACACGCAGAAAAAGCTGCGAGAGATCATCTAAAAGAACACCAAAAACGTTTGTTTGAGGCTTGGTCTGATTGGAACCATCCTAACCCTAAGGTAAGTTCAAAAATTAAAAACCCTTGGACTCGAAAAACTTCTAAAACAACAGATGGTGAAATGGAAATCCGTCGATTGAGTTTGGCGAAACAAGTTTGGAAAACAGATCGTTATCAAGCTGTTCGCCCTAAACTAATGCCAACAGCAGCCCGTCGAAAACTGAGAGATATTGATGTTGATCGATTGTTCCAAATTGTAGAATATGAAAAGAATCCTAAGCAAAAAAATCGCTATTCCCCTAAGGTGGATGGAAAAGCGTTGTTGAAAAAATGGGAAGAAACAGGTTTCATCACTGAAAAACAAGCACAGATCTATAGAGATGTACTTTCTACCAAAGCAATAGATTCCTTGCAGAAGCAACACAAGGCAATTATGGATTATATGAAAAAACCAGTACAAACAACGGTTTTTGCTTATAATAAGAAAGGGGAAAAAGATACCTTAATGAGTCCATTTGATTCTATTCGTTATCATAGAATGCATTTGCAAACAGGGATGATTGCTGTAGAGCCTGTTTCTGGTGCTGTTCGAGCTTGGGTGGGAGGAATTAACCACAAGTATTTTCAATTTGATCATGTTAATAAAGAACAAGCTGCACGTCAGGTTGGATCTACGATTAAGCCTTTTTTATATGCTTTAACAGTAGACTTAAAAGGTTATTCTCCTTGCTTTAAGGTTTGGGATCAACCCACAACAATTTCTAAGGGAGAAGGACAGTTTGGTTTGTTGGCAGACTGGACACCTAAGAATGCAGGAGGGTATAGTGGAGATGAAATAACACTAACAGAAGCTTTAAATCGCTCTTTAAACTCTGTTTCTGCTTATTTAATGAAAGAGTTGAAAGGACCAGAACCCTTCAGAAATTTCTTAGCTGATGTAGGAATTGATACTTCTAATAAGCGAGTTACATCTTCGGCAGCAATTTGTTTAGGAACGCCCAACTTGTCACCATTTGAGATGGCAGGAGGTTATACTATTTTTGCTAACAAAGGAACTTATACAGAACCTATTTTTATTGATCGAATTGAAGATAAAAACGGTAACTTAATTTACTCTGCTGGACAGGATCAGCGCTCTGAGGCGATTCTGTCAGAACAAGGAGCTTATGTAATGAACGAGATGCTACAGAAAATTCAAAGTGGTCGTTTGAGAGGAGTGAAGTCTTCTTATGGTGGGAAAACTGGTACAACAAACTTTCAAGCAGATGGTTGGTTTATGGGAATTACGCCCGATTTAGTAGTTGGAACCTGGGTAGGGTGTGATGATCGATTTATTCGATTTAGAAGCTTAACTTATGGGCAAGGTGCAAAAATGGCTCGACCTATTTTTCAAAACATTCTATTGAATATGGAGGCAGATGCTAGCCTAAAAGAAGATAAGGTTTATAGTTCTAAATCTCGTTTTCCTATTCCAGAAATTATTGAACGAGAAATGGATTGTCTAAAATACAATCAATTTGCTGATGGAACAGGTGGTGGAAATGACAAAGCAAGCGATGCTACTAATACCGACATTTATGGAATAGATGAAGATTATTAGTATTTTCTTCTAAGATTTATTTGAAAGTCGATTGTGAACTTAGGTTTGCAATCGACTTTTTTTGTAACCTTTTCTAGGTCTTGCATTTTAATAGGTATCTGTTACATATAAAAATGAATTAGGTTGCCTAATACCTAGCGTTAATCTTAATGAATTGTTATTATTATAAAACAAACATACTAAACTGAAAAATAGAGGCGTTAAAAGAATAAATAAGATACAAAGATATTCCTTTGTGTGATTGCTTTGATTTTTAAAAAGATGCTTATTAGTAAATTTTTACACTAGAAATAATGGAGGTTCCTAAACCCTAGAATAGCGCCATGTAGCTATCATTCTAGGTTTCTATTGCTAATAAAACGAATAAAAACCTTTTGAAAAAATCACAAAGAAATGAACAGAATCACAAGAATCACAGGGATTATTATAATAAGTTTGGTGTTGTTAGTCAGTACGGTAAATGCTCAAAATACCTATATGACAGAAGCAGGGGTTCGTGTTGCATCTGACTCTAAAGATGAAAAAGCTTGCAAAACGCCTAGAGATGGGATTTATAATCGTTATCTACATAAAGAAAAAATGCCCTTGCCTTACGACTATATTCATGAAAAAGATGTGTTTTGGGAAAAACGTATCTGGAGAGAAGTAGACACTCGTGAAAAAATGAATCATGTTTTTATAAGTCCTCATGGACCATTGATTACAACAATTTTGGATGCAGCAAAGGAAGGTGATATTACCCTTTATAGTACATGGGATGATCGTTTTACGCAAGCTTTGACACAGGAGGAAATTCAAGGTTTGATGTCATCAAGCGATACGATTAGCATTTATGATCCAATAACATTTAGGGATAGTATAGTGGTGGTTAATAATGAATTTAACTGGGAAGATATTCAAAAGTACCGTATCAAGGAAGTTTGGTATTTTGATGAAGAAACCTCTAGTTTGGGCGTTCGAATTTTAGGAATTGCTCCTATTGTAAATCGTTATGATGATGACGGTAATTTCTTGAATTCAGGAGCTATGTTTTGGGCGTATTATCCAGAATTGCGCAAGATTTTTGCACAAACAGAAACCTTTAATCCAATGAATGATGGTGCCCGTTTAAGTTGGGATGATATCTTTGAAGCGCGACTATTTTCTTCTTATGTTATCAAGGAGAATAATGTACATGATAGGAGAATACAAGATTATGCGAAAAATGGTGTGAATGCTTTGTTAGAGTCAGAACGAATTCAATCTGAGGTGTTTAACTTTGAGCATGACCTTTGGTCGTATTAAGACGTGAATATAATTTCAAGAGCCAGTTAAAAATAGTACTGGCTCTTGATTATAAAAGAAAGAAAAGGAGGACTACTGAATAATTGCATCAACAATTGTCTGACCTCTTCCAGCATTATTAAACACAACAGGATAGATACCTGCTTTTATAGTAACGCGATTTTTATTACGATATCCTTTATTTAACTCCGTATAAGGTACTTTTTTATAGCCCTATTTCAGGACGAGACACAACACTAATAAAAAAAAGCCATTCCGAATTGCTTCAGAATGACTTTTTTATGAACCCAATAGGTTCTTATTGATTAAGGCTGACTTTATTTCCCCTTTTTCTTATCTGGAGCTTTTCCAAAATCAAACATAATAGAGAAACGTAAGGTGTTATCCAATGGATTACGTTGTCCTGCTTGAGAAGGAATTAAGTAAGAAAAGTTGATATTGAAGATTTTATAACGAATACCTAAACCAACAGTAAAGAACTTACGATTACCTTTAAATTTGTGCTCGTTATAATGTCCAAAACGAACTGCAAATTGTTTGTTGTACCAGTATTCGATACCAACAGACCACATCAATTCAGAGAATTCTTCACCTGCACCACCTGGCGCATCTCCAAAAGAAGAGAAAATAGAACCAGGAACAGATTGCTGTTTGTAGTCTGCTACTCCGTCTCCTGTTCCATCACCATTTTCATTGTCATAATCAGGATTAGGTCCAATAATAGTTCCATCTTCATCATAAAGAGACTGACGAACAGGAGTTGGAACCAATAATTTGTTGATATCTAAACCTAGAGTGATAGAGTTGTGCTTGTCAAACTGGTATTCAAAAGAAAAACCTAAACCTAAGTTCGCGGGTATGTAATCGCGATTAGCAGATTGAGTATAAGATACTTTTGTACCAATATTAGAGAAGGCTAAACCTGCTGTAAAGATGGCATTTTTTTGACCTTTTAAATCTTCTCTCTCTTTACCAATTTGTAGTTGTTTGCGGAAAGAAAAAGACAAATCTGCTGCAAAACCGTGCGCAGGCATCATGTTTTGTCCTCCAGATACAGCACCTGTACCTAAGTTGGAGAAGATATATTTTGGTGTAAATCCTACGGAGAATTCTTTACCTAATTTACGAGAATAAGCAAAAGCCAATTCAAACTCATTTGGACGCACCGTTTGTAGTGGATTTCCTTGGTCATCTGTGTATTGGATTTGACCTAAAGAAAAGAAACGAAGACTAACACCAATAGTTTGGAAATAATCAATGTGTTTGTAAGCAGATAAATAAGCTAAAAATACATCGTTAAGACCCAAGGCACGTAACCAAGGAGTAAAGGTAGCCGAAATACTAAAATCTTTTGGTGCAAAAGTCAATGCGGAAGCATTAAAATGCATGGAGTTGGCATCAGCAGGCATTGCAATTCCAACATCTCCCATACCGCCAAAGCGAGCATCTGGTACAATTCTTAAAAAGGGAACTGCTGTAATGATGGTATTGTTGCAATCTGAACCGTCCGCAGATGCACCATTAAATGGGCAATCAATAGTACCTTGTGCCGTTGTTTTTGTCTGAATAAAAGTAAGCGTTGCTATAATAATAAGGCAACTTCTTAGAACCGTCATCTTCATATAAGAATTATTGTTTGTCATTACTGTTTTGGTTTGTAATCGTTCTTTTAGGCAATTCAGTACTTGTTGGTTTATGCGGTAACCTCTATTGACTAGCAATAGGAACAAGAAAATAGAATGTGTCTTTTGGACGTTTTACTTTAAAAATGATTCCTTGAAGTAAAGTTCTTTACATATATGCTGATTTTTTGATTTTATTCTCAAAAGTACAAATAAAACTGTACTTTATGGTTTTGATACAAAATATTTTTTAGAAGAGTAAATTGTTGTAAAACAAAAACAAACTTGTTCTATCAAAAATCATACAATTAATTGAGAATTGGTCAAAGAACAGTTGCACCATGAAAACTTATCCTACAATTAATATAGATTAAGTTCTCATGGAGCTAATTGCTGCTCGTTTTATTTTAGAATGACTAATTTTTGAAATTCACTACTTTGTTTGGCATTTTCTGTTGCCCCTTCTGCTTGTACTAATATTTTATAAATATAAACTCCTTTGCCAATTCTGTCGCCATAATCGTCTAATCCGTCCCAATGAATATCATCTACGCGATATCCATTATTTCCTTCAGCACTAATGTCGTGGCTGATCGTTTTAACTAATCGACCAGAAACGGTATAAATTTGAACTTGAACCTCAAGCGATTGATAAGGTAAGTTATGCTCAAATTGAAAGTTGGTACTTGTTGTAAATGGATTTGGGTAATTTAAGACATGTGCCAAAGCCATATCCGCAGATTCTGCAACAACAAACTCTGTAGAACCTTCACCTGGATTATTAAAAACATCCCAAGCTTTTACCTTAACTGTGTGTAGACCTGGTTCTAAATCTTTTAATGGATAAACCACCGTTCCTCTTGTATAATCATCTTTTGTTGATTCGTAAAAATCATTTAAGATATACTCTAGTTCTTCATCTTGCTTTGGAGTTGTTACCCTAGCAGTCAAATCATGCCCAATACTATTTCCTACGGTATTAATACCATTTTCGTCATACAATTTAACTAATAACTTAGGATTATTGTCTGTAATACCACCTCTAGCAAATTCTTCTGTATTCATATAAACCAGTACTTCAGGTCCTTGATTGTCAATTGGCGGATTAGGATTAGAACCTCCAACAATAAGACCATCGTAATTACCATGTGCATCAATGACAGATTGATCTTCGGCATAATAGGATATTTTTCCATAGCCCAATGAATAGTTAATGTCTTTTGGGACAACAAAAGAGAAACTAAAGCTTCCATTGACTACACTAGCTTGACCTTTGAAAATAATTTTTTTACGCAAAAAGAAATCATCCGCAAAACTTCCTGCATCATTTCCTAAAGTATACAAACGATCTTGTTTGTCAAATACAGTAGGATAGATGGTTCCATTAAAATTAGATACCTTCGCTCCATTGTCATCTACAATGTCACCAGAAATAGTGACCAAATCCAAAGCACTAATTGTATCTTGGTTGGTAATTGCCTGATTGTTAATTTGAGTGGTTTTAACATTATGTCTAGGATAAGCCAATTTCATGGTAGGATCTCCTAATAAAGCATATTTTCTAGAATTGACAGGTGGAGAAATTGCCGCATTGTTTTTAGAAAACTGTAAAACTTCCCCAGTTGTTGGCATTTGCCCATTCGATTTTTTATCAAAAATAACATTAAACGTATTTCTTACCAATCGCTCATTGTGAGAGGCAATTACAACTCGTACGGTTGTCAAAACAGAAATAGCCCCTCCATTAGGATTTAATAATAACAATTCTCCAGCAGAAACTGTTGTTGGATCATCATGAGGTCCAAAAGAACAAGTTGCCGTGATAAAGAGTGGTAATTTGTCAATATTGGTTAACGCATTGATATCGCTACTGGTAAATATACGTTCTTGTGTCCAGCCGTCATCTCCTCCATGCCCTAAATAATTCACAATGAAAGAACCTTTGAATAAAATATCCAGTAAGGCATTTTTTGCATCAGGATAACGCTCACCACCAGAAGTACTCACCTGTTGAAAGGCGTCTAAATAAACCTTTTCAACATTATAACTACTATCTTGCTGTGTGGCAGTTATAGCGACCCCTTCTGCATCATAAAAATGCAAATTATTATCACCATCATCCGCTACAAAACACAATCTGTTTTTCCAATCTTTAAGAACAATAGGATTGGTTTCATAATTAACAATTTTATTCACCAAAGTCCTTGCTTCTCCGATATTGGCAGCAGGAAGACGACCAACAGCAATATCTAAGAGCCCAAAAACAGGCATACTTTCATTATCATCCAATAAAGCAAAATAATCATCAGAAGTATAAGTGTTAATAGGATGCATTGACTCTTGTGTCTCGTAAACTGGAACTAAGTTAGGGTTGTTCGCTTCTGTACGACTGTCTCCCAATGATTTGTAATCAAAAGATCCAATTCCAAACAGCAATAAATGAGTAAATTCATTCGTTGCAGTTCCTCTCTGATATAACATTCTACAAAAATCACGAATAGCGGTTACATCTGGACTACCTGAAGCAAATTCGTTGTAAATATCTTCTACATTAACAACATCTACCGTAATGTTATCATGGCTTCTACGATGTGCTGCCAAACGATCTGCTTCTGCTCTCAATGAAGAATGTACGACAAAAACAGCGTCTGGTGGCGTTGTAATACCATGTAAGTTTTGATTGGCAACCGTTCCTTTTTCCAAAGGAACATAAAACTGATTGTTATCAAAAGCAACAAACTCACGAAGTACACTAGCATCTGCTCCAAAAGAAATATTTCCAGAACCTGTGTAGTCTTGGATGAAAACAGCACTAGGGTCTGTTACATCCCAAACGGTGACACCATTAGCATTGTTAAGTTGGTAGGTTGCACTTCCTTGTCCCAAAGAACGACTGTCTCTAAAGGGAAGTTGACCATTCGCAAAGCTCAATTGACAACGTGCCTGTAAAGACAAATAGTTGAGCCACATATCTGCTGCTGTACTAGAATGACTTAAGTTTATTTGGAGGTCAATATTTTGTCCCGATAACAGATTGGAACTACAAGGAAAGGTCAATCGTTTGGCATAGTCTGAATAAATATAGACCGTAGTAGACGCCGTATTAACTGGGTTGCCAATCAAATTACCATTGGCTCTAAGTGTAGCTGTACCTGGGCTAAATACACGAGCAGCTAAGTCTGACCGAATAATAACAGGCTCACTTTCTATTCTATTTTGAAAATCAAAGTTAAAATTTCTAGTTCTTGTTGTTCGAAACGATTCTCCATACCACTCTCTTCCCGAAGGAGGTAGGGCAAACTCTTGTTCCATTAAGTTTGTTTCGTCAACTTCATGATGTGCTAAAGCATCGTAACTACTGGTAGTGTAACCTGTGCTTCCAACAGAGTTTCTATTGCTCATGCGCAAACCGTTGATACCACTAATTTTTATATAGTAGTAACTTTCATCTGTATATGGATTGGTACTGTGGCGAAAATTGCCACAAGTTACCGTACTATTGTAAGACCAATTTTTGGTGCCAACACCATAAAACAAAACATAATCATTTTGATCAAAACTACCATCTGATTCACCAGATACAAAAATTCTGTTTTCAGTAAGGTCATCTACGATAGGAACGTTCATACGTTCTTCTAGTTTGTTGCCTCCATTTCCTAAAAGTTGAATTTTTCGAGGATCAATATTGTCTACATCTACACCAAGGCTTTCCAAGAAAGCATAGTCTAGTTTTTGTACTCCAGTATTAGTAACCGCAATTTTATAAATAACACCATCTGATAATTTAGAAGTATTGGTAAAATTACGACTATTAGAAACGCCATTATAAGGAGATGCTTTTGGAGTAACATTAATTTGTATATCAGCACTAACTAATTTTTCATATTGTCCTGTGGTTGGATTTTTACGAATAGGTGTAAAATAAACAACTCCTACAGGTTGTCTACGTACAAAGCTCGCTGCTGTCTCAATATCAATGGGACCAATTTCAGACAAATCTAAATTGCTTGTATTTGCCAAAGGAGTATACTGCTCATTGACCAATCGTGCATTCAAGTCACCATACGTATTTAGGCGAATTTGTTTAGAAAAAATTGGAAATTGAGGTTTAGATTCATCATAACTAGCATCTTCAAAATGCATATAATGAAGCGTGTGCTCTTCTGAAATCTTGTATTGACGAGGTTGTTCCTCCCATTTTAAGTTGATAGACTCCGTAATGGTTTGAGCGTATATATTGGTACTAACAATTAATGTTAGTAATAATGCCTTAAAAATTGACTGAAGCATTGTGTTCTATTTTTTAGAATGATGATATAGTAATTATAGGAGATTACCATATTAAAGATATAATGACCAAGGATATAGAATTTTTCTGTACAAAGTTAATCTGTAATATATCAAACTCTGTTTAGAATAACGCAAGAGGAACTATAACTAGGACAAACAAACTCACTAAAAAGTTGGGATGTTTGAAAAAATTACAAATTCTTGATTCTTTTCCTAATTAATAAACCGTGAAAATTTAGTAAAAAAAGTAAAGGTTGATTAATGTAAAATTATACCATAGATGCTATTGAGTGTATCATTTAAAATTCTAAAAAAAATATAGAGGGTGGCTGCATTCATAGAACGTATACAAAGTTAAAAGTGTTGATGCATAAATAAAAATAAATACGTTTTTTTTGATAAAATAAAAATACAAGACAAAAAATGATCTTGCTTAGATCGTATTCTTTGCCCCGTATTTATGCCCCTTTTTAATAAAAAGCAGCTATTTTAGAATTACCAACTTTTGAAACGCACTACTTTGCTTTACACTTTCTGTGGTCTCTTCTGCTTGTACCAATATTTTATAGATATAAACCCCTTTACCAATTCTATCGCCATAATCATCCAATCCATCCCAATGAATATCATTAATAAGATAACCATTATTTTCTTCTGCATGTATTGGGTGGTTAATGGTCTTAACCAGTTTCCCAGAAACGGTATAAATTTGAACTTGAATATCTAAGGATTGATAAGGTAAATTGTGTTCAAATTGAAAATTTGTACTAGTTGTAAACGGATTAGGGTAATTTAGAACATGAGCCAAAGCCATGTCAGCAGATTCTGCGACAACAAACTCTGTAGAACCTTCACCTGGATTATTAAAGACATCCCAAGCTTTGACAGTAACACTATATGAACCAGGGCTTAAGTCCTTTAGTGGATAAAGAATAGAGCCTCTAGTGTAATCATCTTTTGTTGATTCATAAAAGTCATTCAAAACGATAGTTGACTCGTTGGTAGTTTCTGTAGCTTTAAGAATACCTGTTATATCATGCCCAATGCTATTTCCAACAGTATTAATACCATGCTCATCATATAATTTTACCAACAAATTGGGGTTTTGATCTGTCATCCCACCTCTGGCAAATGCTTCTGTATTCATATAAACTAGTACCTCTGGCCCCTGATTGTCAGTAGGCGGATTAGGGTTGGAGCCGCCTACAACAAGATTATAATAAGAATCATGCGCATCTAAATTATTGCTATTTTCAGCGTAATAAGATATTTTTCCATAGCCCATGTTGTAATTAATATCCTTGGGGACGATAAAAGAGAAGGTAAATTCACCATTAACTACACTAGCTTGACCTTTAAAAATTATTTTTTTACGCAAAAAGAAATCATCTGAATAACTTTTACCAACATCATTTCCAAGCGTATACAAACGATCTTGCTTGTCAAATATAGTAGGATAAATAGTTCCATTAAAGTTAGAAACTTTATTTCCATTGTCATCTATAATTTCGCCAGAAATGGTGACCAAATCCAAGGCTTTGATCGTATCTTGATTACTAACCGCTCGATTGTTAATTTGAGATGTTTTGACACCATATTTAGGATAACTCAAAGTCATGGTAGGATCTCCCAATAAGGCAAATTTTCTTGAATTTACAGGAGAAAAAATAGCTGCATTATTCTTGGCAAGCCTTAGAATTTCTCCAGAGGTGGGCATTGTTCCGTTTTGCATTTTGTCAAAAATAACATCAAAGGTATGTCGAACTAGTGTGGCATTATCATTGGCTATAACAACACGAACCGTTGTAAAAAGAGAAATAGCTCCTCCCTCAGGATTTAATAACAATAGCTCGCCTGCGGAAACAGTCGTTGGGTCATCGTGTGCACCAAAGGTACAAGTTGCAGTAATAAACAAAGGTAATTTGTCCTTATTCTCCATATTTTGGATCATAGGAATGTCAATAATTTGCTCTTTTGATAATCCTGTTGCTTTTCCATGTCCTACATAGTTCATGATAAAAGTCCCGCTAAAAATTTTATCTTCTAAGGCTTTATTGACATCAGGGTAGCGATCTCCCCCTTGTCCAGCAACCTGTTGAAAAGCGTCTAAATAAATCTTATCAATATTATATACTTGGGCTGAATCTCCTAATAGTCTTGAGTGGGATTCTGTATGTTCCATATGCAAGTTACTATTGCCATCATCCGCAATAAAAGTGATGTTGTTTAGCCAATTGCCTCTTGTTGTTTTATAGTGCTTTATTTTGCTAACCATAGCAATTGCTTGCGACAGGTTTTGTACAGGAAAACGCCCAACACCTATATCCAATTTAGCTGATCCCTCTCCTATATTTGCGCCATCCGTATCATCCAATAAACCATAAAAATCATCGGAACAATAAGAAGGTGTACTTGAAGCATAGGTACTGCTTTCAATAGAAAAACCACTGTGTTCTGTCTGGTAAATAGGGACAAAGTTACTATTCCCATCTACATAGGAAATATTTTTATAGTCATACGATGCATCTCCAAAAAGTAAGAGATATTTAAGTTCCTCGCCTCGATCATAGTGCAATTTCACATAATCTCTAATCGCAGCTATATCTTGATTTCCCGAAGAGAACTCGTTGTAAACATCAAAAACATCTACGACTTTTACTGTCATTCCGTCTTCACTTTCATGAAAATTAGCCAAATCTTGTGCTTGTGAAATAAAGTCGGGATGCGAAACAATTAGCATATTTGCAAGTGCTGTTTCATGTAAATTTTGTCGATTAATCTGCCCTACTGCTTTGGGGACAAAAAAGTTGACTCCATTAAAAGCAACAAATTTTCTCAACATATCTGTAGGTGCAGTAAATCCACCATCTTGCAACTGCATCCGTTGTATGTTATCCAAGTTGGTAACATCCCAAATCATTAATCCACTAATGGGATTGGCAATATCAAAACGGGTAATATTGCCTTCACCGACACTATATTGATCTCTCCACACCAATTGTCCAAATGTAAAACTTCCTGAACTCAAATCTAAGTTGCGTCTTGCATTAAGCACAATATAATCAATCCATCCTGTACCATCATTACCACCAGGATTACTGTAAGTAACACTGAGATTAACATTGTCTACAGTCGTATTGAGCAAGTCTACATGGACATCATAACGACCAACGGCAGATTCCAAATCTCCAGCGACATACCCTAAATCATAAGTGTGTAAACCGACTCCATTTGCCGTGAGGTTGAATACATTTCTTGCGCCTACTGTTTGGGTTGTGGCTGCAACTCTTGAGGCAATGCGAACAGGCTCATCTTTTACTCGACTGGGGAAATTAAAAGAAAAAGTTTTGCTTCCTCCTGCTGTCATTTGGTCGCCTACCCATCTTCGTCCACTGCCCATTTTATTGAAAGATTCTTGTTCGTGAAAACTCAATCCATCAAAACTATTGGAAGTTGTGGTATGATT
>ENA-ORXM01000755-ORXM01000755.1-marine-metagenome-genome-assembly--contig:-NODE-755-length-51368-cov-8.577782_pt1 | contig 51368 bp, 38 predicted proteins | sample MGYA00237867_ERZ511480 | MGnify/ENA primary metagenome ERZ511480 (study PRJEB26309, sample SAMN06266103) | marine metagenome | isolation source: Algal blade | place: United Kingdom:Sidmouth, United...
GAGTGAGGATGTTCGAGCAAGTTTTCATTCTCATAACATAACCCCGTTTGACGGAGCGAGGATGAGATAAATGTGAGGTGAGCGATTACAATAGGTTAGGCGTGGTTTGGCTTAGGATTGCGCCGAAATTAAAACCCTGTCATTCCGCTCCTGTGTTTGGCTTGCTAAACACTAGGACGAAGTCGTGGCGGAACCTATGCCTGAATATCGTGCCTAAATGCGATTTCCCGATAAGCTAAACATCAAGGCATGGGTTCCGCCAGCGCTTCGCGCAGAGACGGAATGACAGAAGTAAAGTTGGGTGAGGATTGGGGCAGTTAGTAGCGATCGATGACGATTGATGAGGGCCACACCTACTTAATCATCGTCATGACCGTGCTTGATGGTGCCATTTACGTTGTAAGGCGCTAAATCTCTACGGAGTACGGCGCCGCCAAGGAAGAATCCTGTAATCAACACCCAGCGCAGTGCCATGATTACGATATTTGTCGTCCTGCCCAGATTTAAGGCTTTGAGGATGGCAGGGATAATGCCGACCAGTGCCAAAGAGGCGAGCGCGAAAATAATACCGATGACCGTAAAAGACTTAAAAAGCGTGTGAGTGAGCGCTTACCCAGCGGCAATATAATCCCGCAGCGAGGCGGCTTCGTTCTCGGCGTCGGCAATTTTGCGTTTAACGACATCCCCGATCGAAATCAGGCCTTTTATATCGTCACCGTCCAGAACCGGAATATGTCGGATATGGGACGTCGTCATAATTTCCATGACATCATTTAGACTGGCCGAGGAGGGAACCGTCTTGACGTTACTTGTCATGGATTTTGTCACAGGTTCATCGCGAAACCCTGTTTCCTGCAATAGTGAGCGGCGCACCACATCGCGTTCGGATAAAATCCCGGCAAGCTTACCGGCATCATTTGTTATCAAAACCACGCCGATATTCTTCTCATTTAGCATAGCAATTGCTTCACGCAATTTCGCTCCGTCCGAAACAGAATAAATGTCATGGCCCTTACTGCCCAGTATCTCTCTAACGCTCATAAATCTCTCCCTAGGAGGTCACTAGCACATCGCGCCGCAGTTGTCCAAAGCGCGCAGGTGAAGGGTGCTGATGGCCTCATCAACCCTCGCGGCACTAATCTAAGTCGTCATCAGTCTTCGCCGCGTCATTAGTTTTTAAATGTCATGCACAATTATGTCTCGCCGAGCGTGTTTCGTATTTTAATCGAAATCCCGCACCTTGCCGCGTAGCTTCTTGACCTCGCCGCGTTCGGTTTTCTTTTTGAGCCGTCTTTTCACCGCGCCGTAGCTTGGCCGTGTGGGGCGTCTGTATTTCTTGGTTTTTAGCGCCTCCGTCAAGATGGCTTGGAGGCGGTCCAAGGCTTCTTGTTTGTTGCGCTCTTGGGTGCGGTGGTTTTGCGCCTTGATGACGATAACTCCGTCATTGGTGATGCGCTTATCGCGGTGTTTCAGCACCCGCGCTTTGTGCCCCTCTAGCAAGGACGACGCGTTTACATCAAAGCGCAGGTGAATAGCGGAGCTGACCTTATTGACATTTTGCCCGCCTGGGCCTTGGGCACGAATGGCCGTCATCTCAATTTCATTCATCGGGACAGTTATGCGGGGGGTAATCCTAAGCATAAGAGATTGTGCCAAATAAAGCTGCGCACGTCACCTCTTTAGAAAATAATTGTGCAAGGCGATCTTTAAAGGGTAGGGATATAAAAACTAAAAATAGAGGGATCTCACATGACCTTACTTCGCAACCTCGCCTTAGCAGGCGCTCTGAGTTTTACAGTGGCGGCCTGCCAAAATTCGTCAACGTCAGACGATATATCGCCCTCCGAAGCGGAGGCGTTTAAGTCTGAAGCCAAGACATCTAATGGCGCGCAAGATGTGTTCCGTGTGGACGAGATCCCGCACGCGCAGCTGCCCGGTAATGTCGTCCCGCAAAGTTACCGCGTGGATATGGTCATGGACCCAGATGCTGAGGGCTTTAGCGGCGTTGTCGAAATTGATGTGGAGATTTTAAAGCGGACAGATAAAATTTGGCTGCACGGTAAAAATATGACCGTCAGCTCAGCCACCGCAATGATCGGCAGCGAGCAGATGCCCTTGGTCTTTAGCGAAGTTCCCGCCGCGGACGCGCCCTCCGGCGTGGCGAACCTCACTTCTGATACGGTTCTGCCCTCCGGCATGGCGACGCTGCGCCTAGAATATGAAACGCCGTTTAACCAAGCGCTGAATTCCGCCTATCAAGTTAAGCGCGGCGGTGAGGGCTATATCGTCACGCAATTTGAACCGCTCGGCGCGCGCGAGGCTTTTCCAAGCTTTGACGAGCCAAAATATAAAGTGCCGTTCACGCTGTCTATTACCGCGCCCGAGTCTGATTTCGTTTATGCCAATACGCCCGAGACAGGGACAAGCACGGCGGAAAACGGCTGGATTAAACATGACTTTGCCACCACCCGTCCGCTGCCGACATATCTGGTCGCCTTTGGCGCGGGACCTTATGACGTGAATGACTTTGGCGATATTCCGCCCAATAGCGTGCGCAAGACACCTTTGGCGCAGCGGGGTATCACGGCCAAGGGGCAGGGCGATGAAATTTCCTATGGCCTTAAAGGAACCGAAGCGATTTTGACCGCGCTGGAGGAGTATTTCGGAACGCCTTATCCCTATGAAAAGCTCGATATTATTGCCGCGCCAGAATATGCCTTTGGCGCGATGGAAAATCCGGGCGCGATTGTCTACCGTGAATATTTAATGCTGATGGATGAGAGCGCGCCGCTCAATCAGAAACGCGCCTATAACCGCGTCCATTCGCATGAGCTTGCTCATCAATGGTTTGGCAATTTGGTCACGCCTGTCTGGTGGGAGGACATTTGGCTAAATGAAGCCTTCGCGACATGGATGGGCAATAAGGCGATTGATATCGCTCATCCCGAGGATAATTATGACCGCGTGACGCTCAATGCCTCGCTCGGCGCGATGAATATTGATACGCTCTCTACGACACGTAAGGTGCGTGAGCCTTTGGCGCGGTCTGAAAACGTCATGGATCAATTTGACGGCATTACCTACCGCAAAGGCGGCGGCGTGCTGTCCATGTTCGAGAGCTATGTCGGCGAGGAGGCGTTCCAAAAAGGGGTGCGCCTACACATGGAACGCTATGCCGATGATGTCGCGACAGGCGATGATTTCTTCCAGAGTATTGCCGATGGGTCAGGCAACCCTGATGTCGTTGATGCGATGAAGAGCTTTGTCGATCAGCCGGGTGTGCCTTTGGTGAAGGTGGAGGTGGACTGCCAAGACGGTGATATGAACACACTGGTGAAAGTTTCGCAGTCACGTTATGCGCCATTAGGGTCGAAAACGAAGCAAGGGCAAACCTGGCAAATTCCTGTTTGTGCCTCAACTCGACAACGCGAAGCGACAGCTAAAACATGCTCGCTCGTCAAAAAAACATCAGAAACAATTGAAGTCCCCAATCGTGCTAAAACATGCGCGCCATATATTATGCCAAACGAAAATGGGTCTGGTTATTATCGGTTTACAATGGACACGCAGGCTTGGGACAACCTCATCTCGAACCTTGATAAGCTCAACACACGCGAAGCTTTATCGGCGCAAGACAGCCTCGTCTCGGCTTACCGCGCGGGCGAAGTTGATAGCGGCGTTTTCCTCAAAGGGCTCGAAGCTTTCGCCAAACATCCTGAATATGATGTCGCCTCTGGCGCGGGCGCTTTACTCGGATTTATGGATAGTGAGCTAGATGCCGAAGACGATGTCGCGCGATTAGTGCGCGATATGTTCGGGGACCGCTACGCCGCCAATGTCGGCAAAGACACGGTGGAAGGTAATCTGCTTGTGCCAACGCTCGCCTCGCGCCTCGTCTATTTGGGGCAAGATAAAAAGCTTACCTCTGAGATGGCCGCCAAAGGCGCGGCTTATCTGGGCCTCAACGGCAAAGCCAAGAAGAAAGCCGTGGCTCCGAATTTGGCGGGACTGGCCCTTGCACAAGCGATGAAATCTAATGGCGAGAAAGCTTACGCCCCGCTTCTGGAACTGGCGACAAATGGCTCAGCCTTTGAAAAAGGCGCGGCCCTTGGCGCGCTGGCGGCGACAACAGATAAAGCGATTGCGGATAAGCTAAGGGATTTATCTTTGGCCGAAGACAGCCCTCTTACGGGACGTCAAGCCAATGGATTGGTGAGCCGCTTAATCGGATCGGATGCGCATGGTGATGACACATGGGCATGGCTGAAAGACAATTTTGCCGTCTTCGTAGAGCGCAAAGTGCCGGATGTGCGCCTTGGCGGTATGCCTGGTTTCGCCCGCGGCTGCTCGCTCGAAGCCCGAGATGAAGCTAAAACTTTCTTTGAAAGCCAAGCTGATATCATTCCCGGCTATGAGCGAAGCCTCGCGCAGACGCTGGAACGGATTGAGCTTTGCGCTGCGCTCAAAGATGCCAAGGCTGAGGAGCTAACAGCGGCCCTAAAGGCAAGGTAAAATGAGCAAAGCCAAGATTAAATTCCCGCCTAAGAGTAACGCGCTTATTAAGAACTCGGATTTGGATTGCGGTAAAAATTGCGCGATCTAAAAACGCGCTGCCGCAGAAGCCTTATCTGCAAACGGGTTGAGACTATGATAGGGTTGTTGGCGGAAATATCTAAGGAAAGCCCCGACAGCACCTAATTAGCCGATATATTGCTACGCTCCAAAATGGAGAGAAGTTTTATGCCAAGTTTATATCGCAGCCCCGTTGAGAACCAAATATTTCTGGCTCTTGGAGAAACAATTACTAATGTTTCTTTGCCATTCCCGCCGCCAATATATTTGAGTCGGGCTTTGGGGTGATATATCTGCGCGATAATATCTCTACGCCGCAAATGCCAAGAGTATGATTAGGCCGACAAATATTCCGCCAATGATAATCTTGCCAACCCAGCGATGTCTGCTTTTAGGTTGATCGGGCATGTTATCAATGCGACCTTGTTCATGATTGGGCATAATATCCTCCAAAATAATATAACACGAGGGTTGAACATTAGTTCCCGCCGCTTTTATTTTTTCTGGCTATTGTCATAACGCTATCGAGACCTTTATAAAGCATAATGCTCTCTAACTCCGTGGCTCTTTTTTATATTCTCGTTGGGGTTGCATTCTTAGGCCTCACTATAAAGCCAGCTTTCTCGCACCGTTTTTTTTATAATGTTCCTGCCTTTTATATTTTGATTGGGGCGCTGTCTATTGGGCTAGGATTGCCGCAAATAAGTCCATTTGGTACAGAGATAGAGGCCAAAGTATTAGAGCATATTACTGAGCTTATCGTGATTATCGCCTTGGCAGGGGCGGGGCTGGCGATTGATAAAAAAATGGGCTGGAGATCATGGCAACCGACATGGCGGCTCATCCTGATCGCTATGCCGCTTACAATTTGCGCGATTGCAGCGCTAGGCTATTATGCAGGGGGATTAACGTTGGCAGCGGCGGTGTTGCTTGGCGCGTCCTTGGCTCCGACGGACCCAGTCCTAGCGCGCGCAGTGCAGGTCGGACCGCCAGGATCTAATGAGCATGGCATTCGTGGCGCATTGACGGCAGAGGCGGGGCTTAATGACGGCTTGGCTTTTCCCTTTGTGTGGTTGGCGGTGGGGCTTTCACTCATCCCGCAATTAGGTGAGGGGACACCGGGTGATGTGGCGCAAGGCTTTGCGTGGATGGACTGGTTCGGCAAAGATGTGCTTTACCGAATTATTGTAGGGATTCTTACTGGATTCGCCTCGGGCTGGGCGGTCACGAAATTACTGTTCAGCCCCGTGGGTGATGCCAAAAATGGGCGGACTAATGTGGTGCTATTTTTACTGGCCGCCACTTGCCTGTCATATGGAACGGCAGAGCTGTTACACGGCTACGGGTTTTTATCCGTGTTCATCGCGGCACGGGCGGGGCGAGTTGTGTCGGCCAGTACCCCCGCAGAGCCTTATGAAAAAGAGGCGCATCGCTCTGCAGATCAACTTGAATCTGTGTTAATGGCGTTGCTCCTGCTTTGGTTCGGGAGTTTTATTGCGCAGGATCTATGGCATATTTGGCGCTTATCCGATGTGCTGATTGCGTCTCTCATCGTGTTTATTATTCGGCCTGCCCTTGGCGCATTCAGCCTTATCGGATTGAAAGAAAGTAAAGCTGATAAATTTAAAATATCCATTTTTGGTGTGCGCGGTATGGGCACAATTTTTTATGTTATCTTCGCACAGACGCATGGCGCATTTGACAGTCTTGAACCCGTCTGGCGAATAGCAAGCCTGACGATCTTGCTATCCGTCATCATACATGGATGCTTGGCAAATTTATGGATGGGCGAACCGCGAAGTGACGAAGTCGTTATGACAGGCGGCAGGCAATGATGTGCATTCGTATATTAAGCGCCGCGCGGATTGCGTCTTTCGCATGTTCCGCGAGGCCGGTTTGTCGTTATTAGTAAACTTCGCAGTCAACCAACACAAACCCTTGGGCAAATAATCATCTTTTACCGGTTCAGTTTCATTAAATCTGTTGAGAGACAGCTTCGTCCAGCGTTTTAAGGCAGACAATCTCGGGGATAAATTCATCTGAGCCGCCTTGGAGACGGTGCTTGCCGACCTTGTGCCCTGTTGTCAAAGTTGGGCTCTCAGCGGGTTCCATCGGATGGATTTTGACCGCAGTTATCCGATGCCTTGGCCGCATCGCAAGCATGGCTGGAGACTAACCGGCGCGAGGACGGAGTCATCACGACAGCCTCAGGGCTGCAATACCGCGTTGATAAACCCAGCCCAAATCCCGACGGTAAAAAATATGAGGGCGATCAAACGGTCACGGTTCATTATGAAGGCCGCTTAACCGACGGGACAGATTTTCAAAAGCTGTCGGGCGGATGCCGGAAGTTACCGAATTTAACCGCTTGTCCGGAGATATTGATTACACCCTAAATATGATGGTGCGCAGCGTGTCCGATTTCGGCCACATCTATCAACGCCTCATCAGCAAAATCCGCCTCTCAGATGTCTCAGCCAGCTTCGCAATGGAGACAATCAAATTCGCAAGGGAGTTACCGCTGGAGCGGTATGGACTCTTAACTAAACAGGTCCCCAATATTTATATATTCAAACTCGGCTGTCCGTTCGCCGCCGACACCAGGTTCGACGCCTGTGAAGACGAGCCCGTCAATATCGATGAGCGTGTCTGTGCCCCAAATAGGGTGACTGACTTGGATGGATCCATTGGCATTTTGGGTAAATGTATATTCGGCCCGCGCGCCATCATAATTGACCTGCTCAAAGGTATTCGTCCCTTGATAGGTGTCATCGCCTAGCCCGCCATAATAGCCTTGGACGCCCGCTTGCGCGGGAATGGTATCATCGCCGGGTGTGCCGTTTACAACATCATCATTATCCACTCGAAACGCCGGAAGGCCGCGAGTCGAGGCAATGGCATCAGCGATTGAAAAGCTTGTCCCAGACCGCAGCGAGTCGATCCGAGATATAAGTCTGAGCGTATTCACGCCCCATGTGGGATGTGTTATTGTGACAATGCCATTATCTTGAGTGTAGGTCCATTCAAAGACATCACCGTCAACTCGCAGCGTATCCACGCCGCCTTCGCCGCTGATGAGATCGTTACCCCGGCCAGCGAAGAATATATCGTCGCCGGCTGTGCCGACAAGATTGTCATTGACGTCATTTGACCCTGTTATCACGCCATCAATGAGCGTGCCGGTGCTGCCGTTAAATATATCTTCAATGGAATACCAAGCTTCCTCACCGCGAAACCAGAACCCGTCTATGTCGGTTAAACGGTCAATTATCCCGCCTGGCCGATTGACAGTGACTGTTCCGTCGTCATTTGCAAAGAAAATATAGTCAGTTCGGAATCCGTCATAATCTACTTGATCATAGGCGTCAGTTCCAACAATGGTTTGGCCACTCGGCGTAATAAACGACTCTATCGGATACCACGCTTGTTCGCCTTGGAACCAGAACCCATCAATATCTATTAATGTATCTACACTGCCATCAGGCTTGACCACGCCAACCGAGCCATCAGCTCTTTCGGTAAACCTATAATCGGAAGACGCGCCCGGATAATCTACCTGATCATAATCCGGCCCGCCCGTAATCGTGCGGTCGCCAGTCGGAGCCGCAATAAGATCGCCAATGGCAAACCACTGCTGTTCACCAGAAAACCAGATACCGTCAATATTTATCAGCGTATCAATTTCGCCGCCCGGTTTGGTGACTGAGACAGACGCATCCGCATTTTGCACGAAACTATACTCGCCTGAAAGTCCCGGATAATCGACTTGATCGTAAGTATCCGAAGAGCCCGTAATCGTTTGCCCCGAGCTGGCCGGGACTTCGAGACTTTCAATCGCATACCATTGCTGTTCACCATTAAACCAAATCCCGTCAATATTAATAAGCCGGTCCGTCACGCCGTCTGGCTTTGTCACAGAAACAGATCCATCGGCATTGCGGATAAACAGGTAGTCAGCGGAATTACCGGGGTAATCTATTTGGTCATAGCCGCCGTCGCCTTGGAAAACTTGCTGGCCATTCACTTCGCTAATAACAACATTTGATGACGCGACCTGAGCGTAAGCCTGCCCGGACATGCAGGCCGCCGCTATCGCCAGTATGGTAACTAATGTTTTGCTTGCCATGATTGATGCCACTTCTAAGATATTGATCGCTTATATTTAGAAGCTTAATTTGCAATTTTCGGGCCAGCACGCCTCAATCTTAAGAAGGTTGGAAATAACATTTGAATCTGAATAAAGGGGGCGGCGATTGGTATGATAATTGCTTATCTTTTAGGGAACCCTTTAGAGGACCTCTGATGCGAACTTTAAAAAACACATTATTCTTAGGGGCTATCAGCTTAGTGCTATCCGCTTGCGGCGGTGGCGGAAGCAGTAGCCCAACACCTGCCGCTATTGCTCCGCCACCTCCGCCGGCCGCGGAAAGCCAGTATGATAAGCAAACAAAAGCCGCGCGTGAGCAATTTGAGACACGTTTATCCGATGCCTTGGCCGCATCGCAAGCATGGCTGGAGACTAACCGGCGCGAGGACGGAGTCATCACGACAGCCTCAGGGCTGCAATACCGCGTTGATAAACCCAGCCCAAATCCCGACGGTAAAAAATATGAGGGCGATCAAACGGTCACGGTTCATTATGAAGGCCGCTTAACCGACGGGACGGTTTTCGACAGCTCGTTTAATCGGGGCCGCCCTGAAAACCTCAAGCCCAGTGAACTCATTGAGGGATGGCAAGAAGCCTTGAGCTTGATGTATCCGGGCGATGAATGGACACTCTTTATACCGCCCGCTTTGGGCTATGGTGAGCTTGGCAAAGGCGGCGGCATACCCGCTAATGCAGCGCTTATTTTCAAAGTAGAGCTTAGGTAACCCGCCTTAATCTGATTATATATTTAGAACCTCAAAAGCATAGCCTGCGGACCTCACCGTGCGGATGGGATCTACTTTACGGGTTTTCTTTATGGCTTTGCGCAGCCGCCCGATATGCACATCTACGGTGCGTGCTTCGACATAGACATCGCGGCCCCAGACGGCATCCAATAATTGCTCGCGCGAAAAGACGCGGCCGGGATGGCGCATAAAATGATCAAGCAGGCGAAATTCAGTTGGGCCCAGATGCACTTGGGTGTCGCCGCATTTAACGCGAAAAGCTTTGCTGTCAATTTCAATATCGCCTTGGCGAATGACATCTTCGAGCAAGCTGGGCTGTGAGCGGCGCAGAAGCGCGCGGGTGCGGGCAAATAGTTCAGGAATTGAAAAGGGTTTCACCAGATAATCATCGGCGCCATAATCCAGCCCTGTAATGCGGTCTGTCTCATCGCCCCGTGCAGTGAGCATAATAATCGGGGTATTGCGGGTTTCGTCGCGGCGGCGCAGGCGGCGGCAGGCTTCGACGCCAGAAAGCTTTGGCAGCATCCAATCCATGAGAATAATATCAGGCGTGCGTTCAGCCGCCATCAGCAAAGCTTCTTCACCGTCACCCGCAAGCCCGACATCATAGCCTTCCTTGCTAAAATTATATTCAAGCAAAGTCGCGAGGGCATCTTCGTCTTCAACAATTAAAACATAAGGCTGCATGTGTCGGGTTAGTCCTTGGAATTAGCGCGAAAGTCTGCTGTCCAGAGACGCATCATTGACAAGCTGTTTGCCATTGACCGTGAAATAAACGGACTCGCAGATATTCGTGGCATGGTCGCCAATACGCTCAAGATTTTTAGCGACGAAAAGGAAACTGGCGCAGGCCGTGATGGTACGCGGGTCGCCCATCATATAGGTCAACAATTCGCGAAAAATAGCATTATACATTTCATCAACATCTTCATCCGCCAGCCAGACTTGAAGAGCTTTGTCAGCATCTTCACGCAGCAGCGCATCCAGCGCGCCGGACAGCTGTCTTTTGACAAGCTTGCCGATGCGGCCAACACCTTTGGCAAGATCGATTTTGTCTTCTTCATTGATGGATATAGCGCGGCGGGCAATGCCCTCGGCGAGGTCGCCAACACGCTCTAGGTCATTAGCGCAACGTATGGCGCCAATCGTGCGGCGTAAATCTGTTGCCATGGGGTGGCGCAAGGCCATAAGGCGCAGCGCATCTTCGTCAATTTGTTCCTGCAATAAATTAGCGCGCTTATCCATTGCGATGACTTGCTTGGCTAATTCAGAGTCGCGCTTTTTAATGGAGCGCACGGAGTCAGATGTCATCGTCTCAACCAATCCACCTAACTCAGAGAGAGCCGTGGTGAGTTCATTAAGGTCATCATCATATCCGGAGACAATGTGTTCGGCCAATTTATGCATATCCTTATAAACCCCGCTGCTCTGAAACATGAAAACGAATCAGTTAAACATGGCGATTACGTAGCATATCTATTGAAAATATGACAGCTGTATTACAGTTATGTGACAGTTGTGCTAAACTGACAGGATCTAATTATTGCGAGAGTGGCTCTTCAGCTGCCGGCAATAGAACCGTAAATTCCGTGCCTTCACTGGGGCCGCTCTCTATCAGCAAGCCGCCGCGATGCCGCCTGACGATATGTTTGACAATTGCAAGCCCAAGTCCTGTGCCTTTTTCCTGAGAGCTGAGATCGCCAGCGATGCGGTAGAACCGCTCTCCGATACGCGGAAGATGCTCACGCGCAAAGCCAGGGCCGTGATCTCTAAGTTTCAAAACGTAATAAGGTCTGTCAGCTATGGCAGGGGACACAATGCGCCGCGCTGCTGCTGTCTCAGAGAAATTCGATCCCGAAAAAGCTTGGCCGGGGCTCCACTGCTCCGTGAGATCAATCGTGAGCGTGACTTTTGTCGATGGCGCGGATATTTTTATGGCATTGTCCAGAAGGTTCAGCACAAGTTGGACCAGCTCATCTTGATTGCCGGTAACCAGTCTTTTTTTATTGGATTTGAGTTTGATTTTAACGCCGCGTTTTTGCGCCAAGGGTTCAGCTGCTTCAATGGCGGCCTTAGCGGCTAAGAAAAAATCAGCAGTTTGATTAGGCACAATATGCTCATTCTGCTCAATGCGGCGCAAGGAAAGCAGGTCATTAATCAGGCGCTGCATACGCTCGGCCTGGCTTTGCATGATGCCTAAGAATTTCTCCTGCGCTTCTGGGTCGTCCTTGGCATGACCGCGCAAGGTTTCGATATAACCCAAAAGCGAGGCGACAGGCGTTTTAAGCTCATGCGAGGCATTGGCCAGAAAGTCTGCGCGCTGACTATCTACCAAAATATATTCCGTCACGTCATAAAAGAATAATAAGGCCATGGGGCGTGGCGGGTCATAATATGCCATGTTAAAAGGCGAGGCCATCACCCGAATATGACGGTCGGTCGAATCCTCTATGTGATAGGTCACGGCTTGTGTTTCTTGCCCGTTAAGCGCTTGATGAATAACGCTTCTCACCCCGGCTTCGCGCACATATGTCGAGAGTGGGCGCCCGAGTTTCTTGAGTTGCAGCAATTGCCGCGCCGCAGGATTCGCATAAACAACGCGTTCGCGCTGATCAATCATCGCCACTGCATCGGCGATATTATCCGCCATATTTGTTTGCGCCGTAAGATAATCTTCCTCGCTTTGCAGAGCCGAGATGTCCTGCAAGGGGCCTGTCGTCGTTTTTTCAGGCAAACGCCCATATATAATAAGCGCGGCGGCAGCCAAGGCGAGAATAGTCAGGGTGGGTCCGAGAGGAACACTGAATAAAAGGCTAAGCCCCAAAAGGCTAATTGCGCTCACGGATAAGACAAGCGTCAAATCCTCTGAGGATAAGCGTGTGGATGTGGGTGCGTTTTTCATTTTCGCTAAGGCGTTAGGGAGGGTAGCTGATGTTTAGATATCATAGCCTTCATAAGCCCAATTTATTCAGCGCTGACAAGTAAAATAAGAACTGCGGCCAAGATTTTATCTGACTTTTATCTGGATAAAAATTAAATGGTTTCTCATTTTTATATATGACACAACGCGGTCATTTGCAGTGTGAGCCTCAGCGAGGGAATGTAGCAATATTTATTGTTTTTCAATAATAATTGATTGACTTTCACTAAGGTAATGTTATTGGTGCCCCCTAAGGAGACAAGAATAATGCGTTTTACGATTCTATTATCGGCAAGCGTGATCGGCCTTTCCGGGTGTGCCAACCTGAAGAGCCTATCCAAGATAAAGCCGAAAGCCACAGATGTCGTGATCCAAGAGGTCACGCCCATTGCGCCCATTTGGGTCGAAGCCGCGCCCGAAGACCTGCCGACGACGGACTGGGTCGGGAGCTTTTCAGATGCGTCGCTGTCACAATTGGTTGGCGAAGCTTTGGACGCTAATACAAATATTCGCGCCGCCGCCGCGCGGGTTGATGCCGCTTTGGCAAGGGCTGATATTTCCTCCGCAGACCGCCTGCCATCAGTAAGTGCGAGTACGAGTGTGAACCGCACCGAGTACCCAGGAGTTATCCCCAGCTCAACCCGATTGTCTGGAGGTGTGTCCGCCAGCTGGGAGGCTGACTTATGGGGCCGTATCAAAGATGGCATAAATGCGAGTGAATTAGAGGCATCTGCAACAACGGCGGATTACGCCGGAGCGCGCCTCTCTATCGCTGGGCAGGTGACGCAGGCTTGGTTTGATCTTATAGAATCGCGATTGCTGACGGAATTGTCCGTCCGCGATGTTGATACTCAAGAGCGGGCCTTGCGCCTGACACAGCGCCGCTTTGAGGGCGGGGTCACGGGGTCTTCTGATGTGCGCCTTGCGCGGTCTTCCGTGGCAAATGCCCAAGCCTTGCAAGCCTCTCGCGAGCAGCGTCTGTCCTCTGTCACGCGCCAGTTAGAAGTTTTGCTTCGCCGCTATCCGGCAGAAGAAATACAAGCTGCGGCTGACCTGCCTGTGCTGCCGCCATTATCAGGGGCAGGAACCCCCGGATATATTCTGCGCAAGCGCCCTGACTTGCTGGCTGCAGAGCGCCGTCTGCAAGCACAGGGTTTGCAGATCGATGTTGCGCGTAAAAACCTTCTACCGCGCCTGACACTAGATGGCAGCGGGTCATTAGGCTCAAATGGCTTGAATAAGTTATTTAATATCGACGCGCTTATCGCCTCTTTGACAGCCGGTTTGACGGCTCCAATCTTTCAAGGCGGCGCCCTTAAAGCAAATGTCGCACAGCAAGAAGCGATTTTACGGCAACAGCTTGAAAATTACGCGGGAACGGCGTTGACCGCTTACCTTGAGGTTGAAAATGCTTTGGATGGAGAGCAGCGCCTATTGCAACGTGAAACGGCCTTGCGGATCTCACTTGATGAGGCCAGGGAGGCCGAGAACCGTTTAGAGTTGCGTTACACCGAAGGGCTTGCGACAATACTTCAATTGTTGGACGCGCAATCGCGCCGGCTCTCGGCTGAGGGCCAACTAATTAGTGCCCGAAAAGAACGTCTAGCCAATCGCGCACGTATGCATGTTGCACTTGGCGGTGGATTTGAAACAAATGGCGGATTAGCGCCTTAATAATATAGCGGGCTCTGCGCCTTAAAATGGATAATAATTTATGCCTTCAGAGTCATATACACCGACAGTTAAGCGAAGTGGCGGGGTTTTGCGAAAACTTCTTATCATCTTTATCCCAATCTTAGTGGTTGTGGGCTTCATCGTTTTGGGCGCTGTCGTGATTGCGCTCAATAAAAAACCTGAAGAGAAAAAGCGCGCCTTTAACACCTTAGCTGTCATGGCCGATTATGCTGTTCAAGATGATGTTAGGTTGACGGTTAAGACTCAGGGCGAAGCGCGGCCTCGTACCGAAATTGACCTTGTCCCCGAAGTTGGCGGTAAGATTGTCTATGTGTCACCTAACTTTATTGAGGGCGGCATCATTAAAAAGGGCGAGACGTTACTGCGTATTGAGGATTCTGACTACAAAATTGCCGTTATTCGAGCTCAGGCCAGCGTTGCTCAAGCCGAACAAGTCCTCATACGGGAGCAAGTCGAAGGCGAAATTGCGAAAAGAGACTATGAAGAGCTTGGTCGTGGTGAAGCGAGTCCTTTGGCTCTCAGATTACCACAACAAGCGCAAGCACGGGCGTCTTTGCAGGCCGCTGAAGCCGAAGTTGAATCGGCTAGACTTCAATTGTCACGGACGAGTGTGCGCGCTCCATTTACTGGCCGCGTTAAAACTAAGGCGTCCGACTTAGGACAATTTGTATCTCCAGGCCGTACTTTAGGCCGAATTTTTTCAACTGATATTGTCGAAGTTCGCTTGCCTTTAACGGATGATGATTTGTCAAAAATGGATCTTCCCTTGGCCTATGTAGCCAAAGACCGCGCCTCTGCACCTAATGTCAGTTTTAGCACAGTGATTGCGGGTCAGCGCCGCTCATGGAACGGAAAAATCATGCGAACAGATAGTACGTTTGATACGCAGACACGGGCGCTCTTTGCGATTGCTGAAGTTTTTGACCCATATGGGGAAGGGGCCTCTGAGAATGGTTTCCCTCTAGCGCCCGGTCTTTTTGTGGATGCCGAAATTGATGGTAAAACTTATGAAGATATCATCGTCCTCCCGCGCGACGGGTTGCGCCCCGAAGACGAAGTCTATGTCGTTAACGATCAAGGTAAGGTTGATATTCGAAAGCCTGTCGTCTTGGATACGGATAGTGAGAGAGCTCTCCTAATTAGCGGCGTAAAAGCTGGTGAACTCATTGTGCTTTCGCCAATGGAGAAATCACGGGTCTCTATGACCTTGAAGGTTCTTGATGCCAACGATCCCAAAACTGTTCTTGTAGATCCTCCTGAGCCGGAATGGATGAAGAAAATGAAAGAGGATGAAGGCAAGGATGATAAGAAGTCGCGAGACAAAAAGAAAAAAGGCAACGAAGACAAAAAGCCTGAGCGGCCTCTAAAAAAAGGCGATAAGCCTGAAGGTGATGATGCTAAGTCTTCATCTGATAGCCCAGCGGCAACGTCCGAGGAGACTGATCAATGAGAGCTTTAATTGCATGGTTTGTTAAGAACCCGGTCGCTGCCAACCTTATTATGTTCACCATGTTTGTGGTGGGCATTTTTGGCTATAATAGCCTTGATAGAGAATTTATTCCCCAGGTCACAATTAACGGTATGACGATTTCTTCCGGTTGGCCGGGAGCCTCTCCACGTGATGTTGAAGAACAGATGGTCGTCCGTATTGAGGAAGCCGTTGATGGCCTTGACGGCATTGATTACATCGAAGCCACAGCCCGCGAGGGTAGCTATAATGTCAATATTCGCACCAAATTAGGTGTTGATTATGAGAAGATGCTCGATCAGGTCAAAGCGCGTGTCGACGGTATTCAAAACCTTCCGCCAGATGCGTTTCGTCCGCAAATATATCGTTGGGATGCGAGAGCTGATATTATTTATCTAGCGCTGCATGGGGACGTAGACCGCCTCACATTGCAACGTGCCGCGACAGATTTGCGTTTAGAAATTACCAAGTTAACAGGCTTGCAGCTCACTGATCAAATATCGAAAATATCGGAACAAGTGACCATTGAAGTTTCCGAAGACGCGCTTCGTCAATATAACCTGACTTTTACACAGGTTTCGCAAGCTATCTCTGGCTCTTCTGTAAATCTCTCCGCGGGTACCGTAGAGACAGCTGGCGGTAATTTACAGTTACGGGCGCGTTCGTTAGCGAATACGCAAGCTGAGTTTGAAAATATTATCGTCCGGCAAAGTGCGAATGGCGGTATCGTGCGCGTTGGCGATATTGCTAATGTTATTGACGGTTTTGATAATACAAAATTTAATGCCAAATTTAAAGGCGAGAACGCCGCCGTTTTCCGCGTTTTATCTCCCGATAATTTGAACGTATCGGATGCTGGTAAAGCCATCCGAAAGTTTGAGAAAGACATAAATGAGACTCTTCCGCCTGATTTGACATTCTCTATTTGGTTTGACGGGTCGACAATGTTTGACAGCCGCATGAGCCTTATTGGAGGTAATGCGATTACGGGGATGATCCTAGTCCTGATTACCCTCATGCTGTTTTTAAGACCCGCCGTTGCCATTTGGGTGACTGTTGGTATTGCCGCGGCTTTTATGGGGGCCATAGCGATTGCGCCTCATATTGGAATTACGCTTAATATGATCTCACTCTTTGCCTTCCTTTTGGTAATCGGGATTGTGGTGGATGACGCCATTGTGGTGGGCGAAAGTGTCCATTTTCATGTTGAAAACGGAATCTCTGGCGAACGCGGCGCAATTGCGGGTGCCAATATGGTTGTCAAACCCGTTTATTTTGCGGTGATAACAACAATTTTGATGTTCATTCCCTTCTTGCTCATGACTGGTCCTATTCAGGCCATGTTGGGCCAGATTAGTTTGGTTGTTATTGCCGTTCTGATATTCTCATTAATTGAAGCCTTCTTTATTCTTCCGGCTCACTTGCGTCATTTGAAGCCTGTTGATCACGCAAATCAAGGCCGCCTGATGCGGTTTCAAACCAAGATTGCGGATAGCCTTGTAAGCTTTGCACAAAAGACGTTTCGGCCTTTTGTGGCAATGCTGATTAAGTTTCGCTATGTAACAATGTCGGTTTTTGTTGGGCTGTTTATAATGTCCATTATGCTCTTGAAATCGGGGGTGGCGCCGAGCGCGTTTATCCCTGAGGTTGAAGGGGATATGATCGCCTTTAATGCGCGTTTCCCAGAAGGAACTAATTTTGAGCGTATCGAGCAGGTGCGGGCACAAGTTGATGCCGGCATCAAAGAGTTGAATGAAAATACCCAAAAAGATTTCGGGATTGATTTTGAGCTGATTACCGATGCTGGGACTATTTCGGAAGGCCGCAGCGTTGACGGATTTTTAGGATTATCAAACCCAAACAAGCGTCCTGAGATTTCTAGTAAAGACATAGCTGATAAATTAGAAGAATATGTCGGACCTGTTCCTGACGCTTATCGCGTGAGTTACGGTGTCACAGAAGGTGGTTCAGGTCAGGGCGGAGGCCTTTACTATGGCGTTGCGTCATCTGACGCCGAAGCTTTGAAGGCGGCTATTCTTGACCTCAAATCTGAAATCGAAAGTTACAGCGCTGTTTCCAGAGCGTGGGATGGATTAGAGAGTTCTGCTCGCGAAATTCGGTTTACGCTTAAACCTGGGTCGGAAACATTGGGAATTAATCTGTCCGATGTAACGCGTCAGGTTCGTGAGGCCTTTTATGGCCGCGAAGTTCAGCGCCTTCCGCGAAATGGTGAGGACGTCCGTGTTATGGTCCGATATCCTGAAGAAGCGCGTGAGTCGATTGACAGTTTGAAACAGCTTCGTATCCGCGCGGCCAATGGTGTGGATGTCCCGCTCTTCGCTGTTGCTGATGTCTCATTCGAAGAAGGCATTGGGCGCATTCAGCGTCGTGACCGTAAACGCTTGACATATACGGGTGCACGTATTCGTGGCGAACAAAGTGAGATCGCAAAGATTAAAAAGGATCTTAATGAAAACTTCTTCCCGCAATGGGAATTACGTCATCCGCGTGTAAGTCGTATAACGGTAGGTGAGGATGAAATTGAGACGAATTTCGTCAAGGAATTAAATATCTCACTCATCGCTATTTTGTTTATGATGTATGGCCTATTGGCGATTGCATTTAAGTCCTACGCACAGCCGCTATTGATCATGATTGCGATTCCATTCGCTTTGGTGGGTATGATTTTCGGCAATATTGTAACAGGCGTTCCCTTTGGCATGATGTCGATATTTGGCTTCTTTGCGGCTTCAGGTGTGGCGGTCAACGATAACCTTGTTCTAATCGACTACGTGAACCGCTTAAGGGATAAGGGTGTTGGCGCATATCAAGCGATGCTGGATGCCTGTGTGGCGCGTTTCCGCCCTATTTTGTTAACGTCAGTGACAACCTTCATAGGCATTACCCCAATCCTGTTTGAGACCTCGGCTCAGGCTGAATTCCTCAAGCCTATGGTTGTGGCGCTTGCCTTTGGTGTGCTGTTTGATTTCTTCCTCACGCTCATGTTAGTTCCTGCTATGTACGGCATTGGTGTTGACATTGCGCGCTTCTTCCGCGGATTATGGCGCGGAGAAAAACAGCCAAAACTGGGCTCAACCTATGATCCAGAAATGGCATTGGCGCTTGACGATATGGAACTTGATGAGGTGGTTGTTGAAGATATTCCGCCATCCGTCGCCACGCCGGCCCCCGCAGAATAAACTTAAAATATAAACTTTAGAAGGACATTCGCATGACACTTAAATATTTACTCGCGCCGAGCTTAGTGGCGCTAACGCTTAGTCTGGCGGCTTGTAATAACGCAGGCACAGATTCAGGTAATAAAGACACTGCCAAAGTAGAAACTGTCACCGCCAAAAACGCCAAACCTGTTTTAGGCGCTTATGGTATTGCGACAGACAATATGGATACCTCGGTAAAGCCTGGTGATAATTTCTTTAAATATGTCAATGGGACGTGGCTAAAGAACACCGAAATTCCAGCAGATAAATCCTCTTATGGATCTTTCACAGAATTGCGTGATTTATCAGATGAGCGGGTCAAGGTCATCATTGAAGAGGCCGCTGCCAAAGATGCAGCCCCTGGTTCTGAAGAACAAAAAATCGGCGATTTTTACGCGGCCTTTATGGATATGGATGCAATCAATGCGGCCGGACTTGCGCCAATTGCGGCTGATCTTGCCAAGATTGACGCAGTTACATCCAAGGAAGAGGTCGCCGCCTTGATGGGTGATCCGTCTATGGGAATTCGCGCGCCTGTTGGCGGCTGGGTCGATGTCGACGCCAAAGATGTCGATAATTATATTTTCTACATGACCCAATCCGGATTGGGTATGCCCAACCGTGATTACTATCTTGATGAAGGCGAAAAGTCTGATGAGTTACGTGCTGCTTATATGGCTTATCTTCGGGCGATGCTAACAGCTGCAGGTGATGAAAATCCTCTGGGCAGTGCGCGCAAAGTCATGGCCTTTGAAACCTCAATGGCTCGCGTTCATTGGACACCGACCAAGCGCCGCAATCGTAGCCTGACCTATAACAAAATGAGCCTTGAAGAGCTTAAATCATATGCCATGGGCTTCCCGTGGGATGACATGCTCGAAGCGTCAGGTTTATCTACTCAAAACGAATTTGTTATACGTGAAAATGATGCCATTCGCGGTCTTGCAAGGATTTTTGGTCGCGCCGATTTAGATGTCCTTAAAGCCTATATGAAGGCCCATTATATTGGCGGCATGTCCGCCTATTTGCCAAGCGAGATTGATGATAAGCGTTTCGCGTTTTACGGCAAAGCCCTTAGCGGGACTGAGGTTCAGCAAGAGCGCTGGAAACGCGCTGTCGGCCAAATTGATGGCACGATGGGAGAAATGGTCGGCAAGGTTTATGTCGAAAAGCACTTCCCGCCCGTCGCTAAGCAAGAGATGGACAAGCTGATTGAAAATCTACGTGCCGCTTTCAAGGACGGTATTGATAACCTTGATTGGATGGACCCCGCGACCAAAGTCGAGGCGCAAGACAAGCTCGCGAAGTTCAATCCGAAAATCGGTTACCCCGAAGAGTGGACGGATTACTCTGAATTAAAGGTTGATCGTGATGATCTGATTGGGACGATTAAATCCGCCAATGTCTGGTCGTGGAATGATAATATTGGAAAGCTGGGCGGTCCGATTGATCGCGGGGAGTGGGGTATGAACCCGCAAACAGTGAACGCCTATTATCGTCCGTCACTGAATGAAATCGTTTTTCCCGCCGCCATCCTGCAGGCTCCGTTCTTTGATCCAGCCGCAGACCCAGCGGTTAATTATGGCGGCATTGGCGCTGTGATTGGGCATGAAATGGGACATGGTTTTGATGATCAAGGCCGTAAAACTGATGGCAATGGCGAACAGCGTGATTGGTGGACAGAAGAAGACGGTAAGGCTTTTGAAAGTCTCTCTGGCGCTCTGGGCGAACAATATGACGCCTTTGAACCTCTCCCGGGTGAGAACCTGAATGGTAAGCTGACAATGGGCGAGAATATTGGTGACCTCACCGGTATCACAATGGCCTATGCCGCTTATAAGCGCTCGCTAGGCGGTAAGGACGCGCCGATCATTGACGGCACGACAGGCGATCAGCGTTTCTTCTTGGCTTATGGTCAAATTTGGCAACGTAAATTCCGCGAAGAAGCTTTGCGCACTCAAATCAAAAACGGACCGCACAGCCCCGGCGAATATCGCGCCAATGGTATCGTGCGTAACTTCGATGCTTGGTATGAGGCCTTTGATGTTCAGCCCGGCGATGCCCTCTACTTGCCGCCTGAAAAACGCGTCAAAATTTGGTAAAGTTCTTAAGCCCCGCTCTATTGGCGGGGTTTTTTATTGGGAGTATGTCTACAGATTCGTGTAGAAGGGGCTTTTAGGCGGTGATTTTGAGGCGTTAAACTAAGGTGTATTTTCGCGTTAAAGGCGTTTTTTAGGGGAAAAGCCTCGCTTTGCGCGGTAAAAGCAGTTCTATTATATAAGAATTGTAACTCTGGAGTCGGGATGACTTTATCATCACGCCATAATGGTTTGATTATGCCGAGCCTTATTTGGCTTGCGGCTCTCGCTGCGGCCTTTTTGGCGGCTTACCTTAAAGGTATCAGCCTAGAGGCTATTTGGCCTATGGCGGCTATTGCGGCCGTTCCTGCGCTTATCAGCCTTGTCTGCTCGCCAGTCTTGCGGCGTGAATGGGCGCAGCTGCTGGTTATTTTTGCGTGGCTGGCCTTGGCCATTATCGCCTGTATTTCTATTGCCTTTATCCCTATGGCGGTCTTGTTCCTGTGTGCGCCCGCTGCGGCAGCTTTGTTTGAGAAAGAGAAAGTCGTTGAAGCTATGGTCATGGCGGCGATTTTCGCAGCGCTTCTCTGGTATGCTGGACAACAAGGCTATATCCCGCAAAGCCAAACAACTGAAACTCAAACGCTTTGGGGTAAGCAAGCGGGCTTAATCGCGACCATTGGATTGTTGATTACAACCATGTTTGCCGCCGCGCGAAGTAAGGCCGGTTATCATGTGCCTGCTCAAGCAGAGCTTCCCCCTCATCTGTCCGTTGAATCCGAGACGCTCCTTAACGCCATTGACGGGGCTGTTTTGCGCTTTGACGAGCATGATCGTCTAGTCTCTTCTAACCAACAGGCCCGTCAGCTTTTTGGTTTTGCCGAAGGATTGGCGCAGATACCGCTAAGCGCCCTAGCATCTCATGACGCCAAGACACAGCAAGATATTGAAGGCTTGATAGCACAGGCGCGTAAGTCGAAAAGTTCGGAGAATATGCGCCTTGAGACGCGCTTTGAAACTGCCAAGCTCAGCTATATTGACGCGGTAGCAACCCCCATTAACAAACACGACGTGCTCTTGCATTTGCGCGACGTGACCTCAGAGGAAGACCGCGTTGAAACCATGCTCCGCTCTAATGCGGTTGCGCAACAAGCCACGGATGATAAATCGCTTTTCTTTGCCGGGGTCAGCCACGAACTTCGCACGCCGCTTAACGCGATTATCGGATTTTCGGATATGATGCGCTCCCGCCTCTTTGGGCCGCTGCCGGGCAAATATGCTGAATATGCCGAGCTTATCCATGATAGCGGACAGCATATGCTTGATTTGATTGGCGATGTCTTGGACATGTCCAAAGTCGAAGCTGGAAAATATGAGCTTCATTACGATCACTTTGACGCGTCTGATGTGATCCGCAGCACGGTAAAAATGATACGCCCAGCCGCAGATCAAGCCGAAGTTGCGATACGGATTGAGCTTGAGGATAATGATCCTCTTCTTGTTCGAGCTGACCGTAAAGCTCTGCGCCAAATCCTTCTCAACCTTTTATCCAATGCCATTAAGTTCTCGCATAAGGGTGGACATGTCACCGTGACGGCTAAATCAGCAGGTGATACGCTAAACATGTCTGTCCAAGATCAAGGTATCGGTATGAGCGCTGAAGAAATAGAGCTGTTGGGGCAACCTTACCAACAGACGGCTAGCGCCAATATGATTGAAGAGCGCGGAACGGGCTTGGGGTTATCTCTGGTAAAATCCCTCACAGAATTACACGGCGGACGCTTCGCGGTCGCTAGTCAAAAAGGCGAAGGCACAACGGTTGATGTGTTTATTCCGTTAGAACGCACTGAATAGACAATGTCTTAGCCGTCAATCGCTGAAATCGCTTTAATCACGCCCCGCACTTCGGCGAGTCCTTTCATACGTCCAATAGCTGAATAGCCGGGATTGGCGGGCTTATTAATATCCGCCATCATCTAAATTGATTTAGTAGTTAATTTTACGAAGGCGCGCTCAAAAACATGTGTGCGCCCTTTCCAGAAAATAAAATAGACAAGACTGATGAAGAACGCAGCCCAATAAATTGGCGCTATCCCACCTTCCACAAAACTCTTAGACCATTCAAAACAGACCTTCGCAACAATCCCCATGACTCCCATGACACTACTGGCCACGCCTATAGTGAGAGCGACGAGAAAGAGGATACCTATGGCGGGATGAATGTGCTTACGAAACGCTTGCAGCGCCGTTACTCCCGTCTCCAACGTGTAGCGGCCATAGGTTTTAATCATAATATAGGTGGACACACAGGAGATAAGCACCGCCCATAACAAAGCCATGCCGTAATCGGCCCCAGCTTTGGCCATGGCCGTGACACTGCCTGTGCCGATGTTAAAACCTAATAGAAATATGCCCGGCAGAAACAAAGCCAGCGTTTCCTTCAATCCGCGCTTTGATTTTGATGCCACAATCATTCTCCCCATATATTATGGGTCAGATCTGCACCTCATTACCAGGTGTGTAAAGCGGGATTTAAGGCAGAGCTTGAGCGGCCAAAGACCGCCCACGCGCTGAGCCTTTATTTGTGCCTTATTTTTGTGACGCGCTTTTGAGCCCTTACGCGCCTCTGCGCGCCGCGGCTCGGGCGGATTAGCCCCAATAACATAAAGATAAAGGCAAGAGACGCTATCAGTATAATCGCAAATGAGTTCATCGTCTGATGTGACCATGTGCTTGGCTGCGCCGCAGATGTTTTAACGTTATCAAAAGCCACTTTTATTGTCTCGCCTAAGGCCTTGGTTTTCGCCTGTGCGTTGCCGAGCGCAGTCGTGGCCCATGTTTTCATCTTTGCGGCGCCTGACGCTGTTTGCACGGTAGACATTCCGCGCAAATTAGGAATTGCGGGCAAGCTGGCTTGCGGTTTTAGGCGCGGGGCGGCCACTGTCGCTGCCACTTTCGTGGGCAGATTGGTGACTTCGGGCCTAGTTTTTTTCCCGCTCAAAAGTGACGCCGCGCTGAGTTTAACATCCTCAAATTTGTTGCGAATGCTACTAGTATCAATTTCGCCAAATTCAGATCTTTTTTTATCAAAGCTTGGCCATTTAATTTCGGGCCATTTAAATCCACCAAACTTTGATGTGGGCGGGCTTGAGACTTTAAATCCTGGCACGTCCAGCGCGGTCTGCGCCATGATGACTTTGGCATTATCCCATCTGGCGACACTGCCTTCCATCTTGCTCCACGCCGCAGGTTTGACCAGTTGACCCGCAACATTGGCAAAGCTCCGTCCAGGGACATTGGTAATAATGCCCATCACTTTACCTTCGCCCAGAGGTGACGGATAAAGCGCTGCCACGCCGCCATTGCGAATACGCCGTTTTGCAGCTTGGCTTTGGGCGTAAAGATTAAGTGTTGTGGTCTCGTCGCTGGCCGCAACGCGGTCAAGTGAAGCGATAAGCGGTCCGTCCAAAGACAGACCTTTAAGCGCTGATTTCAAGCCCTTAGGCGCGGCGTCCTTAATAGTCTTATTCAGGCGCGAGCTTGGGCCGATGACCAAGACATTTTTATCTGTGCCGACGGCTTTGAGGTTTGCCGCGCGCATATAATTAGCTTCGGTCCAGCCATGGCCTGACGATTTAGCGAGCTTGGCCATAATTTTCAGCGAAGCATCATAATCACGCGAGGATGTGGCAGGCAGCATGACAACTGTGTCGGAAGCTTTCTCAAGAGAGAAAGGCGCGCCTGTGGCCGTGAGCTTGCTCAGCTCTGCCACAGGCGAGGGCGCCGCCGTTTCGATTTTTAATTTAGAGCCATTGCCCAAATAAAACCCAGGAAGGTCTTGGGTAAAATTACAGCCAGCTGGGTTTCCGACTTCGAGTTCAGGGGTTAAGGACAGGGTATTATTGACGCCTTGAAGTGTGCCTTCAGGAATTTTGAAAGCCACAGATTTGCGTGTTTTGTTCAGCGACGTATAACCCAAAGACTTGCCGTTTAGCGTCAATGACAAGCGGGAGCCATCACCAACGACTTTGTTCTTAGCCAAACGCAGAAGGATTTCGCCTGAACTGGCCGCAGGATCTTCGACATCAAATATTAGGGTTTGCGGTCTGGGGCCCCAGCTATTTTCAAAATACCCGCCGTCAATGTCGGCTAACTTTTTTGTGCCGTTTATTCTCGGGTTCATTGGCTTTAAAAAAGGCTGCATGTTCATCTCGCCCAAACTGGTGATAGAGCGATGGGCATCAGGGAGGCGGTATGTGGCAAAGGCTTTCGCTGTTTCCATGACTTCAGTATCTGTATCGCCAGTAATGACCAGGCGCATGGCTTGGCCTTTATGGGCAAAAATAGTGGGGCCAGTGCCATTTAAAATTTTCTTATCGGTGACCCAGCCTGAGAGCTGGTCCCGGCGTGCCACGATGATATCAAAATCACCTGTGCCGGAACGTGTTTTGAATTCAGGCAATTCCTTCATACGCAGACCAACGCCTTGCGCAGCGAGAACTTGTAATTTGGATGTATTTTGTCCGCGCGCCAAAATGCGCACTGATTTAGGAGCTGTCATTGGGTTACGCAGCCGCGCATCAATTTCGCGAATGTCAAGATTGCGCACTTTGGCGCGGGCCTTTATAATGATTAAGCTATTTTTGAAATCCAAGCGCCAGCCGCCATGTTGCGAAGACAGGCATTCTGAGCCTGCGGGTGTATCATAGGTAAAGCGGATTTTATTATTGCGTGGGCGAATATGCGCCGGATCCAGCTTAATGCGCGCGTCAAAGCCACGGCCGCGCGTAATGACGGGTGTTGGCATACCATTGTTAAATTGCACCATAAGCGGTGTGCGGCGGCTGACATCCCCCATTGGGTCGGCTGACAACAGAAGCTCAACGCCATCCGTCCAGTCCGTATCGCTACCATCAAATATAAATTCGAGACTTGGATTGCGCCAATCTAGAATACGCGCATCTAGACCATCAACCGCGCTGAGCTTGGCTTTATAGACGACAGACCGGCCTTGCGGCGAATGAACCGCAGCATTTGCCGTGACAGGCATGGCCAGAGCGCCTAAAAGCGCGGCTGACATGAGCATTTTAAAAGCGGTATGTCTATTATGGGACATTGTCCGAGGCCTTAAGATTAACATAAGGCTAACGGAGCAAGAAAAGTGCCAAACAGGCCTGCGAGGCCCAAATGACGTGAGATATATCTCGGCGAAGGATAAGATGCAAAAATGACACCATTTTTAAAAGCCGGTTTTTGGACTTCAGCCCTCATCCGCACGGCGGAAGGCAGCGGCGCTTTTGCCGCTGTGGTCAAAAAGGGGGATAAGGATGCAGGGGCGTGCCTTGTCAAAGTGCGGCTACTCAACGGTCAGGCTACGCTTTATCGGCCAATTCGGAACATGTTAGGGGAGCGGGTGTGGCTCCCTAAGGGACCTGAAAACGAGGCCGAAATTGATGCCTATATCAATAACCGCGTGGATGATGATCCGGATTTATGGATTGTTGAAATAGAAGACCGCAAGGGCCGTCATTTCTTGAGTGAACCGATAGAGGCTTAACGCAATTGCCGCCATAATCGTGCGCCCAGTAAAATAGACGCCGCAATTAGGCCTGCCATCAGGCCATACCATACGCCATTGGCTCCGACCTCGGTCTTAAGCGCCAAAATATAGGCAATCGGAAAGCCAATCACCCAATAGCTGATGCCCGTAAAGACCATGGGCCAATTGACGTCCTTTAAACCCCGCAAAAGCTGATTGGCTGCGACTTGCAGCGCGTCGAAAAACATGAAAGCTGTGGCGATAGGCAAGAAGCCAATAACGAGCGCGATAACCTCAGCATTTTCTGCTTTTTCAAGGTTTAAATAAAGCGAGGCTGTAACCTCTGGGAATAGTCCGACTGGAATAGCTAGCAACATAATGGCGAGGGTTGAGGCGACCAATGTCGTGCTCGCCGCGCGGCGCGTTGCGGGTTTGTTGCCCGCGCCTTTGGCGAGGCCAATCCTTACAGCGCCTGCCATCGACATGCCCCAAGGCAGCATAAAGGCCAGAGCTGCTACATTGAGCGCGATTTGATAGGCAGCTTGCTCCATAACGCCGATGACGCCCATGATAAGGACGGCTGCGTTAAACAACATGCCTTCGAACCATGTTGTTACGCTAATCGGGGCGCCGAGAATAATTACCTCTTTGAAACGCGGCCAATCTGGCGTCCAAAAATTCTTAAAAATCTGAAAGCTATGAGCGCGGGCATCTAGGCGAATATATAAAACAAACAGAAAAAAGCCGAAAATATAGGACAAAGATGAGGCAATGCCCGCCCCTAAGAGTTCAAGCCGCGGCGCGCCGAAATGCCCAAATATAAAGATGTAATTCAGCAAGGCATTCATGGCGGTGACCATCATGACTAAGATAAAGGGTATCTTCGTCTTTTCGAGGGCGGCTAAGAAATTGCGCAGGGCCATAGTTGCCATGGCAAAGGCCAAGCCCGGCCCCAAAGCGAGCACATATATTCCGGCCTTTTTAGAGACTTCAGGATCTTGCCCTAACATAAGCGCTAGGGGCTCTGTCAGTGTCAGTAGAGCAATAATGAAAGGCGTCATCAAGAAGACAATCCACAATGTCATGCGCACTGAGCGGCGGGCATCTTGGGTGTCATTCTGATCTGCGCCTAGCGCTTGGGAGACAAGCGGCGAGACGGCCATAACTGGGCCTGAGCCAATCATCCAAAGCGCAAAGTAGATTACCGTTCCGATTGCGGCGGCGGCTAAGTCTTCGGGGCTGATACGCCCGATCATCAGGATGTCGATTGTAAAGACAAAAAACTGCGCCAGTTGCGCGGCGGCCATAGGCACGCCAATCCACAGCAAGGCGCGCATTTCGCCAAGCCATGTCTTAGGCAATACCGCTTTTTGCGGGGCACTATGTGTCAGTGTTTCAGACATTTGCGCCTGTTAAGGAGAAAAGGCATTTAAGGAAAGACAATTCGAATTTACTTGAAACTGCAACTATCATAAAACTGTCACAAAAAGTCTAAGAAACTGTCAAACGACTCTGCCATAGGCGGCCCAAGGATGTCGTAGAGGCGGCCTATTTACGGCTTTTACGGCCCATCGTTTAAGAGGTTAGCACGATGAAACTTATACTAAAGGGCAGCTTGGCTGCCTCATTCTTGGCTGCGAGTCTGGCCCTTCCATCTCTGGGACATGCGCAAGATTATACAATCGATTTTGGCGGACGTTACATGCTTGATTACACAGTCGCTGATATTAGTGGGCCTGACAGCAAGATCCGCGATGAGGAAATCCGCCGCCTCCGGGCTAAAGTCTCAGGAAAACTCGGGTCTAAATGGTCTTATAAGGTCGAGACAACTATAGACACCGAGTCAGACGATCTAAATCTCATTCTTGAAGATGCCTATGTGCAATTTAAACCCGGTATTGGAAATTGGGCCTTTGTTTTTGGGCAGGACAACACAACCGTCTCTATGTTGGAACAAGAATCGTCTCTTCACAGCGGCACTTATGAGAGAGCGGCCTTTACGGATGCTTTTGGATTTTCTCGCCGCTTAGGTGTTATCGCTAAGACAAGCGGCGATAATTATTCATTTTCGGCAGGCGTCTTTTCCTCAAATCTTGAAGGCGAGGGCGGCGGCTCTACGGATAATGGCAAAGCCGCGTCGGCACACGCCACTTATAACCCCATAAAAACAGATGATAAAGTTGTTCATCTTGGCGCCTATTGGCGTTACCGCGATAAAGGTGCTGACAGCTCTGATTTGCGCTATCGTCAACGTCCTTTCACCCATGTCGCGCCGTCTCGTATTATTAACACGGGCCGCTTTGCCAAGAGCGATAATACATTCGGTCTTGAGGCTGCGGCTATTGCGGGTCGTTTTTGGGCGGCCAGCGAAGTGTCCTTATTGAAAGCGAACGGGTCGGGGACAAATCCTGATGCTGATTTTAGCGGATTTTCCGGCGAGGCTGGCGTTTTCTTTGGCGGCCAAAAAGGTTATAAAGGCAATAAGTTTACCCGTCCGAAGGTGGACAAACCCTTTGGCCAAGGCGGCTTAGGCGCTGTGTCTTTCATTGCGCATTATGACAATCTTGATCTGCAAGACGCGGTTTATACGGGCAAGCTTGATACATTTGTGTTAGGAGCCGACTGGTGGCCCACGAGTAAGACCCGTGTGGGCGTGAACTATTTCAACGCAGATGCCGAAAATGGTTCTGCGGATAAAGGCGAGGGCTTTGTGGCCCGCGCGCAATTTGAATTTTAATTCTAACGAAGGTGAATGTTATGACTATAAAAACACTTATATTAGGCGCGGCGAGCGCATCTCTCTTAATCGCTTGCGGAGGCGGTGACACGGCTACTGTGAAAGACAAAGCGACGGAAACGGTGAAAGAAACAGCGGCTACAGCCACTGGCGGCGACATCCGCGTTGTGGGCTCGTCTACAGTCTACCCTTTCTCAACAAAGGTCGCTCAAGAGTTTAAAAACAAAACAGGCTTTAACGTTGTTGTTGAATCCACAGGGTCTGGCGGGGGACATAAGCTCTTCTGTTCAAGCGCTGATGGAAATTCTCCGGACATCACGAATTCCTCTCGTCGTCAGAAAAAATCTGAATATGACAATTGCGTCAAAAACGGCGTTCAGGGAGTCGTCGAAGTTAAAATCGGATTTGATGGTATCGTGCTAGCAAATGCGGTTGATGCCTCCGTCATGAATATGAGCTTGAAGGATGTCTACATGGCGTTTGCGAAAGAGGTTCCTACGTCTGATACAAATTGTACGATGAAGGCCAACCCTTATACGAAATGGTCTGAAATTAACTCAGACCTACCGGATGTAAAGATTGAAGCTTATGGCCCGCCGCCAACATCTGGCACGCGTGATGCTTTTGTTGAAATCGCGATGGAAGGCGGCGCAAAGAAAGTGACTTGCTTGGCTGATCTGCGCGGCAAAGACAAAAAAGCTTTCGCCAATATCGCTCACACATTACGCGAAGACGGCAAATGGATTGATGCCGGCGAAAACGACAATGCGCTGGTTCAAACATTGGTAAACACACCGACTGCGGTTGGCGTTTTTGGATATTCCTTCTTGGATCAAAATGCTGACAAGATCAAAGGCGCGAATATTGACGGCACAGCACCAGAATTTGAAAACATCGCTGCGGGTGATTATCCGGTTGCGCGTTCGCTCTATTTCTACATCAAAAAAGACCATGTCGGCAAAACATCTGGCCTTCAGGAATTTGCCCTTGAATTTACCTCTGAAGCGGCGGCTGGTCCTGGCGGATACCTTGAGGAAATCGGCCTTGTGCCGCTGCCAGATGCCGAGCGTGCATCGGTGCGCAAAACGGTCGAAACTTTGAGCACATATAGCCAATAGGGCGGGCAAAATATCTTATCAACAGGCGGCGTCCGGCAATAACTGGACGCCGCTTTTTTTGTGTCTTAAAAGTTTTACAAATCTGCCGTAAAGGCCGTGATAATATTAGGTAACAGGCGGAATCAGTGGGTCAAATCTCCATATATATGATATTGCTCATTGCTGTTCTGACAGTGGGTGGGTTTTTCTATAATAAAAGCTCTGCTTTGACTAAGTTTCGGCAGGCCCGCGCGGCTGCGGGCGGCAAAATGGCTTTGTCCTCTTGGCACTCCCAAGCCAGCTATCACGGCTATTTCACCGCGTGGCTTGTCGGCTTAGCAACATTAGCTGTCTTCATTATCGGTCTCATTTTCCAAGGTAGCGGCACAGGCTTTAATGCGCTGTGGCTGGCAGCGATGATATTAACGGGTCTGGCGGTGATTATCCTGACCGGGCGTCAAGTCAGCGGACAGTTTCGTGCCCGCACCTATGTTGAGCGTTTCATCAAAGGCCTGTTGATTTTCTTATCTGTTATCGCGGTTTTAACAACGCTTGGCATTATCGCCTCGCTTTTGTTTGAGAGTTTGCGCTTTTTCAAAGAAGTGCCTTTTACGGATTTCCTTTTTGGTCTGCAGTGGTCGCCGCAAACGGCTATGCGGGCGGACCAAGTCGGACAAAGCGGCTCCTTTGGGGCTATTCCTGTCTTTGCGGGGACCTTCCTGATTATGGTGGTGGCCATGTCTATCGCGGGGCCTGTGGGCTTGATGATTGCAATTTACCTGACGGAATATGCCACCGGCACCGTCAAGAAATGGGTTAAGCCCGCTATTGAAATTCTCGCAGGTGTGCCGACCGTTGTTTACGGCTTCTTCGCTTTGTTGACCTTCGCCCCTTTTGTGCGCGGCTTTGCCGAGAGCCTGGGTTTTTCAGTGCCCACGCAAAGTGCCTTGGCGGCGGGTGTTGTCATGGGCGTGATGATTATTCCTTTTGTATCGTCTCTTTCCAGTGACGTGATTAACGCCGTGCCGCAAACCTTGCGCGATGGCTCTTATGCGCTAGGGGCTACAGAATCAGAAACGATGAAGCAGGTCGTGTTCACAGCCGCGCTTCCCGGCATTATCGGCGCCTTTATGCTCGCCATCTCCCGCGCCATTGGCGAGACGATGATTGTCTATATGGCGGCGGGTAAAGCGGCGAACCTGACAGCTAACCCCTTTGAAGCCGTGACCACCGTGACGGTGCAGATTGTGGCTTTGCTGACGGGGGACTCTGATTTTGATAGCGCGAAAACCTTGGTCGCTTTTGCGCTTGGGCTCGTGCTCTTTATTATCACGCTTTTATTAAATGTCGTCGCGCTGACCGTTGTGCGCCGTTACCGGGCAAAGTATTAGGCTATGAGCGAGAAAACTTTAACATCCGAAGCGGCGGTCAAGCGCCTTAAAAAACGCCGCGGCAAGGAATGGCGCTTTCGCATGTGGGGCCGCGCCTCTATTGCCTTCGCCTTAGCGGCCTTGGCCTGGCTGCTCTTTAGTATTGTCGGGACAGGCTATACGGCGTTTCAGCAGAACTTTATGCGTTTGGATTTTCAGCTAACTGAATCCGTGCTGGCCCCTGACGGCACGCGCGATCCTGAAAAATTGCGCGGGGCGAATTATCGCCGCGTTGTTCAAACAACCATGTATGAGCAATTTCCTGAGGTCACCAACCGTAAGGATAAGCAAGAGCTTTTTGCGCTCGTCTCTGCCTCGGGAGCCACAAATTATTTGCGCCAGATGGTCTATAAAAACCCTGACCTTATTGGCAAAACTGTGACGGTCACCGTGCCGACCTCTGACCAAGTCGATCAACTGCTAAAGGGCTATATTAAGCGCGACATAGATGAGAGCCGCCGCAAGGTCTCCAACCAACAAATTGCTTGGGCCGATACGCTTAAAGAGCGCGGGGTCATTAAAAAGAAATTTAACCGTATTCTCTTTATGAACCCCGATAGCCGCGACCCTGAACTGGCGGGTATTGCCAGTGCTGTCGTCGGCTCGGTGATGATTTTGGTCGTCGCCTTTGTGCTGGCGTTCCCGATTGGGGTGGGCTCGGCGATTTATCTGGATGAATTTGCGCCGAAGAATAAATTTACGGATTTTATTGAGATTAATATTAACAACCTCGCCGCTGTGCCCTCTATCGTTTTTGGTCTCTTAGGGCTTGCCGTGTTCTTGAATTTCATGGGGATGCCGCGATCGCTGCCCATTGTGGGGGGTATGGTTTTGGCGCTGCGGATTTTCCCGACCATTACCATCGCGACCCGCTCGGCTATGCAAGGCGTCAGCCCCTCTATCGTGGACGGTGCGCTCAGCCTCGGCGCGTCGCATACACAGGCCGTGTTCCAGCAAAAGCTCCCGCTTGCCGCTCCCGGTATTTTGACGGGCTCTATCATCGGTATGGCGCAAGCTTTGGGCGAAACGGCTCCGCTCCTGATGATTGGTATGGTCGCCTTTGTGACAGAAATTCCAAACTCCATCACAGAACCTGCGACCGCTTTGCCCGTGCAAATTTTCCTCTGGTCTGATAGTGCTGAACGCGCTTGGGCTGAGCGAACGTCTGCGGCGATTATTGTTCTGCTTGTTGTCTTGATTACAATGAACGGCTTTGCCATATGGCTGCGTAACCGTCTTGAGCAAAGACGTTAGAGACGGGCTGGTTAGAGATTTGATATGATTGATAGCAATATAAAATTTACCTGCCGCGATGTGCGTGTTCATTACGGCGATTTTGAAGCCTTGCATGGCATCGATATCGATATTCCTGATCGCGGCGTCACCGCCTTTATCGGCCCGTCAGGGTGCGGGAAATCGACCTTTTTGCGCACCTTTAACCGCATGAATGATACGATTGACGGGGCGCGTGTGTCAGGTCAAATCCTCATGGACGGGCAGGATATTTACGACAAAAATCTCGACCCTGTTTTGCTGCGCGCTCAAGTTGGCATGGTCTTTCAAAAGCCCAACCCGTTCCCGAAATCAATTTATGATAATGTCGCTTACGGGCCGCGTATTCACGGGCTGACCTCGTCTAAAGCGGAGCTTGATGCGCTGGTTGAAAAATCTCTGCGCCGCGCAGGATTATGGGACGAGGTTAAAGACCGTCTTAAGCTGTCAGGCACGGGCCTGTCAGGCGGACAGCAACAGCGCCTCGTCATTGCGCGCGCCATTGCGGTTGACCCTGAAGTTATCCTCATGGACGAACCTGCCTCAGCCCTAGACCCGATTGCCACAGCCAAGCTCGAAGCGCTAATCGAAGAGATTAAAGAGCGCTATTGCATCATTATCGTCACCCACTCCATGGCCCAAGCCGCGCGGGTGTCCGATAAAACCGCTTACTTTTATATGGGCGACCTTATCGAATATGATGATACGGACAAAATCTTCACAAATCCCGGCGATACCCGCACGCAGGATTACATCACAGGCCGTACGGGTTAAGCCTTAGGTTAAGCGTCTTGGGCGTAGGTCAGGGATAGGAAGACATCTTCCAAATCAGGCTCTTCGGTGCGCAAATCTAAAATGGACAGTCCTGCGGATTTTACCTGCGCGAGCATGGCGGATATTGAGTCTGTGCCGCTACGATAATTAATTGCGAGCTGTCCGTTCTCATTTACAGAGGCGTCTAAAGTTTTAAGCTCTGCTGGAACAGCGTTAACAGGCGTGGTGGGTGTAATCACCAAGGTGCGTTTATCCAGCCGCGACATTAGGCTGTCTTTGCTTTCATTGGCAACAATTTCGCCGTGATGCATGATGGCGATGTGATCGCACAGCGCTTCGGCTTCTTCGAGATAATGCGTTGTCAAAATGATGGTGGTGCCGCGTTGGTGCAGCTCTTCGACATAGACCCAAAGCTGCCGCCGCAGTTCAATATCGACGCCCGCTGTCGGTTCATCCAAAATGAGGACGGGGGGATTATGAACAAGCGCCTTGGCAATTAAGAGCCGCCGTTTCATCCCGCCTGAAAGCTGTCTTACATAGGCATCGCGTTTATCAGACAGGCCCAGAGCGGCCAGGATTTCTTCGCTGCGGCGCTCGGCCTTTGGGACGCCGTAATATCCCGCTTGCAGTTCGAGCGCTTGATAGGGCGTAAAGAACACATCCATGGCAATTTCTTGGGGCACAATCCCGATGGAGGCGCGGGCCTGACGGGTTTGGCTATCAATATCATAGCCGCAAATCTTCGCCGTCCCTGAGGTCTTATTGACCATGCCTGAGAGAATATTAATCAGCGTGGATTTACCTGCGCCGTTAGGCCCGAGCAGGCCAAAAATTGACCCACGCGGAATGCTAAGATCGACACTTTTCAGCGCCTCTTTGGCAGGGGCCTTTTTGGACTTGGCGTAAGTCTTTCGAAGGTTTGTAACCTCTATGGCGGGGGAGTCGGTCATGGGCGGGTCTTAGCTTATGTTTTCCGCTCTTGGAAAGCTAATTCCAAACCCATTTGCCAGGGCTCCAGGGGATGCTGAAAATCGCGCTCAAAATCTGTGATATCCAGCGCGGAATTGTCAGGCCGCCGTGCGGGGCGCGGGAAGTGGTCAGCCGTAACCCGCGTCACGTCAGGATGTAGTTTGGCGCGCTCAAAAATAGCCTGCGCAAAATCAGCCCAGCTAATGACCGGCCCGCTATTACTGACGTGGTAAATCTTGGGCTTCGCAGGCATGGTTTCCAGCGCGGCCAGACAGGCCTCGGCCAAATGACCCGCATAGGTGGGCCGTCCAAATTGCGTACTGACCAGATTAAGATGCGTTTCTGATGCGGCGAGGCGCAGCATGGTGGTCAGGAAATTTTGCCCCGTCCCGTCATAGACCCAACTGGTTCGCAGGATGAGGCTTTGCCCGCCCGCCGCCATCACGGCACGTTCGCCCGCGGCCTTACTGCGCCCATAAGTGTTAAGTGGATTTCGTCTGTCGGTTGGGAGGTAAGCCCCGCTTTTCTGGCCATCAAAAACGTAATCCGTTGAAATATGGATGAAGGGAATATGCGCCGTACGGCAAGCCGCGGCCATAATGCCGGGGGCTTTGGCGTTGAGAATATTGGCCTCTGCCGCCTGCGTTTCGGCCCCATCTACATCGGTAAAGGCGCAGCCATTTATCACGGCGTCAGGCGAGAGTTTGCGGATGAGCTGGGCGGCATTTTCAGGATGGGCGATAAGGTCTAATTCCTTGCGGCCATGACAGGAAAATTCTGTGCCCCGCGCGGCCAAAGAGCGTTGCAGCGCGCGTGATAATTGCCCGTTTTTCCCAAAGACTAAAATGCTCATATCAGGCCAAGCCGTTTGCCCACGCCGCTGCGGGAGAGAAGCGGTTCCCACCAGGCGCGGTTCTCCAGATACCAGCGCACAGTTGCGGCAAATCCTTCATCACCCGAGGTGGACGGTTCCCATCCCAGCTGCGTTTTAATCTTCGCGGCGTTCACGGCATAGCGGCGATCATGGCCGGGCCTGTCGGTGACGAACTCAATGAGATCAGAATATGTCCCTGAGCTGCGGGGGCGCTCCGCATCCATAATAGCGCAAATCGTGTGAACCAGATCAATATTGCGGCGCTCATTATTACCGCCAATATTATAGGTCTCGCCAAGCGTGCCATCATCCAAAACGCTCAGCAAGGCCCGCGCATGATCCCCGACATAAAGCCAGTCGCGAATATTTTCGCCCTTGCCGTAGACGGGAATAGGTTTTTCAAAAAGGCAGGAGAGGATGATGACGGGGATAAGCTTTTCAGGAAACTGGTAAGGGCCGTAATTATTTGAGCAATTTGTTATCAGAACGGGCAAGTCATATGTGCGCCCCCAAGCCCTGACCAGATGGTCACTTGCGGCTTTACTCGCGGAATAAGGCGAGCTTGGCGCATAGGCAGTGGTCTCCGTAAAGGCCGGATCGTCGTCTGACAAATCGCCATAAACTTCATCCGTTGAGACATGCAAAAATTTCGCGCCATATTTGCGGGCCGCCTCAAGCAGATTAAAGGTGCCGTTTATATTGGTCGTGACAAAATCAGCTGCCCCGTCAATAGAGCGGTCAACATGGGACTCGGCGGCCAGGTGTATGACGGCGCCGGGTTTTATGTCTGAAAATAATGTGTCCAGCTTTTTGCCGTCCCGAATATCGAGCTGCTGAAAGCGGTAATTTTTCTGGCCTTCTATCGACGCAAGGCTCGCAGGATTGGCGGCATAGGTGAGGGCGTCTATATTCACAATATCTCGTCCTTGCGCTGCAGCTTGGCGGATAAGTTCCGAACCAATAAATCCGCAGCCACCTGTGATGAGAAGAGTCATGTGAAGGGACTTTCAAAATCAGCGAAGCTTTGCCCGTCCATATCACGCTCGGATATAATTGGTTTCGCTATGCCCCAATCAATCGCTAAATCTGGATCATTCCACATGATAGAACCTTCGGAGGCAGGCGCGTAATAATCCGTCACCTTATAGACCACCTCGCAATTATCCTCATGCGTGATATAGCCGTGCAGAAAATTGGGCGGGACCCAAAGCTGTGCGCGTGTTTCGGCGGAGAGGGCGACACGCATATGCTGCCCATAAGTCGGGGAGCTTTTACGGGCATCAACAATGACATCCATTATCTGGCCACGCTGACAGGAGACGAGTTTGCCTTGAGCATGGGGCGGGGCCTGATAATGCAGCCCGCGCAATGTTCCTGTTTTTTCAGAGACAGACAGGTTATCTTGAACGAAATTATATGCGCCTCCAATCGCGGTCTCAAAGACATCCGCCTTGAATATTTCCGCGAAAAACCCGCGGCTATCGCGAAACTGTTTCGGGGTAAAGAGAATAGGCCCGTCAATTGAAAAAGTCTTAGTTTCCATAGAGTGCTTTTGGCGCTTAATATATCTCGGCGCAAGCTGCGCCTTGTGGAAATTTCATGCAGACATTCAGAGACTTATGCCATAATGAGGACTTATGAACAGGCTGCACGTATATTTCACATCTTTTGCGCTCGCAATTACCATGCTTTTTGTTCTTACAACGGCGCAAGCTCAAACGAGCGCGACGCAGGGAATTGAGACGCCGGATTTCACGACGAGTAACTTGGAAGCTGAATTGGAGACCATTGAGGCCTCAGAGAAACTGACAGAAGAGCAAAAAAGACAAGCTAAGACCTATATAGAAACATCTATAACGTCCTTAGCGAATGCCGCTAAGAATTTGGAAAACCGCGCAAGGTTCAAAGCAGAGCTCGAAAATGCGCCGCAGACACTTCAAACGCTTCGCGAAGATATTTCTAAAGTCCAAATTGAGGTCGCAAATGCGCCGAAAAAAAGTGACGAACCTATGCGTGAAGAGGCGTTGCTGAAATTAGAGCAAGACCTGATTGCCAAAGAGAGCGAGCTGAGGACACTCAGGTCAGAGCTGGAAGGGTATAAATCTGGACTGCAAAATCTTGCAACGCGGCAGATTGCGGCGCCAAAAGAACTAAGCGAGGGACGTACACGGCTCGGAGAAATTACGACGGCTTTAAGTACATTGGGGGAAGATGATCTTGATGCGGTCGCAAATGCTAACCGAAGAGCATTAGAAGCGCGGCGTTATTTCAGGCGAACACAAATCGCGGCGCTCGAGCAAGAGATAGCTGGTTTGTCAAAGCGCCAGGATATTGTCACCGGGCGTAGTAATATTGCGGAGTTGAAACTTCGAAAGTTGACAGATGATGTCCAGTATCTCTCTGAGAAAACGGGTCAAAAACGATTAAATGACGCAGCAACTCTTGAAAATGAAGTCAGTGAAGTTCTCGATAGTTATTCAGACTCTCATCCTATTCTTTCAGACCTTGCACAACAAAACTTGCTACTGGCCGAAGAGATTGTTCAACTGGCAGCCGGCGCTGCTGAGGTTTCCAAGAAAACGGCGAGCACCCGCTCACGTTTGGATGTCTTGGAAAGTGACCTGCAGGTCGCAGAAGACCTTATTGAAAATGGCGCATTGGACCGACGTGCTGGCGCGACATTGCGCAGATTGTCTAATCAATTAACGCCGTCAAAAGTTTTGAAGACAGAAATTAAAGGGATTCAAAAAACACGTATTGGCATTACGCAGGAACGCTTGATCGCCCAAGAAAATCTTCGCGACATTCCCTTTGGTCTTGTAGATGTAGAGGCCATGTTGGCAGAGGCGCGGGTTCAATTACCTGACCTTCCGGATTTAACGGCTGATGACGAAGCGTCCCTTCAGTCATTGATGACAGAACGTAGGGAACTTTTACAGCGCGTTATGAGCGCTGCCTCTTCCCGGCATACTGAAATTGCTAATTTGTTAGAACAGCAAAATGCTTTGCTGAGCAGTACTGTTAGATTAGAAACCATGCTGGATGAAAAACTGCTTTGGGTGCCCAGCGTACCGTCAGTGAACTTTGGTTGGCCTGCCAAAGTCGTGAAGGGTGTTTTTAATGTTTTCTCGCCAAAAAATATTATCCTGACAATAGAAGTCTTTATTGTGCAAATCACCAGCCTTTGGTTTTTAGTCTTTATATTTACCCTCGCAATTTTGGGCTGTCTGTCTATGCGAAAAGATTTGTGGAAAAATATTGTTGAGCGCGCCAAAAAAGTCGGACGTGTGCAAAAGGATAATTATTGGCACACCCCGTCGGTGATTATATCCTGTATTTTAATCGCGCTGCCATTTCCGCTGTTCTTTAGCCTGCTTTGGTTATTATTTGAATTAAGTGATTCGCGTGATCCTTTGATTGGCGGGCTTTCGGACACGTTTTTATATGTCTCATTATTTTCATTGTTTTTGCTGACATGGCGAGCTTGGGACAGAGATAAGTCTTTATTCGCGTCGCATTACAGATTGCCCTCCGGCTTTCGCAAAAGCGTCAATAAGCAATTACGTTGGTTCATCCCTGTCGCAGGGTTTTCGACGGCTTTAATTGCGCTCACAGACGCAAGTGCTGATGAGAATGTTTATGAAGGCTTTAGTGTCTTTGCCTTTGTTATCAGCGCGCTTGCCCTGTCATGGTTTGGGTTTAAAATTCTATGGGAGAAACGTGATGTGCTCTCGACGAATTTTGATAAGGAAAGCTTTTTTATTAAATATAAAGGTCCGCTGACATTTGTGTCTGTGGGCTTGCCGCTTATTGCCGGGGGACTGGCGCTTTATGGCTATTATGATACAGCGCGAGAGCTCTTAAGCCGGATGTTCTTTTCGGCATGGTTGTTCCTTCTTACCTATGTTGTGCACGGCCTCATAAAGCGCACCATTCTGGTGGCGCAACGTCAAATCGCCTTTCGTCAAGCCATAGAAAAGCGCGACCTTGCCATCAAAGCCAAAGTTGAGAAATTAAAAGCTGAAGAAAGCGGAGAAGAACCCCCAACGCCGCTCCCTGTTGATACAAGCGAGATCGATGTTAAAGCGATGAGCCGTCAATCTGCGCAACTGCTAAGCACGCTGATTGTCCTAGGCTTCGCAGCTCTCATGTGGATGATATGGTCGGATTTATTACCTGCACTTTCAATCTTCAACGAAGTTGAAATTGGGTCCTATACAGGCCAAATTGTGGACGAAGCTGGGATCATGAAAGACATTCCGGTTCCCATAACGCTTTGGAATCTTATACAGTTTTTTGTCATTCTAATTTTGACGTTTATCGCCGCTAAGAATTTACCAGGCTTCTTGGAAATATTCGTCTTAAACCGTGCAGGCATTGATGCCGGTACGCGTTATGCTGTAACCACAATATTGGGCTATATCATTATCGCTGTCGGCATCGTCATTGGATTTGATAAGTTGGGCCTTCAATGGTCTCAACTAAAATGGGTTATTACGGGTCTGTCCGTGGGTATTGGTTTGGGCCTACAGAAGATTATTGCAAACTTTGTTTCAGGTCTGATCATCTTGTTCGAGCGCCCGGTGCGGATTGGCGACTATGTCACCATTGGCGAGCAGAGCGGGACTGTGTCTCGCATCCAAATTCGCGCAACGACTTTGGCGGATTTAGAAAACCGTGAAATCCTCATTCCCAATGAAGCCTTGATCAGTGAACGGGTGACCAATTGGACACTGTCTAACTCTGTGACGCGGGTGACCGTACCTGTCGGCATTGCCTACGGTTCTGATACGGATGCAGCGCGCGAGTTAATGTTGCAGGCCCTCAAGGCGAATCCGAAGGTTTTGGAAACGCCTGCGCCTCAAGTTCTCTTTATCGGGTTTGGTGACAGTTCGCTGAATTTTGAACTGCGTGTTTTCCTGAGGAATTTCGATGACCGCGTCACAGTGAGACACATGGTGCATACGGACATCAATAAAGTCCTATCTGAGGCGGGCATATCGATACCATTCCCGCAGACAGATTTAAATATTGTCAGCCAGAAGGTGCCGCTAGACATTACCGCAAAAGCCGCGGCGCGGCCACGCAAGACAAAAACGGCGGGAGCGAAGCCAAAATCTCAGGCCCCTAAAAAATAAGTTAAGGTCATAAAAAAACTCTGTTTTCTATAATAAAGCTGTGGTTTTCGCACATATAAAACCTTCAACTGTAATTTAATGTAAAACCACTTGTTTTTTTTACGTGATTTTGCTCTATATTCGCCTTGAAGTTGGGGAAATATGACAGTCACGAAAAGACGCTTAAAGCGTGATGCTCGGCGTGAGCAATTACTGCGTGTAGCTATCACCTGTTACGGTGAGTTTGGGGTGGAGCGTGCAGGGCATGGGGATATTGCCAAGCGTGCGTGTGTTTCGACGGCCACTGTTTTTAATTATTTCGCAACGCGTGAAAAGCTCACCGAGGCTGTCTTTCAAGCTGTCCATGATACGTTTTTAGACATGTTTTCAGAACACCCGCCTGTGAACGCCACGCCGCAGGCACGTATTCAGCATTTGGCGGATAGCTTTGCCACACTCGTGCAACAGCAGCCAGATATTTTGAAAGTGACCTTGAACTGGTCCTGCTCATTTGGGCAAAGTGTTCGTCCTCAATATTTAGAATTTCAAAAATGGCTTCTAGACGGTATCCAAGTCAGACTGCATGAAGGTGAAACCGACCATTCTGATGCGCGTATCATTTTGGCGACTGCCTATAATTATGCACGCATGAAACTTGACAATACCCCAGATGATATCTTGAAGCGTTTTGTGAACCGTATCATCATGACCTTAGGCTAAGCACATTATTGCGGCCTGCTGCGCGGCCCTATTCACAGCCTTGACTGCGGCGTCATAGCGTCAATCTTTTTGTTTGAGCGGCCCGCAAATTCGGGCATAGGGCGGGGGTGAAATATCTTGCTCTTATACCATTATTATTGGCTGCACCTGCTTGGGGGCAGGCGGCAGAAACAGCCGAGAATCGCATTTATATTTCCCGTGCACCTTATGTCGATGAGATTGTCGTCAAAGGCTTTTATGATGCCGATAAATCTGTGAACGAAACGCCTGCGAGCATCGGACTTATCACTTCAGATGTTCTTGATGATATCTCCCTTGTACATCCCGCCGAAGCTCTCAACAGCGTTGCAGGCGTAAACATTCACCGCGGAAGTGGACAAGAACATCTCACCGCTATTCGGTCGCCTGTCCTGACGGGCGGCGCTGGGGCTGGGTCATTTCTTTATCTTGAAGATGGCGTGCCGTTACGCGCGGCAGGATTCGCGAATGTGAATGGGCTCTTTGAGGCGGGAACAGAGTTCGCAAATAAGCTGGAAGTTTTTAAAGGGCCGGGGCCTGTTTTCTATGGCTCGAACGCTGTGCACGGTCTTATTAATGTGCAGTCCAAAGACACAGGTGATTTGAACACCGTCAAAGTGATGGGCAGTTCACGCGGGCTGATTTCAACGCAAGCTTCGATATCAAACGTAGATAATCTAAGCGCCTCAGTCTCGTTGGTCCACGATGACGGCTTTCGTGAGGATAGCGGTTTTGACCAACAGAAATTCCAATTAAAATATCAGAGTAATGAGCTTGGCCCATGGTCAGTCGATTGGCTCTCCACTTTCAACAACTTAAATCAAGAAACGGCGGGCTTTATCCAAGGTGATGATGCTTATAAGAATGATGATATTCGCTTTACCAACCCCAATCCCGAAGCCTTTCGCGATGGTAAAAGTTACCGCACCCAAGCGCGGTTTGAGCGCCGGTTAGAAGGCGGAAAAACTCTGGCACTTACGCCCTATGCTCGCCGCGCCGAATTGCGTTTCTTGCGCCATTTCGTACCGGGACAAGCGCTTGAGAAGAACGGCCATAGTTCAGTCGGGCTGCAAAGCGCCTATTACGATGGCACGTTTAATATTGGCGCGGACGCCGAATATACCAAAGGTTTCCTATATGAATTTCAGGACAACGCCGACCGCTTTTCTTTCGTCCAAGGTCTGCATTATGATTATGAGGTCGAGAGTTTTGTCGGCGCGGTTTACGCCCAGAAAGACGTCAAGATCACTGACAGGCTCACCCTCGATATCGGTGCGCGCGCGGAATATACCGATTATAATTACGACAACCAAGCCAGTGATGGCCAATCAGGCCGTTTTATCCGCGTGGCCGACCGTAGTGATGATTTTCTGACCGTCACGCCCAAAGCCTCTCTGCGCTATAATTTTGACGGCGGAAACATGGTCTATGCCCGCGCCGCCAGAGGCTCTCGCGCCCCGCAAATCACGGATTTGTACTCCGTACAATTAAATCAGGTCGCGGGCGAAGCCGATGTTGAAACGCTGGATAGTTTGGAAGCGGGTTTCAAAGGCACGTTTGGAGATTTCGATACGGAGCTTGCCGCCTTCACCATGTGGAAAGATAATTTTTTCTTTCGCAATGCTAATGGCTTTAATGTCGTCGATGGTAAGACACGACATACGGGCGCAGAGCTTAGCTTTAACGGCGATTTAGCAGAATGGCTCTCAATCTCAGGCGGCGGCACGCTCGCGCGGCACACATATGATTTCAATCTTGATGAAGGTTCCGCCGCGAATAATATCACCTCTGGTGACCGCGTCGATACCGCGCCCGATACGCTGGCGCAACTGAGGGCGACCTTACACCCCACGGAAGATCTCACGGCAGAAATTGAATGGCGGCACATGGGCAGTTATTTTACCAACCCCGGAAATACGGCCAGCTATCCCGGCCATGATATTTTCGTGTTGCGCAGTAGCTATGACGTGCGCGATGGGATTACCCTCTTTGGCCGCGTCGATAATATTTTTGATACGCGCTATGCAGACCGCGCCGATTTTGCCTTTGGCAATGAGCGTTACTTTCCGGGCCGCCCGCGCACGCTATTTTTCGGGGTGTCGGCAGAGTATTAGGCAAGGGGTCTAAAGCTCTCGACATTGGCCAAAAATCCTCGTAATCCGCGACTATGAATATCCCAGATAGTAAACTCTCACAGGTCGTTGACCGCTTTGAACATATCGAAGCGCGTATGGGCGCGACGACGAGTAGCGACGAGATTGTCCAGCTGGGCAAAGACTATGCTGAGCTAAAGCCCGTTGTCGAAGGCGTGCGCGCGCTCCAAGCCGTGCGCTCCGAAATGGAAGATTTGCAAGCCATGCTGGATGATCCCGAGATGGGACCAGAAATGCGCGATATGGCCAAAGAAGAGCTGCAAGCCCTTAAAGATAAATTGCCAGGCCTTGAAAAAGACGTCTCTCTCTTGCTGCTGCCCAAAGACAAAGATGACAGCGCCTCTGTCGTACTTGAAATCCGCGCAGGCACAGGCGGAGACGAAGCGGCTATTTTTGCCGGCGATCTCTTTGCCATGTATTCGCGCTATGCCCAGCTGCAAGGCTGGAAGGTCGAAGTCGAGAGCGACTCTCAAGCTGATATGGGCGGCTACAAAGAAATCATCGCCTCTGTCAGCGGGGCCGGGGTTTACGGGAAGTTCAAATTTGAATCCGGTGTTCACCGCGTGCAGCGTGTCCCTGTGACGGAAACGCAAGGCCGCATCCATACCTCTGCCGCGACGGTTGCCGTCCTGCCTGAACCCGAAGATATTGATATTGGGTTTTCCATGACGGATGTGCGGGTCGATACGATGCGGGCCTCAGGCGCGGGCGGACAGCACGTTAATAAGACCGACTCCGCCGTGCGCATGACCCATGAACCGACAGGCGTGGTTGTTGTCTGTGATGCCAAGTCTCAACATATGAACCGCGCTAATGCTGAGCGCCTGCTCAAGATGAAACTCTATGACATTGAAAAGCAGCGCATAGACGCCGAACGCGCCGATGAGCGTAAAGATCAAGTCGGCTCAGGTGACCGCTCGGCGCGTATTCGTACCTATAATTATCCTCAAGGCCGCTTGACGGATCACCGCATCAACCTCACGCTCTATAAGCTGGATAAGATTGTGGCCGGGGATGAACTTGGCGATGTCATAGACGCGCTCATCAGCGAAGACCAGGCCAACCGCTTGGCGGCGATGGAAGCTGATATATAATCATGGCGCGCGTCAAAATCGCCTTTTGCTGGCTCTTTGCGCTTTTCTTCTTTTACGCCGGTATCCTGCATTTTGTGCAGGATGATAGCTTTGCCGCCATTGTCCCGCCGCTTTTGCCATTTCCAAAACTTATTGTCTGGGTGACAGGCGTGATGGAACTTGTTTTGGCTGTGGGATTGGTTTTGCCCAAATATCGCAAAATGTCAGGGTTCTGGCTTGCGCCTTATCTGCTCGCCGTGCTGCCCGCCAATATTTACATGGCGATGAACAATATCCCGTTGGGCGATATGGCCGCGAGCCCGACCGCGCTGTGGGTGAGGGTGGCGCTGCAATTTCCGTTGATAGCGCTTATTCTCTGGGCGAGCGGGAATATAGACCGTAGTCAAATCTCGACTTAGCTTATTGTTTTACGATAAGGAATTGACACGTTTTAACTTATTTGTTATCGAAAAACAATAAGGAGGCAATTATGCAAAAGACATTTACGAAAAAGCTTTTCGCCGCTGCAGGTGCCACTGCAGTGATTTTAGCGACAACATCTATCGCAATCGCCCATGATGTTGATGATAATGAGCGCGTTGAGCAAACGCATGACATTCGCGATTTTTCTAAAATCCGCATTACAGGCGTTTACGAATTAGAGGTTCACGTGGGCGAAGATTTTTCCGTTTTCACATCCGGCAAACATAAAGACGTCGAAGGCATGGAAGTTTATTTGAAAGGCTCGACCCTCGTGCTCGCGCAGGATGAAGATAAGCGCAACAAGACCATTAAGTTGAATGGCCGTAAGAATAAAAATAATAGCGGCATTCGCGCGGTTATTACGCTGCCATCTCTGGACGGTCTGGACATTACGGGCATCGGCGCTGGCGAGATTCAAGGCATTGACAGCAAAAGCTTTCAAATCGAAGTCGCAGGTATTAGCGACATGGAATTGACGGGCACATGTGGGTCATTGGATGTTGATTTGGCGGGCCTAGGTGAAATCCGCGCAGAAGATTTACAATGCGAAGATGTCGATGTTGATTTGGCCGGTATGGGAGAAATTTCCGTGTATGCCTCAAACTCCATAACAGCTGACGCAGCTGGCATGGGAAAAATCGAAGTTTACGGAAATCCCAAAGATGTTGAAAAAAGTAAAAGCTTTATGGCTTCCGTCAAAATAAAATAATGCTATGAGCCGTTATGGCCATGAATAAAATATCTCTAATCACAGCCGCCCTTGTGGCGGCTTTGCCTTTTGCGGCGGACCTCTTTGTCTTTGGAACAACAGGGCGATCTGAGAGCATATTTCAAGATGTCGGCGTATTGCTTTTCAATGCAGGCTTTGCCGCGTCACCCTTTATTCTGATTGGCCTCATCATGACAGCCCGCAAATCCGTTTCCCGCGCTCTATGGGCAGGCTTTGGGCTAACGGCTGTTCTTTGGGCCGCTTATGCGGCATCAGGACGTCATTATTTTGTAAAGGCAGAGGGCGGTAATTTGAGTATCGCGCTATTTATGATCCTGATGATATGGCCATTTATTGTGACAATTATTATGGGCGTCATTGGCAAATATGAACCAAATACAGTAGCCTCTGCGTCCTGACTCAGAAAATCTTGTGGATGAAAGCCGAGGTTATCCACATCCTGATAGTCTATGACTTGCGCTCGCGAGATTATTAAGCCTTTGGTCTTTGCTAATGATTGCGGGAGATGGGTATGGGTTCTCAAAACACACAAAAAGCAGATGGCGCGAGCGTATTGGTCATTGATCAAGCGTGCGATAATGATCAACTTTTGGTCAGCCTTAGCAAGAACGGAGCGAAATGGTTATCGCCTGTTGGCTGGACAGATCAGCAAAAAGTCACGCTCTTGGATTGCCGTGCTGTTGGCGACACGACACAGATTGATATCCCGGCGGAATTTGCCAATGATATCACCTCAGGCGATGCTCTGGTCTTGCGTTGCTCAGAGCTAGACATTGAGAAGGAAATCACGTGGGAGCGCTCAGAGATTGAAACGCGCGAGGCGGCCCAAGCCGTGGCAGCGCCTGCGCTTGGACTTTTCTCACGCTTCAAACAGACAAAAGAAGTGCCTGCCGAGAGCCTGAAATCTGAAACAGAATTACGGGCCGAGGAAGCCGACCGTGCCGCGCAAAACTTTAAGGCCAAAATGGAAGCGGCAACAGCGGCCAAAGAAGACGCTCACCGCAAGGCGCTTGAGGCCGCCCGCGAAGCTGAAGCGGCGCTTAAAATGGAAGGTGAACGTATTGCAGAAATGGAACGCGCCGCCAAAGCCTTCGAAGAAGCTGAACGCTTAAAGCAAGATGAAATGCGCCGCGTCGATGAAGAGCGCCGCGCCGAAGAAGCGCGCTTGGCCGAGGAGGCTCGCCGTATTGAAGAGGCTCGCAAACGCGAAATTGCGGCTAAGAAAGAAGCAGACCGCAAAGCGGCTCTCAAGCGCTACGAGGCGGCTTTGGACATGACGCGCGGCGAAGAAACGCGCCTTAAGGGTCGTTTGAAAGATCTTAAAAAACAAATTAAATCTGAAGCAGAAAATCTCGCAGTTCAACAAGACGATTTGCAAAGCCGCCATAGTCTGTTGGTGACCACTGAAGAAACTGCCAGCAAACAACATGAGAACTTTGAGACAAGCGCTTTAAAACTCGAAGCCGCAACAGCAGACTTGACGATTTTACAGTCAAAATCAGAGACATTGGCTGCCGACCGTCAGGCTTTGTCTGTGCGTCTATCGCAAGCTGATAGTGATTATCAAACCGCGCAGAAAGAAGCTGAGGCCGCCATGGCCCGCGCTGACGCGCGGCGAGGAGAGCTTGATGCGCTCCGCCAAGAAGAGGCTAAATCGTCCGAGAGTCTCTCTGCGTTATCGGAAAAACTGACATCACAAAGTCAGATTGTCTCCGACGCGTCAGACAAATCACAAAAATTACAAACCAAATATGAGCGGTCACAATCCGCGCTGGACCAAGCGAAAACTGAAATTGCGGCGCTGGAAGCGGCTTTGGCGCAGCAAGTCGAAAAAGATCAAGGCTTGAGGCTTGAAATTGAAGCGACGCAACAAGCTGTTGAAGACAGCCAAGCCCGCGAAGCCAGCCATGCCGCCGCCATCGAACACCTCCGTGCGGGCGGCGATCCGGAAAATATTACGGATGAAGACTTTGCAGCGCGCAGTCTGGATAAAAAATCTGATAGTAAAGAGATTAAAACATCAAAAGCGTCATCAACATCTGTGAAATCAGGCGCTAAACAAGGCATGATGAGCCGCATGCGCCGTAGCTTTGCGCGGGACAAAGATGCTGAAATCAGCGTTGATGTCAAAGATGTTGCCCTCAGCGCTGACGATAAAAAAGCTGAAGCGGCTTTAGTCTCTGGCGTTGAAGAAACACCCAGTTTTGTGCGTCGCCACAGCTCCAGCCTTATGGCTTTGGGCGCGGTTATTGGCGGCATCGCCATTCTGGGCGGCGGCTTATCGTTAAATAAGACATCGACGCCGTCTCTTCAGGTTAAATCAAGCACGCCCGCTCCTACACAGGTCGCGAGTGCTGTTACGAAAGTTGAGTTACCTAGCTCGGTTGCGCTGAATGAGACTGAGAGCTTAAAGTCTGTAACGACAGAGAAGGTTGAGGCCGAACTTAAAACTGATGTTGAGGCGAAGGCGGAAACTAAGGAAACTAAAGAGCCTGTTGTGGAAAGCGCGCAGGACGCAGAAGCCGTCATCACCAAAACACTTGCAAAATCCACAAATGGGACAGGACGGTCATCCGAGGTAGAAGCCCCAGTCGTGAAAATGGCTGAGATTATTGAGCCGAGCGGATTTGCTTTTGAATTACCGAATATGATGCCTGACATAAAGGCGGAGACAAACTCCGATACGGCTAAATCCAAAGACCCAGCCAAGGCGGCATCAACCGTAAAAAAAGCCGAAATTAAAGACGTTGCATTAGAGAAAGTGACCGCTGAAAAGGTAGAGCCTAAGACGTCTGATAGTGTTGAACCCGCTGGCGAAGCCGAGGATGAGGCTCTTGTCAATTACCCTGAATTAACAAGCGATATTCAAGAACGTCTGTCTCAATTAGGGTTCTATAATGGCGAAATTAACGGCTTACAGACGGCGGCGACGCAAGAGGCCATTGAGAACTTTAAAACATTATTTGCAATGGATGAGATTGACGGAAAGATTACGGGGGCGCTGCTGACTGAAATAAAGCGAGCTGAACGTGATCAAGAGCTGGCCTTAGAGCAATTCCAGATGCAGGCTGATTTTACAGCTCAGACAGCCCCACAACCCACATTGCAAATGGCAGAAGTCGTGCCGTCTGGTGAGTTTTATGATACGGTACAGGCCGTTCCGACCACATCGGTTGTTACAGATAGCCTACCAGCTTCACAGCCATTTCAAAGTGCTCCCGCACCACAGCTCATGCCTGCGCCCGTCAAAATGGCCAGCATTCCGACTGTCACCAAACCGGCCCCGACACCTGTAATGGCGGACGTTATCGTTGATGAGAAGATCATACGAAACGCAAGCGCAAGCTATCCCAAAGTAGCGCAGCGCCGAGCGTATTTTGTCGATGTCGCTATTGTTGTCGTATATGACATTGATGCCGCAGGCATGGTTAAAAACTTACAGATAGAATCGAACGACCATACGGGTCGCTTCAAGACTGAGTTTGAGAAAGAAGCGCTCCGGGCTGTTAAAAAACTTCGTTATGAGCCTAAAACCGTTAATGGCATGGCCGTAGATACCACTGGTAAGCAAAAACGTATTATCTTTCGCGCTGGCTAAGAGTTATCATTAGGGCATGTCATCCTCCCTCGAAATTGCCCTTTTTCCTTGCCTGTCGGATAATTACGGATTGCTGATCCATGACCGAGATAGCGGTCAAACCGCCGCGATAGATACGCCTGAAGCGGCCAAGATTGAGGCAGCTTGTGCGCAGCGCGGCTGGACGCTGACCCAAATCTGGAACACGCATCATCACCCTGATCATGTCGGCGGCAATCTTGCTCTAAAAGATAAGCACGGCCTGACCATTACGGGGCCTGACCAAATTGACGGACGGATACCGGGCTTGGATAAAGGCGTCTCGGGCGGTGATAAATTTAAATTTGGCGCGCATGAAGTGCAGGTCATTTTCACCCCCGGCCATACGGTGGATCACATCATTTATTATGTCCCTGCTGCTAAGGCCGCCTTTGTCGGCGATACGATTTTTGTCTTGGGCTGCGGGCGTCTTTTTGAGGGCTCACCCGCAGATATGTTCAGCTCTATGGCCGCGATTGCAGAGCTTCCGGATGAGACCAAGCTCTATTGCGCCCATGAATACACGCTCTCAAATGCGAGGTTCGCGGTAACCGTCGAGCCGGATAATAATGCGCTGCATGATTACGTGAAACACGCGAAAAAGCTGCGAGACCAAGGCACCCCCACAGTCCCCACAACCGTCGCCGCCGAAAAAGCCGCCAACCCCTTTATGCGGGCAGAGACGGCAGAGCGGCTTGGTGAAATACGCGCGGCGAAGGATCGGTTTTAGAATCAGATATTAGGTTTAAACTCGTATATTCCATCTGCACCCGAAGTACAAAATGCCGCTGAATGATTACCTAAAATGTTTGGTGTAATCTTTTCATTCCAGTTAGTGTTATCTATCATCGCAGCAATGAATGCTGTTCCATGATACGCTGCAAACATCAAATGAACGTTATCTCCAGGCTTTGTATTCGGGTGTCTAATAAAGAATTGTTCACCTGACTTTTGTGAACCTTGCACTAACTCATCAGTATTTCCAAACAGTGATATAAATTCTGGAATTCTGTCATTATTCATCAACTCATAATTAGTAAGCCAGCGAACAAGCACTAGACCTTGGTCTGAAAAAATTGAATCATATTTGAAATACCAATGAGCTATTGCTTGTTTAGCAGCCCATTTATTCAAATGTTCAGAAAAAATTTCTTTTTTAAAAACTAGCTTATGTTGCTGTTGAATTATTCCATTAGACTCGACGAGAAACTTACCATCATCTGTAAAAAAAGAAGAAAAACCTAATACATTATTCAAACATCCTTTTAAAATTTTATCGAAATAATTGAGCATGTTTTCGTTACTAACTTCCCGATAAAAATCTGGAGATTGCATAATGGCATAGAAGGCTGCGAACTGATCGGTGATCCCAGTTTCGTTATTACATCTTTTGCATGCAGGAACTTCCATGCCCTTCAAGCGATATTTATCCCAAAAGATTACTTTAGGTGGAGCATGTTCAATGGTTTCAGTTTCTTTACTCCCACCACATATGCAACACATCGGATGTTTAGACTTATACTTTTCTAATCGTTCTTGTTTGCGTTTCTTTTCACCCATAATTACTCACTGAAATTTTTACTCATACCTTATCTTCGCGTTTGAAAGAGACTGGGTTGAATATTCTATAAAAGACCCAAAAACAATTTTAACATGTTATATCTTAACCTACACTGAAGTATAAAGTTAGATTTGGTTCATATTCAGTGTGCATGTATTCATTAGATCTATAAACTAGCTATTCATAAATATTATTATCTCCATTCACTCATAACACTGTCTCAACAAATCCCGCATCACCTCCACCCCCATCTCCTGCATCAATTTAACATTCCGTGCGGGAATATCTTCTGGATTTGAATAATGCTTTAGCGCTTCCTCGACACTCGCTTCGCGCAAGATGTGAAGCATGGGATAGG
>ENA-ORXM01000757-ORXM01000757.1-marine-metagenome-genome-assembly--contig:-NODE-757-length-51180-cov-6.633192_pt1 | contig 51180 bp, 48 predicted proteins | sample MGYA00237867_ERZ511480 | MGnify/ENA primary metagenome ERZ511480 (study PRJEB26309, sample SAMN06266103) | marine metagenome | isolation source: Algal blade | place: United Kingdom:Sidmouth, United...
GTAGTGATGATTGCGTTACTCATGGTGTTTCCTTTTCCTTGCGGATTGTGATGTCGAAATACCGACACAATGCGATTCATTGGCGGGTAGAGAAATCGGAGTTCCGGGGGTCGAATGGCCCGGGAGTTCAAGTCAGGCTTCATCGACCAAGACCACAACGGTGTGGTGCCCGGAAGCTCCGTTTGGCAATGGTTCGGTGCGGTCCGGTGTCTGGATGGATCCATCCCGATCTTTTGCACGAACCGTGACTGAATGCCGCCCGGGAGTTGCATCCCAGGGGTATGACCACTGGCGCCACGTGATGTCGTTGACCTCATCGGCGAGGTCGGCGGCAAGCCACGGACCCTCGTCGATCGAGATCTCGACTTCATCGATGCCGATGGTCTGAGCCCAGGCCACTCCGCCGATGACGAAGGGGCCGGGCGGAATCCGATCAAGACCGCGAGGCGCATCAATGCGACTCTGCATCTTGATCGGTGCTTCGACCGAGTAACCACGAGGGACCCAGTAGTGGTCGAAGGCTTCGAACGTGGTGAGCTCGATCTCGCTCAGCCATTTGGTGGCCGAGACATAGCCGTAGAGGCCGGGAACGATGAGACGAGCGGGGAAGCCGTGCTCGAGCGGAAGAGCTTCGCCGTTCATGGCGACCGCGACAAGGGCGTCACGCCCATCGAGCGCAGCGACCGGGAAGCCGCAGGTGTAGCCGTCAACCGAACGGCCGACGATCTGCGTTGCTGCCGGATCGATGCCGGCCTCGGCGAGGAGGTCATCCAACCTGGTGCCGAGCCAACGGGCGGTGCCGGTGAGTTCGCCACCGATCGTGTTCGAGACACAGGTGAGCGTGATGTCACGCTCGATGAAGTCTCGTTCCAGAAGGTCGGCGTAGGTGAGCGTGAGTTCGTTGTCGACCATGCCGGTGATCTTCATCGACCATGTCTCGACCGGAACCTGAGGCACGACGAGTGCGGTATCGATGCGGTAGAAGTCAGCGTTCGAGGTGATGAACGACGCCGCGTTCTCGGCTTGGGCCGATGCCGGAATCGGGTCGAGCGTGTTGGTCGGGATCGGCAGTTCGAGCGCAGCACGTGACTCGCTTGCGCTGAAGCGGCCGTCGAGGGCTCGGCCGATGACGGCGAACACACCGGCTCCGGCAGCAACGACACCGGCACTGGCGAAGAAGCGACGGCGCGAGGACGGGTGCTCCATACCGGCAGCAACAGCTTCGGGCTTGGAACGTTCGAAGAAGCCAAGAGCGGCGGCGACGACACCAGCGCCGATCAGTGTCGGCAGGACCGACCACCAGGGGGCGCCGGTGCGATCGTTGAGCGCAGCGAGCGAGCCGACCAGAGCGAAGACCGCCACGCCAACGAGGCCGAGGGCCAAACGCTTGCGAAGAGCGACAACGCCGACCAGAGCGGCATAGATCACGAGGGTGACGGCGATGCCAGCGAGGAGAGCGATCTTGTCGTTCGTCCCGAACAGTTGGATCGCTATGTCCTTCAACGCAGAAGGAACCAGATCGACGACTCGATCGCCGACAGCGATGACTGGTGAGCTGAGCCGCCGACTGAGGCCAGCGACAATCTCTGCCACACCAAGACCCAGTGCGGCACTTACGACGCCGGCGAGTGCAGCCGCTGGGCGTGAGACTGGTGTCTCAGATGAGCGATCGGAGGGATTTTGTATCATGCAAGAGGTTCGGAGCCGCTGGCGTCTTGGACGGATGTTGCTCCGTGCCACACCTTGAATCGGCTTGCGAAAGAACCTATCGGCAGGTCAACCCACCTTCTTGAGCGCCATGTGTCACACGGTCTCACCAATGAGCAGAATCGGCTCACTCGGCTGGTCCGAACCAGTGTCTGGCTCGATCGTGATACCCCATGCCGCAGGCTCCCGGCCATCCAGCGGAAGCTCGATCGTCACGCTTCCGTCGACATCAGGGGTGAAGAGACCCGTTGGGTTCGCTCCATCGGAATCGATCAACCAGAGCTCGTAGGCATTGCCCTCACCGGGGTCATCGAGCCCGGCAGCAATCAACACTGCACGGTCCTCCTCCGCTGACCACACGACCCTGGCCCGTCCAGCGTCACCAGCAAGCGGAAGCGTGATCGCATCGGCAGCTACGAGCACGTCGACATCATTGCCCGAACGGGTGAACTGGAGTCCACCCACGAAGCCGACTGCGGCCACGACGGCCGCCGCAGCCAAGGCCAGCACTCGTTGGCGGGGTTGGTTCCGACGCTTGCGCTCGGCGAGATCGACCACTCGTTCTGGCACGATCGAAGCGATCTGCCTGGTGTCGGCGATCTCACCCATGAGCCGAGCCTTCAGGTCAGCAGGTGGTGGCGTGGCCACCGACGCAGCCAGCAGGCCCGCCGTCTCTCGATAGTCCGCTACTTCGGCAGAACAGACCGCACACGTGGGGTAGTGCGCTTCGAACTCTCGACGTTCGATCTCGTCCAATGCGTTGAGTGCATAGGCCGCCGCCAGGTGGTGCAGATCTTCGGTCATTGGTTCACCCCCAGGTGATCTCGTAGTTTGATGAGGCCGTCCCGTATTCGGCCCTTGACAGTTCCTTCAGCGGCGCCCAGAAGCACCGCCACTTCTCGATAGGTGTGGCCTCCGAAGTAGGCGAGTTCGACTGCGGCCCGCTGATCGTCGGTCAAGAGATCCAGCGCCGCGATCACACGGGTTCGGTCCAGTCGGTCGAGCACCACCTCGGACACCGAATCGTGATCTCGTTCGACCAGACGGCCAACCACTTCTGTGCGGTTTCGATGCGATTGTTCTGAGCGGACTCGATCAACAGCTCGGCGGTGCGCAATTGTGGCGATCCACGACTTCACCGAACCTCGGTCACTTTCGTACCGAGGTGCCAACCGCCAGATCTCGACGAAGACTTCCTGCGTGATCTCCTCAGCCTGTGAAGGATCTCGCACGACCTTCAAGACAATGCCGTGGACCAGCGCCGACGTAGCGTCGTAGAGCTCGCCGAACGCCGCCTGATCGCCACGGCCAGCCCGGGAGAGAATCCCAGCCAAGATCGCGGCCTCATCAACGGGTTCAGTAGATCGAGATGTTCGTCCGCCGACGGATCGGAGTCGTCCCATGGGTTTCATGTCTCCCATCGTCGCTCCTCACCATCCGCTCTGGGTCGATACCCGCTCATGCCACATGTTCGGAGCCGTCGACCGTTTGGATGGGCAGCGCCTTCAGAGACGGTACTTTCTCCTGAATGCAGCCGAGGATGGCAGGAACCGGCCACCGAACTGTCCGGTTCCTGGCCTTGGCAAACATCGGGTCCTCCTGCATAATTCAGCATCGAAGACCGTCTTCGACCTCGATGACAAGGACAGCACTCTGTGGCACGCGATTCGTTGCGACGACCGCAGCTTCTCCTGCAGGTCGGCACCATCATCTGCGGCCTATTGGCGATGGGTGACGCGCTCTGGGCGCTCGCCAGCGCTGATCGAGCGGTCAGCACCGTCGGTGAGTTGGCAACCGGGCTGGCCGTCGCTGGCTCGACGGCGGTGCTCTACCACACGCGTCGACCCGAGGCGCCGCCGCCTCGTCCTGCCCCACCGGCCCAACTCGGCGGAACGGACCTCCGTTAGCCTGCGGCGATGGCGCGTACGATTCGAGCAACTGACCTCTTCGATCTCCAATTCGTGGGGACGGTCAGCACCTCCGGCGATCGCGTTGCCTACACGATCACGTGGCCAGACGAAGCAACCGATGTCAACCGGTCCACCGTCCACCTGTTCGAAGACGGCGCCAGCCGTCAGCTTCTCGACGGGCATCGCGATCTCTCCCCGTCCTTCTCCCCAGATGGCACTCGATTGGCCTTCCTACGAGTCGAGCCGAAGGCCAAACCGCAACCAGCCATCCTCACCATCGCCACCGGCGAGGTCAGTGTGATTCCCGGTTACGAAGAAGAAGCGGTCGAGCAGATCAGTTGGATCGGCGACGATCGCGTCCTGGTGCGAGCGACGCTGCGGCCAGAAGAACTCCGAGGTCTCGATGACGACGAGCTGAAGCGCCGTCCGCTGGTCACCACCACCCTCGACTACCGATTCAACGGTCGAGGCACCACGGCCAATGCCCGGCGCCAGGTCGATGTGGTCACCCTCGCCGACAACACCATCAATCGCCTGACCACCCCGGGAATCGACCACTCCGCCGCCGCTGTGTCTCCAGACGGCAATCACGTCCTCGTTGTTGCCGACTCCGAGGACGACGCCGACATCACCGGTCGCACCAGCGTCTGGCTCCTGTCCATCGCTGGCGAGGCACCCGTGCGCATGACCCCCCAGCCTGGCGGTTGGGGCGCTGTTGGTTTCACTGCTGACGGTCGGCCATACGCAACCGGCGAGATCGATCCGCTCCAGCCCAATCTCTCCCGGCCGTTCCTCCTGGCGCCCGAAGACGTTCCCGTGGTGCTCGGCCCACACGATGTGAACTGCGCCGCCGCGATCGGCGGTGGCGCTGCAGCTCGAGTCGCCCCCGGCGTCATCTTCATGCCTGGCATTCGTGGCACCACGGTCAGCATCGACCGTTACCACGACACCACCGGCGACCTCGAAACTGTCGCCAGCGGCCCCTTCGTCATCACGTCCTTCGACCTCATCGACAACGGCGAGCGCATCATCGCTGCGGTGAACACACCGACCCGTCCCACCGAGCTCTGGGAGTTCGCAAATGGCGAGAGCGGCGAGATGGAAGGCAAGGTCCTCGTGTCGCTCAACCACGATCTCCTCGACGAGCTCGACCTCGCCACCCCCGAACTCATCACTGTGCCGTCGACCGACGGAGCAATGGTCGAAGCTCTCCTCGTTCGGCCGCCAGCAAGTGCCAACGCCGTGACCCCTGGGCCGGGGCTGATCTACATCCACGGTGGTCCGATGAGCGCCTACACCCAGAGTTTCTTCGACGAGTTCCAGATGGCGGCGGCCGACGGCTACACCGTCATCGCTGGCAACCCCAGAGGGTCCGACGGCTACGGCGAAGAGTGGGTCAGCTGCATTGCCGGCGATCTCGGCAACAAGGACTGGGAGGACATCCAGTCCCTCACCGATCACCTCGCTGCGCTCGACACCGTCGACGCAGATCGGCTCGGTATCGGCGGTGGCAGCTACGGCGGCTTCATGACCTCCTGGGCGATCGGCCACACCGATCGCTACAAGGCCGCTCTCGTCGAGCGGGCAGTGACCAACTGGGAGACCATGGCTGGCACCAGCGACATCGGCAGCTGGTTCATGGCGATGTTGCTGTTCGCTGACTGGCACACCGGTCTCGACAAGCTGCGCGAGCTCTCCCCCATGGCCCACGCCGACAAGGTCCGCACGCCCACCCTCGTCGTGCACTCCGAAGAAGACTGGCGCTGCCCGATCGAGCAAGCCGAGCAGTTCTTCTCGGTCCTACGTCGCAACCAGGTCGATGTCACCCTGGCTCGCTTTCCTGGGGAGAACCACGAACTGTCTCGGACTGGTTCACCGAAGCATCGCGTCGAACGCCTTCGTCTGGTGCACGACTTCTACGCAAAGCACCTGCTCGATCGGGCCAGCCAGGTCTGATCAGCGACGCTCGACCGACACGACTCGGCCGTTGGCCATCGTGACCACCTGATCGGCCCGATCGATCGCGAGCTGTCGCTGCGAGATCGCAATCACCGTGGTCGAGCCCATCTCGGCCAGTCGATTCCACAGTTCGCGTTCAGTCGCAACGTCGAGTGCGCTCGACAGGTCATCGACCACCAGCAGCTCGGGCCGGGTCAGCAGGCTTCGAGCTGTCGCCACTCGTTGCGCCTGCCCACCAGAAAGCCGCAGGCCTCTCGCTCCGACAACGGTCTCGAGACCTTCTGGCATGTCATCGACATCGAGCCGCAGCGTGGTCAGGTCGAGCACGGCGTCGAGATCGGCAGTACCCCGGCCCAGCGCAATGTTCTCTATCAGTGACTCACTGAACAAGCGGGGGATCTGCGGCAGATGAGCCGACTGCGGAGGCACAAACCACGCAGCCCGGTCCTCGATCTCGGCTCCGTTCCACGAGACCGAACCACTCGCCATTGGAATCAACCCGACCAGCGCTCGCAGCAGGGTCGACTTCCCAGCACCAACGGGCCCGGTGATCACGGTGAACGAACCTCGTTCGAGCGTCAGGCTCACGTCGGTGATTCCTTCACCGTTCGATGGATAGCGAACGCTGACGCCCCTGATCTCGAGCTGTTCGAGGTCGACTCGTTCGGGGTCAGGGACACGGCTGCGCATTGCTTCGTGTGGTTCGATCGTGACGTGTTGATCAGCCAGGATGTTGCTGAGTTGGTCAGGGGCGACCATCTCGCCCATCCGTCCGTAGGAAACAATCGCTTGCTCTCGCGACGTGATGATGCGAGCCAAGTAGCGAGGCAGTTCACCGAGCTGCGTCGCGTAGACCACGAACAACGCCAGGTCGCCGACGGTGAGGTCACCGCCCTGCACACTCGGCACGAGCACCAACAGCATCAACCCGATGGTGACGTCGGCGGTCGAAGACGAGATGCCGTCAATCGTTTGTTGCAGCACGGTGTCGCGCACTGCGGTCCGGCGTCGCACGCTGGTGTAGGTCTCCAACCGGCCGATCGCCGCCTCTTCGCGTCCTGCGAGCCGGAACGCCAGCATCCCGGTGAAGGCCTCCCCCAGAAAGGCCGTGACCCGCCCCGTCGCCTGACGATCGGCCGCCCGCGCTGCGTAGAGCCGGGGCGTGAGCAACCTGGTGATGACGGTGACGATCACAATCGGGATGAGGACGACGAGGGCAGCACGAGCATCGATGGTCGACATCACGATGAGCGCACCGACGGCATAGACGGTGTAGCCAAGGCCATCGAGCCACGAGTCGGTCCACATGACGGTGTCCCTGGCGTCGTCGGTGAATCGGGAAATCGCCTCCGAAGGGCTGTCGGGCAATGTGGCAGCATCAGGCCCACCGCTGACCGTCTGGGCATGCAGCATGTTGGTTCGAAGCAGCGTCAGCGCGGTCACCCACCAACGCACAACCACCCACACGGCAAAACCAAAGATGACCCAGCGCACCACTTCGGTCACGCCGAGCACGAGCAGATGGCGGTTGATCGATTCGGACTGGTCCAGAGCATCGAAGGCGAGCTTCAACACCCAACCCGTCCAGAGCGGAATCAAGAAGAACACCGTCCAGGAGATCCAAGACCACAGCCAGAGGCGCGACCGGAACGTGCCCGTCAGCCAGCCGAAGCGGCCTGGCTGAATCTGTTCGTTGCGACCGTCGGGAGCGCCCCTCATCTCAGTTCGTCCCTTCATCGAGAACTTCGTCGAACGACTGCGTCGCCCCGACCGCTATCAGCTGGGAGTAGCGGCTGTGCGGATCGCTGCGCAGTTCTTCGGTGGGGCCGTGCTCGGCAATGCGCCCACCATCGAGCACGAGAATCTCGTCGAGCCGTTCCACCGTCGACAGGCGGTGCGCAATCACCACAGCAGTTCGGCCTTCGAGCAATCGATCGATGGCGTGGGTGACTCTCGCCTCGGTGTCCGGATCGATGCGCGACGATGCCTCATCGAGCAGCACGAAGTCGGGCGCTCGGAGGAAGAGCCGTGTGAGCGCGATGAGCTGACCCTCGCCCCCGGACAGACCCTCGCCAGAGGGACCGAGCTCGGTGAACAGACCGTTCGGCATGTTCTCGACCCAGTCGAGCAGGTCGAGATCGATCAATGCCGCCCGTACCTGCTCGTCGGTGATCGACTCGTCGAACAGGGTGAGGTTGTCGCGAATCGAGGCACCGAAAAGGTGCACGTCCTGGGAGACAACACCAGCGCGGCCCCGGAACTCAGCAATCGCGACGTCGGGCTGGGCCACGCCACCGAAGCGAATCTGGCCCGCGGTCGGTTCGACGAGACGAAGCAGCAGCCGCGCCAGCGTGGTCTTGCCCGATCCTGTTCGGCCCAGCACGCCGAGGGTCCGGCCGGGGGCCAATGCAAGAGAAACGTGATCGACCACACGCTGGGGCTCGACCTCATCGGCGTACTCGAAGCACACCTCGTCGAGCTCGACGCCCAACGCCCCAGCGGGCAGGTGCGTCGTGCCGCGGTCCGGAATCGCTGTTTCCTCAGCGAGCAGCTCGAGGGTGCGGCTCATGCCTCCAGCAGCGCGCTGCACCCGCTCGGTTTCATCGGCAAGGCGATTCAAGGGTTCTCGCAGCACCTGGGTGTACTGGAAGAGGAGGTAGGCCGTGCCGAGCGTGATCGTGCCTCGCTGAAGAAGCCCTGCATTCACCGCCAGCATGGCGATGCCGCCAGACACGAACACGAAGTTCGACATCACCCACAGGGTCACCGCTTGCTTCTCTGTTCCCAAATTCGCACGCAGCACCGCAGCGCTGGCTGCCTGGAAGGTGGCCACCGCGTGACTACCGCCGCCGTTGCTACGCAGATCGTCAGCGCCGGTCAAGCGTTCTTCGACCTCGCCGAGCATTCTGCCTTGAGCTGCCTGTTCGCCTGCTGCCTCGGAGACCGCCCGGTTGCGCAACGACCACATCGTGGCCAGCGCCACGGCCAGATAGATCGCCATCGCCACGCCGACCGGCCAGCTGCGCCAGGTGACGACGACCAGCAACCCCAGGAGCGTGAAGAACGCCGCTGCCGCTCTGGCCAGGAAGTTCGAGATGAACTCGCTGAGCGCAGTCACGTCTCCATCGACACGGCTGACCAATTCGCCCGGGCTGGTCGAGCGATGAAACGACAAGTCCAGCCCCAGGACGTGGCGTGTCAGGGTCGATCGCAGCTCGTTCGTGACCGTCCACGCGAGGTCGGTCGAGGTCCATGCCACGACGACCGACAACAACTGCCGGGCAACACCAACGCTCACGTAGATCCCGGCGATGAACAGCAATCGAGACTGCGCGGCGCCGTCGGCCGCCTCGTCGATGAACGCAGCGATCAGAAGAGGCCCAGCGAGCGGAAGCAGTCCAGCGAGCGCGACAACGACCGTCATCAGCGTGACCCGCCCACCGTGGGGAGTCAGCAACCCGAAAAGGGCGCGCCAGTGGTTGGTGCCGTCCATGAGCGAGAAGCTAGCTGCCCTTTACCTGTCGATCTCCTGATTTCTTGCGCCACGAGGCGCCGCTAGCCTTCCCCCATGACAGCTGCGGTTCCCTTTCCCGAGACCTTGCCCGTTGGCTACGAGTGGTTCGACGACGAGCCCCCGTTCGACCCGGCCCGACACCTGCAGCTCGAGCAACCAGAACTGCTCGTGTCGCTCGACGACCTCGGCTACTCAGCGGCAGACATCGAAGGCAAGGCAACCTCGGTCGCAGCATCGGCGCCGTTCCGCATGCTCAGCGTCGAGGGTGCCGGTGTGATGCTCGGGGTCGGTCGCCGCCTCCGCGCATTCCACAAGCCAGCAGGCAACCGCATCGAGCGAATGACCAGAGGCGGTTGTTACCGCTCGCGCTGGCTGCGGGACTTCTGTACGAGCCCAGAGCTCACCGAACACATGGCATCGATCTACGGGGTCGAAGTGCACCCCCACGCCATGCCGCTGCACCTCGGGCATCTCAACTTCGAGCCCACCAAGATCAATACGGCGGTCGACAAGTGGCATCACGACACGCTCCCGCTCGACTTCGTCCTCATGGTCACTGACCCGAACGAGATGGCGGGTGGCGAGTTCGAGTACTTCCTTGGCACCAAAGCCGAAGCAGCTGCGCTCGCAGCCAAGGGTGAGACTCCGCCGCGTGAGCGGGTCGTCGCTCCGGCCTTCCCCGGCCCTGGCTATGCCATTGCCTTGCACGGCGACATGGTCGTGCACCGAGCGGCACCGCTGACCAACCTCGCCGAGCGCATCACGATGGTCAACGGTTACGTCGCCGCCGACCGCTCCAGCGACGATCAGAGTCGAAGCATCGACCTCATCGGTGTCGATGATCCCGCTTGCCTCTGGACCGAGTGGGCAAAGTTCGCCGCGTGGCGAACCGAAGGTCGCATGAGCAACCTCATTGCAGATCTCGCATTCACCGACGATCGCGATGCCGTTGTCGCTGAGCTCAAAGCGTCGATCGCCGACATACAACGAGCGATCGACGAGATGCAGTCGAGCGGCGGCGAAGCCGCTCACTACGGCGGCTGACGACGCAACGGGTGAACGAGGCGGTGGTCAGCTCGAACTCAGGTCGGTGTCGAACACCGGCGGGCGCTTGACGATGATCTCGACGCCGAACGCTTCGGCCATCAGCTTCGAGCGCTCGGCGGCGGCATAGATCTCGACGTCGAGATCGGCGCCTGGAGCGGCGATTGGTTCGATCTCGACCTGGCCATCTTCGAGGAACACCCGGATCGAACTGACCGAGGCCGAGTGGCTGCGGTCGAGTCCAATGGCCACGCGCAGCATGCCCGCCATCTTTCGAACCAACTGCTTGTCGTGGTCGACGAGGACCGCGTATTCCTTGTGTTTGTCCGACGGACGACCCTTGCGGTGATACCGAGCGATCAGCGCGATCAGCTCGATCTCGCGCTCAGAGAAGCCCGTCAGCTGCTCACTGTTTCGGATCACGTAGTAGCTGTGTTTGTGATGGCTCGAGTGGCTGATGAACAACCCGACGTTGTGCACGATCGAGGCCGCTTCGAGAAGCTCGCGCTCCTCGTCCCCGAGCCCATGCAACTTCCTCGTGCGGTCGAACAGTTGCGTGGCCAGCTCGGCGGTGTGTTCGGCGTGGTCGCTGTCCGGGTCGAGCTGGCGAGCGAGGCGCAACAGGTTCGATCGGCGGAGGTTCTCGAGCTGGGAACTGTCGACCGCGAACCGGTCGAAAAGCACGCCCTCTCGAAGCGCGAACTCAGAAATCGTGAATGCAGAAAGCGAAAAAGCCCGTGCGATCTCATCGAGCAAGATCGCTCCGGCCACGATGATGTCGACCCGTTTGGTGTCGAGGCCGTCGATCTTGTTGCGTTCGGCCGTGGTCTTCGACGTGACGTCGGCAGCGACCACCGCCAGTTCCTCGGCGGTGAAGACAACGCCGTTCATCTGGCGAACATCGTCGCCCCGAGCAGCTGCAGCCATCGCTGCCAGCGTCGTTGCCGTGCCGGAACTGGCAATGGCCAACTCGGGCTGGTGCCCTCCCAGCTCGTGGGCGACCGGGCTGAGAGCGGATCGCACGTAGTTCCGACAGCGCTCGACAGCTTCAGGCGTCACAGCACCGTCGCCCGCAATGAGATCGGGGAAGAACCGCTCGGTCAACCGGATCGCACCCAGCTTCATCGACCGAGCTTCGATCGCCTGTGCGCCCTCGCCAACCAAGAACTCGGTGCTGCCGCCGCCGATGTCGATCACCAGCAGACGCTTGTCGAACACCGGTAAGGCCTGCAGTACCCCGAGGTGGATCAGCCGAGCTTCCTCGAAACCGCTGATGACCTCGACCTCGACACCGACCTCTTCTCTCGCACGATCGATGAAGTCCTGCTTGTTGGTGGCCTCTCGCACCGCGCTCGTTGCCACGGCAACGAGCTCGACGTCGCCGAAGCTGGCGGCGACCTTCGCCATTCGAGACAGCGCGCTGATGCCCCGCTCGATGGCGTCGGGCGCAAGCTGCTTCATCTCGCCTCCGCCTTGACCGAGACGAACCACCTCTTTCTCACTCGTGAGCATCTCGAAACCACCGTGATCACCGAGCCTGGCGACCACGAGGTGCATCGAATTGGTACCGATGTCGATGGCAGCCCGGTAGGGCGATCGTTCCGAAGCGTCAGTCACAGCCCACGTGATAGCAGCGAACGAACGAATCGTGCGGCGCTCGCATGGTTCCTGTCAGCCAGCACTCCCCCGTAGCCTCGGCCCGTGGCTTGGATCCTCACCATCGACATCGACATCGACGCCGACCAGGTCGACCTCACCAGCGATCAGCTGTGGACGGCCGGGACCAACGGCATTGCCGAGGTCCCTGGCGATCAAGGTGTTCGACTCCTTGCAGGGTTCGACACCGAAGCAGAAGCTGCCGCGGCACAGACCGAATTCGGTGGCACGGTCGCCCCGGTCGACCCCACCGTTTGGGGTGCTCCGGCAGCCACAGTGATCGAGGTCGGTGGGCGAGCTCTCACGATCGATGCTGGTCACAGCTTCGGTCATGGTGCCCACCCGACCACACAACTCTGTCTGGCAGCACTCGCGCGTCACGTCGTCAGCGGACAGACCGTGCTCGATGTCGGCTGCGGCAGCGGCGTGCTCTCGCTCGCAGCCGCCTCTCTCGGAGCCGCTGCCATCACAGCAATCGACATCGACCCTGCTGCAATCGCTGCGACCAACTCGAACGCGCAGGCGAACAGCATCGTCATCGATGTCTCGACCACGCCGTTCGCCGAGATCGATGGCCCGTTCGACATCGTCGTGATCAACATGCTGGTCGCCGAGATCGAGCCGTTCGTCGCCGACGTCTGCCGGGTCGCTGGCGGCCTCGTCATCCTCAGTGGGGCCCTGATCGAACAGGCCGATCGCTGGGCCACGATGTTCCCCCGATGGAACGCTGTCGACGAGACCACCGACGGGGAGTGGATCTGCCGGACCTATCGGATCGCGGGCTGAGCCTGAGCGGGAAGGTTCACTGCGCTCCGGTGATACGGGAACGCGTTCTTGTGACGATTCAACGGTTTCTCGAGCAGCGTCCACGAGAGCCAGGCAAGCGTGTAGGTGAACACGCTGAACATCACGAAGACGACCCACGAATTCGCGAGCGTTGGAAGGCCCAGCCGACCCCACATGGTCTCGACTGGCATGTGCCACAGATACAGGCCGTAGGCCAAGCCTCCGAGATGCATCAACGGCTTCCATTCCAGGAAGCGGCCGGCGGGCCCAGATCCGGTTGCCCACAGCACCAGCGAGCCGAACGCAATGGGTGCGATCACCGAGAACAGCCGACCGTCATGAAGCTCGAGCACGAATGCCGCTGACCCCGAAGCAATTGCAGCAATCGGACATGTCCGGCGCACGAGGGTAGAGATCGTGGCCCGCTCGGTCAGCAAGGCGAGCCCGACACCCAAGAGCAATCCGTAGAACGCTTTCGGCGGCACGAGCGCCGTGCCAGCCGATGCCGGTGTGGCCAGGATGAAGAAGGCTGAAGCAACGATGAGCGCTGGCAACGCCATGCAGAACGACTTCCGCCGCAGGAAGAGCACCAACAACGGGGCAAACAAATAGAACTGTTCTTCGACCGCTAGCGACCACGTGTGCGCCCAGTAGCCGGGCCACACCCCCGTCTCCAACGTGCGGAAGTTCCCGAGGTACAACGGGTACCACCACCACTCCTTGTCGGGAGCGCCGAGAAGCACGCCGGTTGCCAACAAAAAGAGGAAGTAGGCGGGAAAGATCCGTATCGCTCGGCGGATGATGAACTGGCGGAGCGTGAATGCCTGAGAGGTGCCTTCGAGCTCATTGCGTTCTTGGGACCGAAGCAGGATGCCCCCGATCAAGAACCCACTCAGGACGAAGAACAGCTGCACACCAATGAAACCCAGGGGTAACTCCCGGCCGAGGATCGTGGGCTGGTGCCAGTGATGAACCATGACAGCCACCACGGCGAAGGCTCGCAAGCCATCCAGTCTCGGGAAAAAGGTGCTCATCAGAGTTCCCATCGACAAAGCGGTAGGAAAATTGGAGAACTTTGGTGAAAGTGCACACCAATGACTGACACCCACGTTTGGTACGCCGCCTACGGCTCGAACCTTTCCGCAGAGCGCTTCGGCGTCTACCTCACCGGCGGGCCGATCCCGTTCAGCACGACTGGCCGTGTGCAGGACGGCGCTCGAAATCCTGCGCCTGCCACTGCCAACCAATCGTTCACGCTCGAACGGTCGTTGCTGTTCACCGGCTCAGCAAAGCAGTGGGGCGGTGGGGGAAGCGCCATCATCGACACTGATCTCAATCCGGTCACTCCCACGCTGTCCCGGGTCTACCGGATCACCCTCGAGCAGTTCGAAGACGTGTTCGTGCAAGAGAACGGGCTCGACGCCCCCGTGCCGTTTGATCTCGGCGCACTGATCGCAGGCCCCATCGATCTGAGCCATCGCAAGTACGGCCGGGTCGAGCTCGTTGGCGAGATCGACAGCGAACCCGTCCTCACCTTCTGCTCGCCCGAACGCCCGACAGGCCTCAACCCCGCGGACGCCAGCTATCTCCGGGTCATGGGTATTGGCCTGATGGAGACTTACGAGCTCAGTGCCAGGGGAGCCGCCGACTACTTGGCCATGCGTCCAGGCAATGCTGGCTTTCACGAACCCGCCGAGCTGGCGATTACGTTGGCGTGATGCCTCGCCCTTTCGTCAACCGCATCACTGAATCGCTCGGAATCGAGTACCCGATCATCCAGGCCCCGATGGGCTGGATCGCTCGGAGCCAACTGGCCTCGGCAGTCTCCAACGCCGGGGGCCTCGGCATCATCGAAACCTCCTCCGGCGAGCTCGACAACATCCGCGAAGAGATCCTCAAGATGCGAGATCTCACCGACAAGCCCTTCGGCGTCAACATCGCCCAAGCCTTTGTCCGCGACCCCGACATCGTGCAGTTCGTGATCGACCAGGGTGTCCGCTTCGTCACGACCTCGGCCGGTAATCCCATGGCGTACACCGCTCAACTCAAAGAGGCGGGACTCACCGTTTACCACGTGGTACCCACACTCAAGGGAGCACTGAAGGCCGTGGAAGCCGGAGTTGACGGCTTGGTGGTGGAAGGCGGCGAAGGCGGCGGCTTCAAGAACCCCGATCCTGTTGCTTCGATGGTGCTGCTTCCCCTCATCGGTTCAAAGGTCGACGTGCCAATCGTGGCTGCGGGCGGCATGCTCGACGGCCGTTCGATGGCGGCGGCCTTCAGCCTCGGCGCCGAGGCGATCCAAATGGGTACCCGAATGGTGTCGGCGGCGGAGAGCCCGGTGCACGAGAACTGGAAGAACGCCATCGTCAACGGCGGCGAGACCGACACGGTCTTTCTCAACCAGCGCCACTCCCCCGCACTGCGAGCAATCAAGACCGAGAAGTCCGAGGCGCTCCAGTTCGTCGAGCACAACGTGTTCGGCGACTTCGGCGATCCCCAATCGCTCTACTTCGGCGGAGACATGAACGGAGCGATCGCGCTCAGCGGCCAGGTCCAGGGCCGGATCGAATCGATCGCCCCCGTCGCCGAGGTCATCAGCGATTGCGTCGAGGAGTTCTACGCCGTCATGAACGACATGGCCGACCGCTACCTCCAAGCTGATTGAGTCAGGCGGAGCATGATCGAGCCCATTGTTTCCAGTCACTGGCTGCAGACGAACTACGTCAAGGCTTCGGTCTGCGATGTTCGGCCAGGCGGCCGGGAGTCATGGACCGGCTACCTCGATGGGCATCTTCCCGGTGCCGCATTCGTCGACCTCGATGCCGTCCTGGCTGGGCCGCCCGCTCCCGTTCTCGGTCGGCACCCGCTGCCCGACCCCACCCAGTTCGCCAAGTCACTCGGCGCCATGGGCATCGGGAGCGAAGCCACCGTGATCGCCTACGACGACATGGGTGGTGCCTATGCCAGCCGACTCGTCTGGATGCTGCGCGTCCTCGGGCAGCCGGCGGCGTTGCTCGATGGTGGACGCCAAGCCTGGAAGGGCGTGATGGAACGGGGCCAGGTCGCGATCGACCCGGTGGACCGAGGCATCATCTCGTGGCCTTCTGAAGCGTTGGCCGACAGCACCACGGTGGCGGCCCACATCGCCGCCAGCGGCACGGTCATCGACAGCCGGGCACCCGAGCGCTATCGAGGCGAAACCGAGCCGCTCGACAAGATCGCTGGCCACATTCCTGGAGCGATCAACCTGCCCTTTGCAGAAAACCTCGGTGGTCTCGGCCAGTTCCTACCGACCGACCAACTGGCCGAGCGATTCTCATCGATCAAAGACCCGTCACCGATCGTCTACTGCGGTTCGGGTGTGACCGCCTGCCACAATGCGCTTGCCATCGAGTCGACCGGACGCCCACTGCCACGTCTCTACGTGGGTTCATGGTCTGGCTGGTCGTCCGAAGATGGACGGGTCATCGCAGTCGGCGACGAATCGTGAGATTCTTTCGTCCATGAAGAATCAGCGACTCCTCGGAGTCTGGATCATTTTCGGCGTTGCCCTCCTCATCGGTGTCTTCGCGATTCGAGACAGCTCCAGCTCAGACGAGAGCGAGATCGCGCTGGTCGATGCCACCGATGCCACCGATGCCGCTGACGCTGGCGACCCGGCAACGACCACCTCGTCCACCGCTGCTCCATCCACGACTGCGGCTCCTACCACTGCGACTCCAACCACCGCTGCGCCAACCACGACGGTCGCTCCTGACGCGCAGGACCTCCCCACATCACCAGCCGAGCTCGCCGTTGCATTGAGCGAAGCCGAGATGATGATCCGCTCAGCCGATGAGCCGGCGCCATGGGGTCGACGACAGCAGCAGCTCTACCGAGTCCTCTCGACAAATCGCGACTGGGCTGGCGAGACCATCGCTGCAGTTGACGACTCGATACGACCCGCCGTCGAGAACAACTGGGATGCTCGCCTCAACCTGTCAGCGCTCGTCTCGAGCGGAAACCTCAGCACGATTCTGCCGGCCTGGCGTATCAGCGCTCCACTGCCCGCTGACGAGTTGATCGGTTACTACCAAGCGGCCGAGACTGCGACCGGCGTGCCGTGGGAGTACCTCGCAGCGATCAACCTGGTCGAGACCCGTATGGGACGCATCGAGGGCCTCTCCACCGCAGGCGCCACCGGCCCGATGCAGTTCCTGCCATCGACATGGGCCGAGTGTTGTGAGGGCGACCCCACCGTGGACGAAGACGCCATCCTCGGCGCAGCGGTCTACCTGACCGTTCGAGGCGCACCCACCGACATGGCCGGAGCGCTTCGGGGTTACAACAACTCCGGCCGCTACGTGAACGCCGTGACTGCCTACGCCAACGTGCTCGAGGCGGATCCCTCGGCCTACGCCGGCTACCACGCCTGGGATGTGTACTTCCTCTCCGCAGCCGGCTTGGTCCGTATGCCCGTTGGCTACAACGAGGCCGAGCCCGTCGACGCCGCCGAGTGGATTGCCGCCAACCCCGACGCCCTCATCGACTGAACGTGGGAGGACCCGACCCCTCCCACGTTCAAACTTGGGAGGGGTCGGGTCCTCCCAAGTTCTATCCCGAGCGGCGGGTTGATTCGACCTCGTTGAGGTCGAGGTGATTGCGCATGTATTGCTCCGAAGCCGCAGTGGTGGGCTGGAAGTCCCACGGCGCGAACTTGCCCTTGCGGAGCGCGTCGTTCACCGCACGACGTGATCGCTGGTTCGCCACCACGTCGGCCCGGATCGCTGCTGGGTCCCAGCGCTCATGGAGCTCAGCTTCGAATGTTGCAACCGAGCCAGCCCACGCCGGGTCGGTGGCGAGATTGGTCAGCTCCGATGGATCGGTGACCACGTCGTAGAGCTGGGCTGGGTCCGGCTCGCTCCACACGAACTTCAACCGGCTGCGACGAAGCATGAAGACCGGAGCGATGGCCCCCTCCCCCAAGTACTCACCAACGATCAGACGATCAGAGTCTTCAACACCACACTCGGCAAGCGGCACCAACGACGGCCCGTCGAGGTCTGCAGCAATCGGTGCTCCGGCGAGCTCGACCAACGTGGGAGCGACGTCCAGCAGACTCGTGTGGGTGGCAATGCGGCTCGGAGCGAAACGGCCAGGCTGGCGAAGGATCAACGGGACACGCGCCGCGTGTTCGAAGAAACTCATCTTGTACCAGAGCCCGCGTTCGCCGAGCATGTCGCCGTGGTCGGCAGTGAACATCACCACGGTGTTGTCCGCCATGTCGTGGTGATCGAGCGTGTCAAGCACCTTGCCGACCCAATGATCGACATAGGAACAGTTGGCCAGGTAGGCATGGCGAGCGGTGCGGATCTGCTCATCGGTCACCTCGGTGACGTCGGCAGCGATCACATGACGAAGCCGTTCGCTGTGAGGGTCAGGCTCGTCGAGCGGACCGACCGTCGGCAACGAGATGGCGTCGTGGTCGTAGAGGTCCCAGAACTGCTGACGAGCGACGTAAGGATCATGCGGGTGGGTGAACGATGCGGTCACCATCCACGGTCGACCGTCTGCGGTCCGGGCAAGGTCTCGCAGCTTCCGAATCGTGTGATGCCCGACATCGTCGTCGTAGTCGAGCTGATTCGAGGCATCGGCCACACCGGCGTGGAGCACGCTGTCGAGGTTGTGATACCACCAATCGAAACGGCCGTCTTCGTCCTCCCAGTTGGGAGTCCATCCGAAGTCGGCCGGGTAGATGTCGGTGGTGAGGCGTTCTTCGTAGCCGTGGAGTTGGTCGGCTCCGACGAAGTGCATCTTGCCGATCAACGACGTCTGGTAGCCCGCACTGCGCAGGTAGTGCGCAAACGTCGGGACAGTCGAAGCGAACTCCGACGCGTTGTCGTAGGCGCCGATCTTGGTGTTGAGCTGACCACTCATCATCGAGAACCGGGCTGGTGCGCACAGTGGGCTGTTGCTGTAAGCCGACTCGAACACGACACCTTCGGCTGCGAGCCGGTCGATGTTCGGCGTGTGGGCTCCGCTCGTGCCCGCCTCGGCTCCGTAGGCGGCCAGGAACGGCGCCGCCATCTGGTCGGCCATGATCAACAAGATGTTCGGCTGGTCGGCGTGACCGCTCACGATGCGCTGCCGCGACGAGAGCCAGTGCCACTTGCCGGCGCTCGGTAGACCTCAGTGTGATCGGCGGGTAGGCGTTCGTTGCCGAGGATCATGTCGGCGGCAGTCTCGGCGATCATCATCACCGGCGCATAGATGTTGCCGTTGCTGACGTTCGGCATGACCGAGGCGTCAACCACACGAAGGCCCTCGACCCCGTGGACCCGAAGCGAATCGGGATGCACGACGCTCATGTCGTCGACACCCATACGAGCCGTGCACGACGGGTGCAGCGCCGTCTCAGCATCGCTGGCGACCCAATCGAGAATTTCCTGGTCGGTCTCGACCGAGGGGCCGGGCGAGATCTCGCCGCCGTTGTACTCGGCGAACGCGTCTTGGCTCATGATCTTGCGCGTGGTGCGAATGGTCTCGATCCACTCGCGTCGATCGTCCTCGGTCGACAGGTAGTTGAACTGCACAGCCGGATGCTCACGGGGATTCGTGGACTTGATCTTCACCGTGCCACGAACATCGGAGTACATCGGCCCGACGTGGACCTGATACCCGTGACCCTTGGTCGGCGCCGTGCCGTCGTAGCGAATCGCGATCGGCAGGAAGTGGAACATCAGGTTCGGGTAGTCGACCTGATCGTTGCTTCGCACGAAGGCACCGGCTTCGAAGTGATTCGTTGCGGCTGGCCCCTTACGGAACAGCCACTGCAAACCAATGATCGGCATCCGCCACTTGGCCAGTTGTGGCTGCATCGACACTGGCTTCTTGCACTCGTGCTGGATGTAGACCTCGAGGTGGTCCTGCAGGTTCTGACCGACCCCAGGCAGCTCGCTCACCACGTCGATGCCGAGGCTGTTCAGGTGTTCGGGATCACCAATGCCAGAGAGTTGGAGGAGCTGAGGCGAGTTGAAGGCTCCGCCGCAGCTGATGATCTCGCCCGCCATCGCCGTGTGCTTCTTGCGGAATCGCGAGTACTCGACACCAACAGCTCGGTTGCCCTCCATCACGATCTTGTCGACCTGGGCAAGGGTGAGCAGCGTGAGATTCGGGCGATCCAGAACGGGGTGTAGATACGCACGGGCTGCGCTCATTCGACGGCCACGAACAAGGTTCTTGTCGAAGACGCTGAAGCCCTCTTGCTGGAAACCGTTCACGTCATCGGTGCGAGCGAAGCCCGCCTGCGGACCGGCTTCGAGCCATGCATCGAACAGTGGATTGTCTGCCGGCCCGGTCTCGAGCTTGAGCGGGCCTTCGTCGCCGCGGAACTCATCGCCACCGACGAGGCGATGCTCCATGCGCTTGAAGTACGGAAGGCAGTGGGCGTAATCCCAGGCGTCCATGCCATCGAACTCGGTCGACCAGCGGTCGAAGTCCATGGGATTGCCACGCTGGAAGATCATGCCGTTGATCGAAGACGAGCCGCCGAGCACCTTGCCTCGCGCGTGAAAGACCCTCCGCCCGTTCATGTGCGGCTCGGGTTCGCTCTCGTACTTCCAGTCGTAGAAGCGACTGCCGATCGGGTACGTGAGCGCAGCCGGCATGTGGATGAAGACATCCCACTTCCAGTCCTTGCGGCCGGCTTCGAGCACCAGCACCTTGTTCGACGGGTCGGCACTGAGCCGGTTGGCCAGCGCACACCCCGCAGAGCCACCACCGATGATCACGAAGTCGTAGGTCTCGTTCACTTCCGGCACATCACTCGAAGGCACACTTTTCTTGAACACAGGAACACCACTTTCTCAAAAACCGTCCAGCCGGTACAGTCGGACTATCATGCCAGAAGAAACGAGCTCTCACCAGCAACAGAAGGCAGCGAAGACCAAAGCCGGCCTGCTCGCCGCTGCCGCCGACGTCGTGCGTATCCACGGCGTCGCCAATCTCACGCTGGAACGAGTGGCAGAAACCGCAGGGGTCAGCAAGGGCGGCCTGCTCTACCACTTCGCTTCAAAACAAGAACTCGTCCTCGCCATGCTCACCAACACGCTGGGCCGGGCTGACGTTTCGCTCAACGCGCTGGCGGACGAGAACGGCTTGACCGACGGGGCCTTCACGAAGGCCTACCTCGACTACGTCCGCACCCGTCAACACGACGAGGTCGACGCTGGTGCAGGTGTCTTCGCCGCTGCTGCTCTGAACGATGGCGACCTCGCCGTCGCTCAGAGGCAGTTCGGCCAGTGGCAGCAACGCCTGATCGAGGCCGACGGCATCGACCCCACTGCCGCCCTGCTCGCCCGCGTCGTCGGCGACGGTCTCTGGCTGATCGACCTCTTCGGGCTCGCGCCACCGACGACCGCGCAGCGAGACGCACTCTGTGAACTGGTCGAGCGCACGGCAGGCATTGGTGCGGCGCACGGTGACAGCATTGGTGCAACGAGCGAGGGGTGAGCCAAGCTGACCAACGTGACTGACGATCTCGAGCAGCGACGGGCATACCTCCAAGCGAACAACGGCATCCGGGGGCTTGAAGTCCTCCAGCCAACCGACATCGACGACGCCGTGCGCATTTTCCGCCGCGACGGTTTCATCGTGGTAGAGAACGCGTTGACCCCCGACCAGACGGCGTTCCTTCAAGCCGGAGTTCTGGAAACCGCTGCGCAGATCCTCGCGCTCGACGGCGATCGCGCCGGCAACCGAGGCTCCCATCGCTACTCGTTCGGCGGGTCGAGCTTGACCCGGAGCATGCTGCACCGACCAGAGTGGCAGATGCTGGTCGACCTTCCGACGATCACCCCGCTCGTCACGGCCCTATTCGATTCAGACGACTACATGCTGCGAGCAGCCAGCGGCGACTTCTGCCTCCCCGGCGCCACCGCCTATCAACCACTGCATTCCGACATGCGCGATTTCAATCCGGCCAAGCCGTCGCCGTTCAGTTCCTTCGCTGACCCTCGTGGGTTTCTGACCACCCGGGATCTGCCCTGCCCCTACCTCTGCGTGAACTTCATGCCCATCGACATGACCGCGCTCAACGGGCCGACCCGTCAGATCCCTGGGTCGCAACACTCACGAGCCTGGATACCCACACTCGAACAAGAGCCCGAGTGGATGCGGCTGTCCACGGTGTGCCCTGCTCCTGCCGGCTCGATCCAGATCCGCGACGTCAGGGCCTGGCACGGCGGTACGCCGAACCTGTCCGATCATCTCCGGGCCATACCGAACATCGAGCTCTACGCCCCGTGGTTCCGCGAACCAATGGTGCCCGGCATCAGCTTCTCCGATCACCAGAAGCTGTCGCCACACGGCCAGAAGATCACAGCCGGCTGCGTCGCCGATTCATCGGTCGAACTCGAAACCGGCTTCGCGCTCGGGCCCACCCCCAACGCTGGCTGACCTGCTCCTCAACTGGTCGGCCAGTAGATTCCCGTGGTAGCCGAACTCCTCCGCAAGACTGCAAACGCCAAGTTGTCGGACGTGAAAGGCAAGGGACCGACCCGGTTCGTCACATCGCTCTACACGAGTGCATCTGCGGGCACCTGGGTTGGAGGCACGATCGTGTTGACCGACACCGAGCTCAGCTTCAGCGCCAATGCAATGAACCGAGCTGTGCAAAAGGGGACGCTCGACGTGAGCTTCCCGGTCGACCGAATCATCGGCGCCACCATCGCAGGCGGAATCGGCACGAAGATCATCGCCGTCCGGCTGACCGACGACGAGGTGTTCGAGTTTCGATGCAACAAGGCCAAGGAAGTTCTCGCTGCCCTCGAGAACGCCCTGGGCTGACAAGTGTTCAGGTACTGACGGTCACCAGGTCATGAGGCACCCAGCCGAGTGCCTCCTCGACATCGTGCACCCCGGCCGGCTGTCGCGTTGCTGTCGCCGCGGTGATTCGATCCAGCCGAAACAGTCGACCCGCTTGCCTAATGTGGCACCAACCAATCAGCGCCCACCCACCATCGACACCGAGGAATGCCACCGGGTCGACCGCTCTCTTTGTGGCCACGCCCTTTCGGTCGCTGTATTGCAGACTCACCACGACTTGATCCCGCACCGCATCCTCGATCGCCGAACGAACACGCGGATCGCCCTGCGCTGGCGCGGTGTTGAGCCGCAACCGTTCACAGAGCGCACGCACGGCTTCCCGGACCGGAGCATCCAACGCGTCGGTCAGCTCAGCCACCGCCGACCTCGCCGAGCCCAGATACGGCGAACCCGACGCAGTGTGCAGTGCAATCAGAAGGCCGACGATCTGTTGTCGCAGCTGTCGTCCAAAGTGATGCCATGACTGCACAAAGCACACCGCAACTGGCCTGGACCGTGATCTACGTTTCCGACGTCTCTGCTTCCCTTCCCCTCTACAGCGAAGCCTTCGACCTGACCGTGGCCTTCCACCATCCGGGCGGCGACTACGCCGAGTTCGCTACCGGCACCACAGCGCTCGCCCTCTGCGAGCGGGCACTGGCCGCTGACAGCACGGGGCTCGCCCTCGACGGCCCAGCGAGCCCGCGCAGCAACATCACCCTCGTAGTCGACGACGTCCCCGCTGCTTTTGCTCACGCAATTGCTTCCGGCGCCACCCCGGTTGCCGACCCGGTGACCAAGCCGTGGGGGCAGCAGTCGAGCTTCGTCGCTGACCTCGACGGCAACCTCATCGAGTTCGCCTCACGTGTGGTGAAGGACTGACCCTCGAACGAACATCGCACTACGGTTGCGACCATGACCGGAACCTTCCACCTCGACCTCACCACCGAGATGCTGGAGGGTGCCACACTGGCCATCGTTCCCGGCGACCCAGCTCGCCCGGTCCTCATTGCCGAGCACTTGGATCGCCCACGCCAGCTCGCCAGCAACCGAGAGTTCACCAGCTGGCTCGGCTACATCGACGACGTGGCAGTCGTGGTCTGCTCCACCGGCATCGGCGGGCCGTCCACCTCGATTGCGGTCGAGGAGCTCGCACAGTGCGGGATCCGCACGTTCCTTCGTGTCGGCACCACGGGCGCCATCCAACCCGACATCGGCGTTGCCGATGTGATCATCAGCCAGGCCTCGGTCAGGCTCGACGGAGCCAGTCAACACTTTGCCCCGCTCGAGTATCCGGCGACCTCCAGCTTCGAATGCACTCGTGCTCTGGTCGAAGCGGCTGAGGCATCCGGGTTCCCCACCCACGTCGGCATCACGGCATCTTCGGACACCTTTTACCCAGGGCAGGAGCGCTACGACACCGTCAATGGGCGGGTCATCGCTCGTTTCCGAGACAGCGCCGCCGAGTGGGAGTCACTCAGCGTCCTCAACTACGAAATGGAATCAGCAACGCTGTTCACGATGTGTGCATCGCAGGGATGGCGGGCTGGCTGCGTGGCTGGCGTGCTGGTCAATCGACATCAACAGGAAACACCAGATCCCGAAACCATGGAACTGGCCGAAAAACGGGCGGTCAGCGTTGCACTCGATGCCGCTCGGCGACTCGTGGCCTGAGGCGTCGATCACACCCGCTCGAGTGCGTGGTGAGGCTCGGGTGGAAGGCCAACCGCGATCGTGTCGCCCGGACGGATCGTGCCGCCACGGACCACGACGCTCATCACACCACCGAGTCGTACGGTGATTCCCTCGTCGTCGTTGTAGACCAGCTCGGACAACAAGCCGTCGCTGAACGTATTGATCTGTCGACACGGGTTGCGGAGACCGGTCAGCGTGATCAGCGCGTCAGGGCCGATGGCCAACGTTGTGCCGACCGGAAGCCCGAGCAGGTCGAGACCCTCGGTCGTGATGTTCTCGCCGAGGTCGCCCGGCCGCACCGTGAAGTCTTTCACTGCGACCTGCTCGAACAGCTCGGTGTGCATCAGGTGCACCTGCCGGAGATTGGGCTGCGTTGGATCAGCCGCGACCCGGGATCGATGCTTCACCTGTGCTCCGGCGTGGGCGTCACCTTCGACTCCAACGCCGGCCACCAACTCGATCACATCGACTGGCGTCTTGCTGAACTCGTGTGAGTCCGAACGATGAACGGCAACGACTCTGGCGACCATCACCTGAATGTAGTTGCCGTCCAGGGAGCGACGACCGGCCGATCAAAACGGGGAGGGAGCTCCAGCTTCTGGTTGCGCTTCATTCGGCGACCAGAACGCAACGTCGCCGACGGCGATTCTTCCTGCCTCCACCCCGGCTCGCTCCTCAGTGGGAAGCGCATGGATCCAGATGCCAGAGTCGCCCAGAATCGATCCGGCGAACACAAACGCTGAGCTGTCGGGGGCCCACGTGGTGTGGCTCACCGAGTACTGGGTGAAGAACGGCATGTAGGACGAAATGGTCAGCTGGCTCGGGCGGAACGACGGCGTCACACTTATCTCGCTCGCCGAGTCGACGCTCCACACGTGCAGCTGCGCAAGATTGGCCGCGTCGGCCCGGTCGAGCCCGGTCCACACCAGGCGGGTGCCGTCGGGCGCCCACTCCCACATCACCACCGGCTCATCGGTCACAGCGGCGATGTTGCCGGTAGCGATCTCGACGATGCGCAGTCCCGTTGGTTGACCGCCTGCCGCCGGTTCGAGGTAGGCAATGTGGGTGCCAGTCGGGTTCACCGTGAAGATCAACTGGCCGGGAGGCAAGGCGAACAGCTGCGGTGTTGCACCGGTCAGGTCGAACACTTCCAGACCTGCGGGGCTGGCGTAGACGAAGCGGTCGTCGTCGACCCACTGAGGCGTGGAGAAGTCTCTGGTCGGGTCATCGAGAACGACGACCTCCTCGATGCTCACGAGAGACAACCGCGCGCCATCAGCGAAGGAAACCCAGAAGTCTCGCTCGGGCGCCCATGAAAAAAAGTGAGGAGCTCCTCGGTCGTAGACCTCGAGCTCGCCGCCAGGCCGAACTGCTCCGGCCTCGACGCCGCTGCCGGTCGGGTCGTTCCTGAGGTAAGCGATCATCTGATCGCTGGTGTTCCACTGCAAGTAGAAAGCAGGCGGTCCGTCGATCGGGGAACTCAAGATGCCCTCCGACGCCGGGTCGAAAACCGTGATCGCTGAGGCATTCGGCGTTGCTTCGCTCCAAGCCAAGAGTGCACCCTCAGTCGACCACGTCGGCTGCGTGGCGATGACGCCATCGCCGCCGCCGACCACCCGACCACTCGAGCCATCAGGATTCACCAAGGCAACGATCGGACCGGCACCGACCGCCAGCTGCCCTGGCAACTGCGTCAGTACTTCTTCGTCGTCAGGATCAAGAGGGGGCAAGGTCGGAATCGGGCGAGGGGTTCGAGTGGTCGGGGGTGTCGGGCCTTCGCCCAGCTCGGTTGTCGTGGTCGCATCGTCACTTTGCTGCTCCTCGTCAGCTTGCTGCTGCGCTTCGGTCAATGGCAGCGAGCACGCGGCAGCGACCATCACGAAGGAAAGCAGGATGATCAGCAGGCGGCGCACGTAGAAACCGTAGAGCCACTCCACCTCGATCCGGTGGTCAGGGTGTCGGATACGCCACCGCAAATCGCATAGCCGAGTTCCAGCTGCTACCACTTCAGACGTGACTGACGTGCGAGGCATCGACCGCGAACCCGTGACTGCTTGGATGGAGGCGAACATCCCTGGGGCAGTGGGGCCCTTCGAATTCGAGTTCATCACCGGCGGACACTCGAACCTGACCTATCGAGTGAACGCAGCTGACGGCTCGGTCTTCGTACTTCGCCGGCCGCCCCTCGGCGCCGTGATTGCTTCGGCTCACGACATGGAGCGAGAACACCGCATCATCAGCGGCGTCAGCAATTCGAGCGTTCCCGTGCCTGATGCACTCGGCCTCTGCACCGACGAGTCGGTCAATGGTGCGCCGTTCTACATCATGAATTACGTGGTCGGCACCGTGCTCGACACCGCTGAGGTAGCGGCCGAGACAACGACCCTGGACATTCGCCAGACGATCAGCGATTCGGTTGTCGACGTGCTCGCGGCGTTGCACATCACCACGCCAGAGGCCATGGGCCTTGGCGACCTCGGCCGCAAGGAGGCGTACCTCGATCGCCAACTCAAGCGATGGGCGGGGCAGTGGGAAAAGACGAAGACTCGAGAGCTGCCGGCCATGGAGCGGGCACACGCAGCGTTGCTTTCGGCCAAGCCCGAGCAGCGCTACACCGGCGTCGTCCACGGCGACTACCGCCTGGGTAACCTGCTGATCGACCCGGTCGCTGGCACCGTCGAGGCCGTCCTGGATTGGGAACTGTGCACGCTCGGCGACGTCCTGGCTGACGTCGGCTATCTGCTCAACAACTGGGTGCAACCCGGCGAGGATTCGCTGCGAGGAGCAACGGCTTTCCCCACCGAGGAAGGCGGCTTCACCACGCGTGAGCAGTTCGTCGAGCGGTACATGGAGAAAACCGGGTTCGAGGTCGGCGACATCAACTACTACCGGGCGTTCCAGAACTGGCGCCTCGCTGCGATCGTCGAGGGCGTCCTGGCTCGCTACTTGCAGGGGGTGATGGGAGACGACCCCGTCGACACCGACGCCTACCGCGAGCAGGTCGAGAACCTGGCCAACGAAGCGCTTGCCCTCCTCGGACTGAGCTGACCCGAAGCCGGTCTGTGCCGACGCCATTTGCCATCATGCCACGCTCATGCCACACTCATGGCATGGCAAGAGTCCGGGTGAGTACGACCGTCGATGATGATCTCTTGCAGCAAGTGCGCAAGATGCATCCAGGTTCGACTGATGCCGAGATGATCGACGACGCTTTGAAGGCGCTGCGCACGCTGTATCGCGCTGGCGAGATCGACGCAGCCTACGCAACCGCCTACGAGCAGCAGCCAATCGATCAGCCCGACGAGTGGGGCGATCTCGCTTCCTTCCGAGACGCATCAGCGAGCTCGTGACCGCTGGCCCGTTGCGAGGCGATGTGTGGTGGTGCGAACCCGAGGGAATCGGCCGGCGGCCGGTCGTTGTGCTCTCGCGCAACATCGCTCTTCCTCGGCTGGGAAGAGCATTGATCGCGCCCTGCACAACAACTATTCGAGGCTTGCCAAGCGAAGTGATCCTCGACCCCGCTGCCGATCCCATCAGCCGCCGGAGCGCGGTGAACCTTGACTCGGTCGAGTCCGTTTCGCTCGGCATTCTGACCGATCGACTCGGGTCACTCAGCGGCGAGCGCATGATGCAGATCTGCGCCGCACTTGCTGTCGCGACCGACTGCGTCTGATCGACTTTGCGTTCACGTGCTGCGCCGGGTGTACCCGGGGGCGGAGGCTCGCAGGTAGCGTCAGAGCCAATGCGTATTCTCCTCACCAACGACGATGGCATCGACTCAGTCGGCCTCCAAGTACTCGCCACCGCCATGAAGCAGTTCGGCGACGTTCAGATCATTGCCCCTGACGCTGAATACAGCGGTGCTGGCGCTGCGATCGGCGCCATCTGGGAGATGACTCCCGAAGTGGAGAAGCGTCAGGTCGAGGGGTTCGAGGACTCCTGGGCAGTGTCGGGCCCGCCCGCCCTATGCGTCATGTTTGCTCGCATGGGTGCGTTCGGCCCACCACCAGACCTGATCGTCAGCGGCATCAATCCTGGCGCCAACGTGGGCCGCTCGGTCTACCACTCGGGCACCATCGGCGCTTGCCTCACGGGCCGCAACGGTGGCATCACGGGTGTAGCCGTGAGCCAGTCCGTCGACTTCGCCGTCGAAGGTCAGGCGTGGGAAGACTCCATCAAGAACCTGCGCTGGGAAACCGCTGCTGAGGTCGCTGCGGCAGCGGTCAGCGGCATCATCGCTGCTCCGCCAGAGGTGGCATCGGTGCTCAACGTCAACGTGCCGAACTTGCCCGTCGACCAGATCGAAGCGTGGCACTGGACCGACGTCGGCCAGACCCCTCCCCGGGCGATGTCGACCGCCACCCTCAGCGAGAAGGTCGGACACACGAACCGCTTCCACGTCACCATGGAATATTCCGACGCTGTCGACCAGCCAGCAGGGACCGACACCGGCGCAATCGCCGACAAGCACGTGTCCCTCACTTGGCTCAGCAAGATCGTCTCGAGCGGGCAATCCACGCCGGCAGTCGACGCTGCGGTCGATGCCCTCATGGGCAACTCCTGATCGGCCTGCTCTGAGCGACGACGCCACACCGCCGAGCGAGTCTGGACCACCGATCTTTGCCGTTCTCGACACCGGCACGACCGTTGACGTCGACGGGGGCAGCTGGCCCACCGCTGTCATCGATGCCAGTGATCATCCCGAGGTTCGGGATCTTCCACGCGTCCATGCCGTCGAGGGCATCGGCGACATTCGCACCGAGGCCTTACGGATTCCCGGCGGTGCGATACATGACGACACGGGCGAGCTCGTGCTCCTTGGCGTTCGCATCACCAGTCCGGTGTTGTGTGCCTTCGCGCTGGCCTTCTCGCTTCCTGCTCAGCGCCACGTGCTGGACGAGGCTGCCGATGCTGGCCACTTGATGGTGGCCACCACACCGCCCGATCGCGTCGCAAGCGACCAGCCGCTCTGGCTCGCGATCGATCTCGATGCGGCCTCACTCCGCTCCGCACTGCCATGACAGCAGATCTGCACCCGCCAGAACGGGATTTGATGCGCTACCTTCAACGGAGGTCTTACCGCATCGTGGGAGAGAGGTCAGCTCGACTGGCCCACCGAAGGAGCAACCGCCCCGGAAACTCTCAGGTCCCCGTACCGCGATGAGTTGACCGCTCTGGAGAGTGTCAGCGCTTGCGCCGGCCACCGAAGGGGAAAGAGATCACCCGATCTCCAATCTCTCAGGTCCACAGACAGAGGGGGCACCCGACAACTTCGAGGTGTCCGTGACTTCTGATTCCGCTACTCCATCCGCCGAGCCGAGCGATCTTCGCCGAACCGCCCTCTTCGACCACCACGTGGCCGCTGGTGGTCGAATGGTCGACTTCGCCGGATGGGAGCTCCCCATCCAATACGAGAGCGTCATCGCCGAACACAGCTGGACTCGCACGTCGGCGTCGCTGTTCGACGTCAGCCACATGGCCGTTATCGAGATCCACGGCGACAGCCCCGGCGTCAGCCTCGAGCGCCTCACTCCAGCCGGCATGTCCACGCTCACAGAAGGTCGCCAGCGCTACGCACTGCTCACCAATGACAGCGGCGGGATCATCGACGACTGCATGGTCGCCAACTGGGGCGACCACCTGACGATGGTGGTCAACGCGTCACGAGCAGCTGTCGACATTCCTCACCTGATTGCCGGGCTGCCCGACTGCGACGTGCGTTTCAAGCTCGACCGTTCACTGCTCGCTCTTCAGGGACCGCTCGCTGCCACCGTGATGAACCGCCTCGCACCTGCCATGGCCGACACGGTCTTCCTCGATGTGCGAGCGGTCGAACTCGCCGGCGTCGACGTCGAGATCTCCCGGTCCGGCTACACGGGCGAAGACGGATTCGAGATCACCATTCCTGGCGACGCTGCTGCGGTCGCCGTTGCTGAACTCTTGCTCGCCCAATCCGAAGTCCAGGTTGCTGGCCTTGGCGCTCGTGACACGCTCCGACTCGAAGCTGGCCTCCACCTCTACGGCAATGATCTCGACGAGACCATCAGCCCGGTCGAAGCCGACCTCGTCTGGTCGATGCCGAAGCGTCGCCGTGAAGCCGGCGACTTCCCCGGCGGCGATCGCATCCAACGAGAACTCGCCGATGGCCCAACACGCAAGCGAGTGGGCCTCCGCCCCGAGGGCAAGCGCCCCGTGCGGGAACACACCGCGCTTCGATCGATCGGCGGTGAGCATGCCGGCGAGGTGACCTCGGGTGGCTACGGCCCAACGGTCGAGCACCCGATCGCCATGGCGCTCGTGCCTCCCCACCTTTCCGAGATCGGCACCGAGTTGATCGCCGACGTCCGGGGCAAGGACGTGCCATGCGTTGTTGCCCCTCTCCCCTTCTCACCCCATCGCTATGTCCGGAGCTGACATGACCACCCCCTCACACACAATGCCGACTGATCTCTTTGCCGACCGCCACATCTCGCTCACCAACGAAGACCGAGCCAAGATGCTGGCCGACCTCGGCTACTCGAGCGCATCTGACCTCCTCGAGGCCGCTGTGCCAGAGGGCATCCAGATGAGCGGACCGTTGCAGGTTCCTGATGCCATGACCGAGACCGAGGCTCTCGCCGCTCTCCGGGCCATCGCCGACAAGAACACCGTCGCCACGTCCTTGATCGGCACCGGCTGGAACGACTGCATCACTCCCCCGGTGATCCGACGCAACATGATCGAGAGCCCGGCGTGGTACACGGCGTACACGCCGTATCAGCCCGAGATCAGCCAGGGCCGGCTCGAGATGCTGCTGGTCTTCCAGACAATGGTCGCTGACCTCACCGGTTGCGACCTGGCCAACGCGTCGATGCTGGATGAGAGCACGGCTGCGGCCGAGGCCATGACGCTGCTTCGCCGAGCCGGCAAGAGCAAGAGCAACGGCTTCTTCGTCGACGCCGACTGCCACCCCCAGACCATCGCCGTCGTCCAGACCCGCGCTGAGCCGCTCGGCATCGATGTCACTGTCGGCGACCCATCGATTGATCTCGAGGCGTCTGCGGTGTTCGGCGCCCTCCTCGCGCAACCCGGTTCCAGTGGTCGTCTGGTCGACGTCGAGCCGATCATCACTGCCCTCCACGAAGCGGGTGCGCTCGCAGCAGTCACCACCGACCTGCTGGCCTGCACGCTGATCACTCCGCCGGGAGAACTCGGGGCCGACGTCGTCGTCGGATCGGCGCAACGCTTCGGCGTGCCCATGGGCTTCGGTGGCCCGCATGCCGGCTTCATCGCCACCCGCGAGAAGATGGCCCGCTCGCTTCCCGGCCGTTTGGTCGGTGTGTCGATAGACAGCGCTGGGGAACCCGCCTACCGACTTGCGCTCCAAACACGTGAGCAGCACATCCGCCGCGAGAAAGCCACGTCGAACATTTGCACCGCTCAGGCGCTGCTGGCCAATGTGGCTGCGGCCTATGCCTGCTGGCACGGTCCGGAAGGTCTCACCCAGATTGCGTCGCGGGTTCACGAACTGACCCATCTCTTCTCGACCATGGTCCCTTCGACGACCAACGCCTTCTTCGACACGATCACCGTTTCGACACCTGGCTCCGCTGAGGCAATCGTGGCCAAAGCGGCGGCCAAGAACATCAACCTTCGCCTTGTCGACGGCGACCACGTCGGAGTGTCTTTCGACGAGACGACGACGCCCGACATCGTCGTCGAGGCTGCGGAATGCTTCGGTGTGCCGACACAGGAGGCACGCACGACGGTCTCGAACAAGATCGGCGACGCCGGAGAGGCGTTAGCCGAACACCGCAGGCAGAGCCCGTTCCTGACCGACGACCGGTTCCACAATTTCCGGTCAGAACACGAGATGCTGCGTTGGCTTCGCAAGCTCAGCGATCGCGACCTGGCTCTCGATCGCACGATGATCCCCCTCGGCTCATGCACCATGAAGCTAAACGCCACTGCCGAGATGGAGCCCATCAGCTGGCCAGAGTTCGCCTCGATCCATCCGTTTGCACCGGCCGACCAGACCGTCGGCTACCGCCAGCTGATCACCGAGCTCGAAACCACCCTCTCCGAGATCACCGGCTACGACCGTGTCTCGCTACAGCCCAACGCTGGCAGCCAGGGCGAGTACGCCGGCCTGCTCGCCATCCGGGGCTATCACCACAGTCGCGGCGACCACGGTCGCACGATCTGCCTGATCCCCTCGTCTGCCCACGGCACCAACGCCGCGTCAGCCGTTCTCGCCGGCATGAAGGTCATTGTCGTGGCCTGTGACGAGCGAGGCGACGTCGATGTGGCCGACCTCGAAGCCAAGATCGCCGAACACGGCGAGCAGCTCGCAGCGCTGATGATCACCTATCCATCGACCCACGGTGTCTACGAAGAGACTGTCGGCGACATCTGCGCAATGGTCCACGACGCTGGCGGCCAGGTCTACACCGATGGCGCCAACCTCAATGCGTTGGTCGGCGTTGCCCGTCCCGGTCGCTTCGGTTCCGATGTGAGCCACCTCAACCTGCACAAGACCTTCTGCATCCCGCACGGTGGTGGCGGTCCCGGAGTCGGCCCGATCGGCGTCGGCGAGCACCTCGCTCCGTTCCTGCCCGGCCACCCCGTGGTGACCGAAGCTGGCCCCGTCGAGATGGGCCCTGTTTCCGGAGCCCCGTGGGGTTCGGCCGGCATCTTACCGATCTCGTGGATGTACATTCAGCTGATGGGCCCCGAAGGGCTGCGTCGAGCGACCGAGGGCGCCGTTCTCGCCGCCAATTACGTGGCCCGTCGCTTGCAGGAGCACTTCCCCGTGCTCTACACCGGGCCGGACGGCCTCGTCGCTCACGAGTGCATCATCGACGTTCGCCCGATCACCGAGTCGACCGACGTCAGTGTCGACGACATTGCCAAGCGGCTCGCTGATTGCGGCTTCCACGCCCCGACCATGAGCTTCCCTGTTGCCGGCACGCTGATGATCGAGCCGACCGAGAGTGAGTCGCTCGCCGAACTCGAGCGCTTCTGCGCCGCGATGATCCTCATCAAGAGCGAGATCGATCAAGTGGCGTCAGGCGAGGTGGCCATCGACGACAGCCCGCTTCGCCACGCACCGCACACCGCAGCAGTGTTGATGGCTGACGTTTGGGACCGGGGCTACACCCGGCGCGAAGCAGCGTTCCCTTTGCCAGGTATGGAAGCAGACAAGTACTTCCCGCCGGTCGGCCGTCTCGACAACGCGCACGGCGACCGCAACCTCGCCTGCAGTTGCCCGCCCCTCAGCGCCTACTAACCCAAGTTCAGGTTTGGCCAAAGGCTCGCTTGAGAAGGGGGCTCGTGGCTTCGCCGACGTCGGCGGGCACGATCGATGCGCCACCGGGGTCGGTGGGGTCGTCGTCCCAGGGGAATCCGCCCGTGGTCGGTGGTCGCCGCAGCGCTGGCCGCTTGTTCGGCCCGGCGACGGTCGGAGCGAAGGTGGCAGACCTGCCGTTGTAGATCATGGGGGTCTGGCGCTTCGGCCCTTCGGCGGCCAGGAGACGCTGTTGCTTGAACGTCCGTCGATCGCAGAGCGTCCAGCCAACGGGGGCATTGCGGTTGGCAACGTGCTTGCGGCACACCGGGATGCCCTCGACCGAATCTGCGAGGTCCACGATGATCACCTGCGAGCCGTCCGCGTCGAACTGAACACTGGCAGCCGCCAACTCTCGACAGCTCATTCGCGCACAGAAGAGGGACAAGGATGAAAACGCTAGTTCCCGGCGCCCACCAGGCGGTGGATGTCCGCCAGACACGGCCGACAGACCTATGCCGAAGGCCGGCAACGAGGCCATGATGGACAAATGGATGCCGCCGTCACACCACTTCTCCACGCCCTCGATGCGGGTGTTCCAGCCACGTTGGTTCGTATCACATCACTAAAGGGATTCGGTTTGCGCGATGCAGGCGATGGCGCAGTCATCATCGATGGCGCGCTCAATGGCTCAGTTCTCGGCGGATTGGCCGATGGTTCCATCGTGCAAGCTGATGTTGACGACCACGCCCGGCGAACGCTACGGGTCACGATCACCGACCGCGCCGCCGATGACGCGGGCATGGTGTGCGGCGGCGCGGCACAACTGTTGCTGTCGCCTGTCGCCGACTTGCCAGTTGAGTTGACTGATCTTCTCCGCTCGGCCCAGCCGCTCGCCTTGGTGTCGGCCAGCGATGGCAGCAGCCCCGATGCAATCGTCACCAAGCGCAACGCAGTCGGCGATCTCGGCCCAGACACCGACGCACTCGTCGAGCTCGCCCGCACACAGATCGCTGCTGGAGCGACGGCGACGATCGAGCACGAGTTGTCGACCGGCACCTTCGCCATCGCCACCATCATTCCCACCACTCGTTGCCTCATCGTGGGCTCGGGACCAATGGCCGATGCCATTGCCGCTCAAGGAGCGCTCATGGGGTGGGAGGTCACCATCGACGAATCGGTCGCATTGGCCACCGACTTCTTGATCACAGCGGGTCCCGCCGACGCCCTCGCCATTCTCAGCCATGACGCTTCGGTCGACGTGCCGATTCTCGACGCGGCACTCAACTCGTCCATCGGATACATCGGCGGCATGGGTTCACGGGGGACGCAGACCCGGCGACGCACCACGCTGATCGACGCTGGGCACACCGAAGAAGATCTCGAACGAATCCACGGCCCCATCGGCCTTGACCTCGGCAGTCGAACCCCGGCCGAGACAAGCGTCGCCATCGTCGCTGAGTTCCTTGCACATCGTTCCGGTCGCACGCCAGGACGACTCACCGACGCTGCCGGCCCCATCAATGGCTGAGGTATCCATGTCTGACACTTCCGACTTCCCACGCATGACGCCGTATGGCTCCAAGTGGGAACCACCGTCGAGCGCTCGCCAACGTGCGTCGCTACTGGCCCAGAAAGGCTTTCGCCTTTTCGGTGCCGCCACTGCTCCCTTGCGCGTCGACCCCGACTACCTGGTGATCGGCACCAAGCGCGGCGGCACCACGTCAATGGCTCGCTGGTTGCTCGACCACCCCGATGTCCGAGGCCTCTACCCGGAAGTCGAGAAGCGCAAGGGCACGTACTTCTTCGACGTGAACTACGGCCTGGGCCACCGCTGGTACCGATCACACTTCCCGGTCGGCATCGTGCACCGCAGCCTCGGACGCAACAACGGAACCGTTCCCCTGATCGGCGACGGCACCCCGTACTACCTCCATCATCCGCACGCCCCGGCCCGAGCCAGGCGCCACGCCCCCGACACCAAGATCATCGCGTTGCTTCGCCATCCCGTGGATCGGGCGCTCGGCCATTGGGCCGAACGCACCCGCAACGGAGTCGAAACGCTCTCGTTCAGCGAAGCGCTTCAGGCCGAAGCCGGCCGCCTCGATGGTGAAGAGCAGCGGATGACCGACGATCCGACGTATGTGAGCTTCGCCCATCAGCACTGGTCCTACGCCGACCAGAGCCGCTACGCCCGCGGCCTCAAGCGCTGGTTCGATGCATTCCCCGCAGAGCAGATTCTCGTGCTGCGTTCTGAGGACCTCTACGCCGACCCCGCGCGCATCTACGGACAAACACTCGACTTCATGGGTTTGGCCCACCACGAACCAGCAGCCTTCGCCGCCTGGAACATGAAGCCGAAGGATCCGATCGACGAAACAGACCAGGCCTTCCTCGAAGCTGCGTTGCGCGACGACGTTGCCGAGCTCGAATCGATGCTCGGCCGATCAATGCAGTGGGAGGGGCTGAGCAATGGTTGAGGCAGAACGACCTGATCCCCGACAGCGCGTGCTGTTCACCGGCGGGCTCGGCCGCTCCGGGAGCACGCTGGTCGAAAAGCTCATCAACGAGCTGCCGTCCACCTTCAGCGTTGGCGAAACCGTGCACCTGTGGGAACGCGGCGTGCGCGATCGAGAACGCTGCGGATGCGGCGAGGCCTTCAACGACTGTGCCCACTGGCAAGCAGTCGGTCAAGAAGCCTTCGGCGGCTGGGACCAGGTCGATGTCGATCGCATGATCGACCTTCGCTGGGCTGAGGACCGCAGTCGCCGTCTCCCACAGATCTTCCAGGCTGTTCGCTCTGGCAAGCTCAGCGATGCGCAGAGCGAGTACCTCGACGGCATGCGGTCGGTCTTGATCGCTGCCGCCACCATCGCCGCTGCTGAGCGCAGCACGCCGGAGGCACCCGTTTCGCCAAGCGATGTCGTCATCCTCGATTCGTCGAAGCACCTGTCGACCGCAGCACTCCTCGCCTGCGACCCGGCGCTCGATGTTCGCGTACTGCATCTGCTGCGTGACCCTCGGGGCGTGGCGTACTCGTGGATGAAGACCGTCGAACGGCCAGAGACCGACGGTGAGATCATGCCGCAGTACTCGGCGAAGCGAACCGCTGGTCGCTGGGTCACCGACAACGTGGGCTTCAACACACTGGCTGCACTCGGCGTCCCGACACTGCAGCTTCGCTATGAAGATGTGTTGGCCGCTCCTCAGGAGCGTCTGCTCGAGATTGCACGCTTCGCTGAAGCAATCGACCCGGCCACGACGTCACTCGACTTCATCAACGGCGATACCGCTCACCTGTCGACGTCGATGCACTCGATCGCTGGCAACCCCCTTCGCTTCGGCGGCGACGACGTCGTGCTCCGACTCGACGATGCGTGGCAGACCAAACTGCCTGCCGGTGATCGACGCACCGTCGAGCTCATCACTCGCCCCGTCCTCGGCCGCTTCGGCTACGAGCGATAGTTCAGCCGGGAAGGACGACTCTGCCGTTCTTGGTCTCGACGCCCTCGGCAGCGAGCTTCTCGGCATGGCTCTTGGGGTGGTGCGGGATCAGACGACCGTCAGAGGCAACCACTCGCCACCACGGCAGCCCCTCGACCTTCTTCAGCACACCACCGACAGCTCGAGCTGCACCTGGGTTGCCGGCTTCGGCTGCGACCTCGCCGTAGGACATCACATCGCCCGGCTCCGTTGCTTCCAGCACAGCAACGACCGCTGCCTGGAACTCGGTGAGATCGGACGAGTCGGTCATGCGTTCTCGGCCCACCACGCATCGAGACGCGAGAGCAATTCGTCGTCGTCGAGCTCACCCTCCGTGCGCTTGATCTCGAGCAGGTGCTTCAATGCCTGCCCGATCAGTGGGCCCCCACCGACGCCAAAGCGGTCCATGACTGCTTTCCCGTCGATCTGCGGTCGTTCAGCAGCCACGGCATCCGCCTTGGCCAAGTCGACGATGCGCTCTTCGATCTCGTCGATCAGACGATGCAGGCGCGCCTCTTTGGAACGATTTCGAGTCGTGCAATCAGAGCGAACCAACTGATTGAGTTCACCAAGCAAGTGGCCGGCCTCGCGGGCGTAGCGGCGCACCGCGGCATCAGACCAACCATCGCCGTAACCCTTGAACCGACCAGACAATCGAACCAGCTCGGCAACGTCTTTGATCAAAGGCTTGTCGAACTCGAGCTCGCGCAACCGCTTCTTGGTCATCTTGGCCCCAACGGCCTCATGATGACGGAATGTGACACCACCGTGCTCGAACGATCGAGTCGCCGGCTTGCCGATGTCGTGGAACAACGCAGCGAGACGGACTCGCAGATCAGGCGGAGTCTTTGCTGTCACCGCAATGGTGTGCGCCAGCACGTCCTTGTGACGGTGGATCGGATCTTGCTCGAGCTGCAGACCAGGCAGCTCAGGGACCACGATCGCGGCGTCCCCCGAGTCGCAGAACTCCCACAATCCATCCGTCGGATCAGTCTCGAGCAAAATGGAGCACAGCCGTTCCCGGCCTTCAGTCGGTGTCACCGAAACAGCATGGTCGCTTCTGACGGCAATGACTACTCGATTGGGTCAGCCGTCCACGTTCGGGTCGGAGAACTGAATGGAGACCGAGCCGCCCGAGCGCACCGAAACAAGCCGCTCGGCGGTCAGTTCCGACTCGATGCCAACCACGATCTCGGCGCCTTCGACATCGATTGCATAGTCCTCGTCCGGGGGGAGCTCGATCGTGACATCACCCTCGCCGCCCAGAACGGCGAGCACCGTCGGCGCATCGAGATAGGTCAGCAACACGTCGTTGTCCACGACGTCGACGGTGAGTTGAGCGGGGCCCAAACTGGTGCCGATCACCGGTCCGGTCGACGTGATGCTCACCGAGCCAGTGACCGTGCCCAAGACCACGCCTCCGTCACCAGCGAAGATCGACATGGCCCCATCGAAGGCGTCGACCTGCACGAGATCGTCGGCTGCCACGATGCTGAGAGCGACGCCGCTCGGCACGAAGACCTCGATCGAGGCTCGACACGGCAGCCGATTCGGACAGGTGATGCGGAACGCCGCCCCCGCACCGTCGGTGAGTTGTTCAACCTTCGGGCCGCGCAGCAGCCAACTTTCGGTCGAGCGAACGACCACACCGCCGTCCGTCATGCCCTCGACCACCCCATCGAAGCTCTCGAGTGATCGCACACGTACCGGCCCTGCGTCGCTGACGATCAGAACTTCTGCGCTGACGCCCAGGTCATGGACCCCGGAACGTTCAGATGCCAACCAGGTCGTGCCGAACACGAGCAGCACGATGAGACCGACCACCGCCGCTCCCCTACGACGCCATCGCACCTGCGGATCAACGGGCAATGTCGACCGACCCGCCGAGGTCTCGGCTCGAGGCGCCAGCGTGGACAACATATGCACCACTCGGGGTGTGCCACCCGTCCTCGTGCGTCCAGATCTCGAACGCCCGCTTCGGAATCGAGATGGTCAGCGTCACCGCCGCACCGGCATCGACAGAAACCGAGGCAAACCCGCAGAGTGATCGGAGCGGACGGCGGTGCGTGCCGGACGGGGGCTCGAGGTAGAGCTGGGGCACTGCGGTGCCGGTTCGAGTCCCGGTGTTGCGAACCTCGATGTCGATCTCGACGGCCCCATCAGCGCTGTCCTGGTTCGACAGGACCGGGTCGCCGAACTCGAACGTGGTGTACGAGGTGCCATGTCCGAACGGCACGAGAGGCTCGATCTCCCTGGCGTCGTACCAACGGTGGCCGACGAACACGCCTTCGCGATAGTGCAGCTTGTTCCCCTCACCGGGCACATCGAGCGCTGTTGGGGCGTCGACCATGCGCTTGGGGAACGTGACCGGCAACCGACCACCGGCATCAACGGCCCCACTGAGCACGTCGGCGAGAGCAGCGCCGAATTCCTGCCCCGGGTACCAGGCCGTCAGCACCGCTGGCGCCTCATCGAACCATGGAAGATCAACCGGCCCGCCAGCGTTGAGCACCACAACGGTGTTCGGGTTGACGGCAAGAACCTTGCCGACCAGCTCGTCCTGGCGGCCCGGGAGCCCGAAGATCGGGCGGTCGTGACTCTCGGTCTCCCAGTCAGCGTCGAGACCCACCACGACAACAGCGGCGTCGGCCTGACTGGCGGCGGCAACCGCATCGGCCATCAGCCGATCATCATCAGTGGGACCGAGCCAGCCGAAACGGAGGCCGGCAAGCATCCGATGCGGATCACTCGTCCACTCGACCACGACGTCGATGGTTCCCGGCTGCAGGTCGATCGATCCAACGACCTCGGTCGAGGCCATCTGGAAGAAACCATCCCCCGGCGTCGGGTCGGTCCAGTTGTCGACAACGAGATCCCCGTCGATCAGCACACGGCTCGGACCACAGGCGAACACGCTGAACTGGTGCATGCCTGCGCTGTCGATGCGCAGTGTGCCGCTCCAACGGTTCGAGAACGAGTTCCGGTCGGGAAGGCCGGCCACACCGCCCTGGATCATGGTGCCGATGCCCGAGGTGTTTCTGGTCATTGCTGGGGCAGCGTCGAAGTTGGTCCCAGCGAAGATCTCGAGCGCGATCGGACGATCAACATCAGACGCCCACGACCCCGGTGGCACCAAGGGGAGGTAGCGAGCTCGCCGGCTGCCTGGGGCCGTGACGACCTGGTCGTAAACCTCGGCCATGCCGTCGACAGGATTGCTCCGATGGTGTGAGAAGAGCTCTGCAGAGCCGCCACCTTGGACAACACCGGCTTGGGCGTTCGGACCGATCACAGCGACGGAACGAACAACCTCCGGGTCGAGTGGGAGAACGGGCTGTTCACCTTCGTTCTTGAGCAGCACCATGCCGCTGGAAGCAACGCGGCGAGCAAGCGCTCGGTCTTCGGGAGCGTCAATACTCTGCTCCGGTTGCTCGTCGAGCACGCCGATGCGATCAGCCCGGAACGCGAGGTCGATCACGCGCAATGCTCGGGCGTCGAGCACGTCCATCGGCACCTCGCCAGACTCGACCGCTGCGAGCAACGACGACCCGAAAGCGACTGGAGGGCCGGGCATCTCCAGATCCTGGCCAGCTAGAACAGGGCGACTGTGGTGGTGGGTAGCGCCCCAATCCGACATCACCAAGCCACCGAAGCCCCATTCGTGCCGCAGTAGGTCAGTGAGCAACCACTCGTGCTCAGAGCAGTGGACGCCGTTCAGCTTCGGGTACGACGCCATGAGGCTCCATACCCCCGCCTCGACCACCGCTTCGAAGGGGGCCAGATACACCTCACGCAGCGTTCGTTCGTCGATCTCAGAAGACACGGTCATGCGGGCGTGCTCGACATCGTTGGCAACGAAATGCTTCGCACACGCACCGACGCCTTTGATCCCTTGAACACCTTCCACGTACGCCACCGCCATGGCGGTGGTCAACAGCGGGTCCTCGCCGAAACTCTCGAAATTGCGACCTCCCAACGGGTGGCGAGCGATGTTGATCGTCGGAGCGAGCAGCACATGAGCGCCCTTGCGGGAAGCCTCCACACCCAGGAGATGCCCGGCTTCGTTCACGAGTTCGGTATCGAACGATGCGGCGAGGCAGATCGATGCCGGCAGACAGACAGCCCGGGCGCCCGTCGAGCTGTCGCCACGAGCGCCGTTCGGCCCGTCGGTGACCTTGATGGCCGGAAGCCCGACTCGCGGCACAGCGAGCGTACGCCAGACATCACCGCCGGAAAGGAGAAAGACTTTCTCTTCTGTGGTGAGCTGTCGCAGGATGTCTGTTGCGGTGGCGGGCACAGCCCTAGTCTGCCGCATCTGCTGCCAGTGTCATGGCCGAAGGTCGTCACGCTGCGTGGGCTCGGTGTGTCACGTTCGTCACAGAAGCCCGTTTCGGGGAACCTTTTGGCCCTTTCGCACGTCATCATCTTGGTCGCCTGATCCTGGGCGGCCATGACACAGTCCGTAGAGAGGCTGCACAATGAACAAGTTCTTCGGTGGCGTCGTTGCGGGCGCACTCTTTCTCGGTGGGCTGGCGCTGTACCTGGGTGTGGCCAACTTCCAGTGGCCCTGGAACGTTCTGCCCGAGTTCAACGAGGTCGAGGTGACACTCACCCTTCCCAACGAAGCCCGGATCATCGGGGTCGATCAGATCGCTCTCGACTGTCGTGCTCGAGTCTTTGCCGAAGTCGATGTCGACGGGCGACGCGAACACGAATTGTTCGGACGTGTGTACCGAACAGACCGAGTTGAAATGACCGCCGTCGGCGATGTCGACACGTGCGTCGAGGGCACCTCGGCCGAAGTCCAATACCACGACGACGGCACCACCGAAGTCATCATCCCGGGCGAGTCGATCGTGTTCGTCCGCCCCCGTGTCGACGCTGTTGCGACCGCAGACTCGGTCAGCGTCTCCAAGGGATTCACCGGCCGTCTGACCGACATCTTCCCATGGGTCGACACCGACCTCGGCCTCACCCCGCTGGCCTACGCCTACGCCCAGGACGTGATCGGCAGCAGCGAATGCATGGAAGCGGCATACACCCAGACCGAGCAGATTCTGATCGACGCCTACACCCAACAGTTCATCGACAACGGCGCCGACCCCGAGTCGCTCACCGTGACCATCGACGGTCGCCCTGATTTCGGAGCGGGCGAAGCTTCACCATCACTCGGCGATCTCGAGATGCGACCGACCGAGGGCGGTGTCGCCTGCGCGTTGAGCGATGACGTCGGCGGCGTCAGCATTCTTCAGTGAGCCGGCCATCAGCGCTGCAAGCCGGGGCCGCTGGCGTCAGTCAGTCGTCGGTCGTCGACGCTGCGCTTTGGTGTCGCTTCTGGCCTTCTTTGCCCGCAAGCGGCGTTCCTTCGACCCTCGGCTGGGTTTGGTCGGCCGCCGCTTGGCCTTCACCTTCAACCCATCACGGACTCGTTCGGCCAACCGTTCCATCGCTACCTCTCGGTTGCGTAGCTGCGAACGGTGATCATCGCTGGCGACCCGGATCCGAGGTCCGTAGCGTTCGGTCAGTCGCTCACGCTGGTGCTCGGTCAGAGCTTCAGAGTCGGCGATCTCGAAGGCGAGCTCTGCTCGAGTGTTCGCGGTGTTCGCGTGCTGCCCGCCCGGGCCGCCCGATGGACCGAAACGCCAAATGAGCTCACCATCGGGGAGCACAAGACGGTCGTTGATGACCACGCCATTTGGTCGCGGCTCGCGAATTACCATCTATGGACCGTAGTGGTCCGAATCATGGGTCGGGGAGCAAAAATGCCGAAGGTGACCCTCATCCAGCCAACGACGGGCCAAACTGTGAAGGCGAAGGAGTGATGTGGCAGGAGAACGTTTGACGGCCGCTGTGCCGAGACGAAGAGGATTCGTGGGGGCGCTCGCTGCCATTCTGGCCGCCAACGTCGCAATCATCATCGCGTTCTCGCTCGACTCAGCCGAGCCAGCGGTCGAGCGAATCTCGATCAACGTCGACCGTTCTTCGACCACCACCGAGGCGCCAGCCTCGTCATCGTCATCGGCTCCCACCACCGTTGCCACCACAACGACTGCGGTTCCGACCACCGCAGCGCCGAGCACTGAAGCAACCACAACAACGACGCAGGCACCACTGGTCACCGTCGCTCCGACGACTGCTCGGCCCCGCACCACACAAGCACCAGCCACCCGGCCACCGGCAACACGACCTCCCACAACGCGGCCGCCAACGACGCGACCTCCGACGACGCAGGCACCAGTCACGACACCAGCACCAACCGCAGCGCCACCAACCATCCCTGCGGTGACCTTCGCTCCAGCCACCGTCATCCCTGATTGAGCGTCGGCCCGAAGCGCCGTCACCGATCGACGGGCCAATGGTGCAGCTGCTCCATCTGCGCCAAGATCTGTGGATGAGCGAATCAGGATCGACCCCACCCACCGTCACCCGTGCCTGGGATCTCGTCGATCAGGCGAAAGCCATGATCGACAACCTCTCCCCCGGCGAGCTCGCGACTGAACTCGCGAACAGCACCACCGTCATCGACATTCGAGACTTCCGCGAGCTCTACGCCAAGGGCAAGATCCCGGGGGCCATCCACATGCCCAGGGGCATGCTCGAGTTCTGGATCGACCCAGCCAGCGAGTACTACCGCGACATCTTCGAACCGACCAAACGGTACGTGCTCTATTGCGCTGGTGGCGGACGTTCAGCGCTTGCGGCCAAGGTCATGAAAGACATGGGCTATCTCGATGTCGGCCACCTCGAGCCCGGCTTTGGTGGCTGGGAAGCCGAAGCGCGCCAGATCGAAGATTGCAAAGAAGGTTCGAAGTGGGTGCCCGCCCCCAAGTGAGGCGGCGATCTCAGCCTATGAGGTCGACCGTGGTCGGGCCGGTGATCGTCACGCCGTCGTACTCTTCATAGAGCGAGTTGAAGTCACAGTCGTAGGCATCGGCAACGAAGGTTCCCTCCGGCATCGCGATCGTCTTCGAGGCTCCGGCATCGAACACTTCGGTGAGGCCGAGTTCGTCGAGACCAGTGTTGATCACGCCGAGCGGAGCTGTGAAGAAGTAGCAGATGCGAGTACCGGTGTTGTTCACGAAGGTGACGTCGTGAACCGCACGCAGTGTTTCGGTGATCTCGAAGGATTCATAGAAGATGATGTCGCTGTCGACGTAGAAGATGAACTCATAAAGACCTGCGACCAAACCGGTCGTTTCGATCGCGCACAGCCAGTAGTTCTCACCATCATCGCCGGCAGCCCACTCTTCACTGAAGAAGCTGAAGTCCTCGTTGATCACACCGTCGACCTGCCACACGCCGTCCCACACGGCGCCGTTCGGCAAGCCGCTCCAGTCGAACCAGAAACAGAGCTTCTCCGCCCCTGCGGCTGCAGTGCGGACGAACTCTGGGCTGAAGTCATCTTCGACTGACGCATCGAGGGTCCAGCGGGGGTTGTGGATCGTGAGATCGGACATGTCGAGCGAACCAGGTGGCGGCGGCGTTTCGCCCTGGATCGAGATGGGAGCGCCGGTGGCTGCTTGCTCGATCAAAGGCAGTGCCAAGTTGACGGGACGAAGTCCATTCAAGAAGCCGCCGATCGGCACGCACTGGTCGGCACCATCGGTGACACCATCACCGTTCGTGTCGGTGATGACGCGACAATCGACAACCTCACCAGACGATGAGGCCGAGGCCTGGGTCGGGACACCAACGAGTTGTCCGTCGTCGTCGAAGCCTGCACCACCGCTGTTGCCACCAGCGATGGTGGCATCGGTCTTGATCCATGAACGATCGCCGACGCCGTTCTGGCTGGCGAAGCCGCTCACCACGCCGTTGGTGAAGGTCACGGTGTCGCCACCGATGCCCGGGTAGCCGAGGATGCGAAGCTGATCGCCGATCTCGACTGCATCGCTGTCACCGATGGGAACTGCCTTGAACGGGCCGACGGCGGCTGCGCCATCGAGGTCGGTCGCGATACGAACCACCGCAAGATCGACAACGGGGTCGTACGCGTAGACGTCGGCGAGATAGAGGAGTTCCGGCGGGCGGCCGGCATCTGTGGTGATCGCGATACCGATGCTGTCGTAGTCGCAGGGTCCGCCCGGCTCGATCACGTGAGCATTGGTCAAAATCGTGCCCTGATCGTCGACGATCGTGCCAGAGCCCGAGCACACGGGAACGCCTCCGGACAGCACGAGGATTTGCACGGTCGATTCGGCGAGCTCGGCAACCGAAGCGGTCATGTTCGGCGGAACTAAGGTATCGGCCGGTTCGGTTTCGCCTTCGTCGACCTCCCCTTCGTCGACAGTTGTCGTGGTGCTTCGAGCGGGAAGTGTCGCCACCGGGACCGTCGTCGGCGCAGCGCTGTCCGAATCCTCATCGTCGCCACCAGCCAACACGAGGGCAGCGATGCCAGCAATTGCCACCAAGAGCACCAGGCCGATGGCGACAAGGGCACCTCGACCGCCGCCATCGCTCGGCGGGACCGGGGTCGATGCTGGCGGATCGAACGAGGGCGGACCGGCGGGACCAGCCCCGACAGGAGGACTGAAGGATTGCGTTGGAGCTGCGCCGGGAACCGAGACAGGAGGCTGCCCGTACGCGTTGGTGGCAGGCGGCGGAGAACCGAAACCGCTGGGCACAGCAGGAGGCATCGCCGTTGGTGTGATGGGTGGCGCAGCGACGGACGGAGGGTCAGCGGGAGCCAGCACAGTGGGCGGCGACGGGAAAGTGGGAACAGCAGGCGGCTGCGCTGGTTCTGGACGTGTTGGTGCAGCAGGAGTTGGTTCTGGAGGCGCCGGCTCGACCTCGAACTCAGCAGCCGGCGCTGGCACCTCAGGCTTCGGGAGGCGCGGGTCGGAGGGCATGCTCGGCTGATCGCTCACTGCGACAGAGTAGAGCGAAACGTGGCCCGCTTTTAGAACGCCCCGACCGAAAGTGCCGTTGGCACTACCGAGACAGCCATCTTGCCCGTACCGATCAGCTCACCGTCAGCCCACACATCTTGATCGTGATCGAGTTCGAGCCTGGTCCCTGAACGCTCGGAAACGCTCGGATGTCGCACGTGCTGCCCCACAAAGACGCTGGGCAGTACGAGCGCGAGTTTCCATGCCGGGACGCCTTCCACGACGGTCAGGTGGAGCAGCCCATCGGTGGCTTCAGCCCTCGGGGCAATGGCCATGCCTCCGCCGAAGAACCGGGTGTTCGCCACAGCAAAGAACGCGCACGGCGTCGATTCGATCCCTCGAGTTCCGCCACCGCCATCTTCGAGCAAGCCAACCGTGAGATCGAACGCTTCGAGTCTCCGCAGCTCGATCAGCGACGCCACCGTGTACTTCAGCTGCCCCCTCGGAAAAGCTCTGGCATTGGCGGTGGCGTTGACTCGGCCAGAGAATCCGGCAGTCACCGACGTAGCAACCAACGTCTCGATGCCGTCGCCGTGGTCGACTTTGAGCAGATCGACTGCGGTGGTTCGGCCAACCGATCGTGCAACTGCCGAGGTTCGTTTCTTGGGCAGACCGAGAGCACGGGCAAAGTCGTTGCCCGTGCCGCTCGGCACGATGCCGAGGGTTATCTGGGCTTCTACCAACGCAGGGAGCGCATGATGGATGAGGCCGTCGCCGCCCACCGCTATGACTCGTGTTGGTTCCGCCCGCAGAATCGCAGCAACGACATCGGCTGGGCCATCAGCCTCGACCCGTTCGACCTTGTGGCCCAACGACACCAATTGGTCGCTCACTGCGTTGGCATCGCTCGCACCCCGTCGAGATGCAGGATTCACCAGCAGGTGAACGGTGGGATCAACGAGGTCGGAACGCACGAGCCGAAACTACCCCGGCTGATCGGCGTGGTCTCCCTGGAACAACCGGTCAGATACGGTCGCCGGTGAGCAGCTGTGCGATACCCATCGTGAGCTGGCGTCGTTCACCGTTGGCGAAGCCAGCATCGGCCAACATCTTCACCATCTCCTCGGGCGGCGGAAGGTACGCAACGGATCGAGGCAGGTAGCCGTAGGCAGCTTTGTCAGAGAAGAGCCCTCCAACGAACGGAACGATCTTGTTGAAGTGGATGTCGAAGCCCTTCTTCATGATCGGGTTGTCCGGGGCGGAGACGTCGACCAAAGCAATACGGCCACCGGGTTTCACCACCCGCGCCAACTCGGCGAAGAACGTCGGCAATTCGAGCAGGTTCCGCAGGGCGTAGCCACACACGGCGGCGTCGACCGACGCGTCCTCGATCGGAAGCGACAACAGATCACCCTGCACGAAGGTGCCGTCCTTTGGTGCCGCCGACATCATCCCATGGCTGAGATCGATACCAATCGCTGTATGACCCTGCTTCTCCAGGGCCCAGACGAAGTCGCCCGTGCCGCACGCCAGATCGAGGACCGTTGCTTTGGCCGGCAAGGCCAGGGCTTCGAGAGTTTGGCGCCGCACACGCACGTCGAGCCGAAACGTCATCAGACGATTCACCATGTCGTACCGAGGCGCGATTGTGTCGAACATGTTGCGCACCGCAGCGCGCTTTTCGTCTCCCTCTGGGAGACGGTCGGTTGGCATGGCTGACCGGGTCATGGGTTCAATCTACGGCTCAGGCAGCCACAGAGTCGGACCAAGTGGTTCGGGCATCGGTCACGGTGCCCGCGGCGAGGAACACCCCGAGTGCGATCACGTTGACAGTCGCAGCCACGAGGAATGCCAACTGGTAGTTCGACAAGTCGTGGAGGAAACCGAGGACGAACGGTCCGCTGGCCACACCGGCCGTGCCGAACAACTGGTTGTAGGAGTAGATCCGGGAGTACTCCTTCACGCCAAAGGTCTCTGCAAGCAAAAGCGGTTGGAGCATCAGGAGGTTGCCGATGCTCACCCCGAACACGGCGGCAGCGAGAACCAAGCCGAGCTGCGTCGAGGAGAAGGAGAGGAGGACAAGAGCAACCGCTTGCACCACGATCAGGATGCTCGTCATGGTCTTGATCGGAACACGAGTCACGAGCACGCCGCCCGTCAGCCGACCCGCCACGCTGGAAAACGCCATGGTCGACAATGCAACAGCTGCTGCTCCTTTGTCGACTCGCTCGGTGACGAGGTTGAAGAGGTGGGCGAGGCCCCCGACTTGTGCGAGAAAGACCAGCGCATAGGTGACCGAAAGTAACCGAAAGAAGCGACTCGCCTTTGCCTGCACGAACGTTGCGCCCGCCAGCGATGCGGACTCAACACCTGGCGGCGGCTCGGGGGCCCCGTCAGGTTGCAGCCCGAGATCAGCGGGCCATGATCGGATCAAAACGAAGGCCAAGGGAATGACGGCGAGCCAGGCCAGCCCCATCCACGGACCAGCGCCACTCAGCGAACGGTCGTCGATCAAGCGGGCGACGAATGGAGTGATGGCGATCCCGCCGACCGAAAGACCCGTCGTGGCTATGGACAGCGCGACCGATCGCTTCACATGAAACCAGCGGGCCACCACCGTTGTCCCGGGGACCAGGCCAGCAAACGAGAACCCGACTCCGAAGACAGCAAAGAAGATGTAGAGCTCGACGATCGAATCAACCCACCGCAGCGAGCTGAGCGCCGTCGCTCCAACGATGCCGCCGATCAGGTAGAACCATCGAACGTCGACCCGGTCGATGAACGGCGATGCGGCAAAGCCGGCGACGCCGCTCACGGCGAAGAACATCGTGGTCGCTCCGGACACTGCTCTGACCGTGGCGCCGAGCTCGCCCTTCGCAGCTTCGAGGATCACCGACGCGTTGTAGAAGCCCAGTCCGGAAGAAATGGCCAGGGTGACGAACACGCCGACCACCACGAGCCAGCCGCGAAAGATCGAACGATTCGTGACCGAGGCGGCCGACGTCGAGGCATTGGTGGACGAGGTAGAAGCGATCCGCTGACGCTACGACCGTGGCGCTCCAGTGTCGAAACGCGCTCTCGTTTACACCTCGGCGAGATTTCGTTCGCTTGGCGGGTGAGATCTCGCCGAGTTCGCCCTCTACGCTCTTTCCGGCGAGGCCCCCGTAGCTCAGTGGATAGAGCATCGGTTTCCTAAACCGTGTGCGGCAGTTCGATTCTGCCCGGGGGCACACTGCAGATTATAGCTCTGACCAGGGGAAATGCAAGAAGCTCTCATGCCGGTTGGTGTCATCTCGTGTCACCGAATACCGGCTTCTGCCGGGGAGTTGTGGGTACTCTCTGGGTACAACGTGGGTACAGATCGCAGAATCTTCCGCAGCGAGACAAGCCGAGCACCTAGAGCGGTCCCGGTACCGTTCTCGTATGAGCACGTCACCCCTGTCCGATCTCAACCTGCGATACCGGGATGTTGTTGTCGTCACCGAGGGGCCGCATGCCGGCCGGATCGCCATCTACGAGGACGATGATGCCGTCTTCGTCCCAGAGCTTCATGACTACGTCGCCGAATATGCCGACCACGGCTTTGAATTGATTCCGCAGTTCGGGGTCGACGATGACACCGACGAACCCTTTCGCTCCATCGAGTTGGTATCGCTCGAACTCTCCGGCCGGCTCGAGCTCAGCCACTACCAGTTCTTCGTTCCGCAAAGCTGCGTGCGACTACCAACAATGGACGACCTCGTTCATCGGGCGGCCGCTATCGGGCAATCTTTCAAAGCAGACCGACGCTCTGAAGAGCCGGACTGGGAGATGCTGTTCTTCCTTGCAGAGGAACTGGCGTTGATAGAGGCGGAAATCCGTCGCCGGGAAAGAAGGGAGATTGCAGCTTCTGCAGCTGCTGGGGTCGCAGCGTTTCTCTGCCACTCCTCCGTCGACAAGCCCTTCGTTCGGAGGATTTACCAAGACCTCCGAAGCTTCGGAATGACAGCCTTTCTGGACGAGGCGGAGATCCGGGTTGGCGACTCATTCGTAGCGAAAATCTCGGATGCCCTCGACGGCACAGACCACCTCGTCGTGGTCCTGTCCAAGGATGCTGTCGACTCAGTCTGGGTCAAGAAGGAGTGGCAGTCATTTCTTACCGCACAACTGTCCAGTTCGGAAGTCCGGCGAATCTTGCCGGTCTTGCTCGAAGACTGCGAAGTCCCCGGCCTGCTGCGAGATCTCCACTACGCCGATTTCAGAAGAACCTACAGCGAGGGTTTCCACGGTCTGATGCGGGGACTCGGAATCACTGGCAAAGACCACTCCGACTGATCAACGACGATGGGAGAGGCCTGAAACACTCGACCCACCCGCCTTGGCAAGGTCCTACCGAACGTCCATCTGGTGTTGATGCGTCCGGCTCAGTCCGCTGCGTCCGGTTCGAGTGTTGCCCTGTCCGGCTCAGTCCGCCCTGTCAGTAGAGCGCTCTACTATGCGCCGTCAGCCGCACCACGACCCACTTTCGGCTCCGAGCGAGCTTCGTCCTGCAGATCCAGCGGCGTGTTGCTACTTCCGGTCGATCAAGAAGAGGATGGGGGTCAATGAGCACACCGATTGCGAAGAAGGTTCGTCTCGCTTGTGGGATCTTGGCTCTTGTCGCGGTCGTGGTGATTGGCAACTGGCTCTACTGGGTGGGTGACGGACGGCCTGGGTCGCCAGCTGACTTCCGAGACCGCGTCGAGGAAACTGGTTTGGTTGTTGAGTGGGTCACCAACGGACCGCGTGCAGGCGAAGGAACAGTCACAACCGATTGCGGAGTTCGGACCATCTCAATATCAAGCTCCATCGACGACGACTCGCTCTGGCTACTCTGGATCGATCGCAGGATCAGACTGACGTCGACCTCTGCCGAGGCATTCCAGGCTTGCACGCCAGATGGCGAGTAGGCCGGATGCACGGGCCTCTTGTCCGTGCATTCCTGGGCGCAGTTGCTAGGACCCTCCCCCACATTCGGGACTGAATTTCGTTGTGGTTCGCCATTGTTCGTCTGTCAGGACTGTGGACGCCTCCGCCGCAGCGACTGTCTCGTCTCGGCTGACACCGAGGCCAACCACCCAGACCACAACACCGTCGGATTCACGCCATGCTGCGATGAATGGGCCGTTGTCGCCCCACGACGCGACGATGCCGCTGTTGCCATGGAACGTCACTTCCGAACTCTCAAAAAAGAGTGCCCGCGTCGCCTGGAACGCGTCTTCGGTCATGCGCAGGCCGTTGACACTGAGAATCCCCAGGCCATCAGGGCGCTGATACTGAACGGCGTAGTCCGCTCCCCACGGCAGAAACGGTGACGTCGCCACCAACGGCGCGAGCGATCCGTCATAGAGCACACCAAGATCAGTTTCTCTCAGACGCGCTGTCTCACCGACGATTTCGACTTGCTCCGCCAGGGCCACCAGTCCAGCTACCTGATCCTCTCCGAAGTCGCGCCCCACAACCGTGACCTCCACA
>ENA-ORXM01000759-ORXM01000759.1-marine-metagenome-genome-assembly--contig:-NODE-759-length-51122-cov-7.844333_pt1 | contig 51122 bp, 46 predicted proteins | sample MGYA00237867_ERZ511480 | MGnify/ENA primary metagenome ERZ511480 (study PRJEB26309, sample SAMN06266103) | marine metagenome | isolation source: Algal blade | place: United Kingdom:Sidmouth, United...
TGGGCTGTGGCTGTGTGTCTACCTTAGGCGACTGGTGGGTAGTTTGATTACGATGCGCAAGCCGCCGCCGTTGGCGTTTTCTGCTCGGATACTGCCGTTGTGGAGGGCGACGATGCTTCGAGTGATTGCCAGTCCAACACCGTGTCCACCGTTACTGTGGGCGCTCCGAGCACTTTCCGCTCGGTAGAACGCTTCAAACAAGCGGGGTAGTTGCTCTTCCTCAACACCCGGCCCATAGTCTCGCACGCTGAGCTCCAGTGTATCTTGCGAGCGTCTAGCCGCCAGCACGACTTCGCCGCCATCGTCGGAGTAACGCATGGCATTTCGTACGATGTTTTCTATTGCACTGCACAACTGTTGTTGATCACCAAATAGCGTCAGATCTTCGCAGTCGACTTTGGCGCTGATTGAGCGGTTGGCAAATTCAAACTCGGCATCTTCGGCAATTTCGGTTAGTAGCAGTCGAAAGTCAAAGCTGCTTTCATTGAGAGTCGCTGCGCCACTCTCCACTTTTGAGAGAGAGAGAATGCTGCCGATCAAGTTGTCGAGTCGCTCTATTTCGATTTCTATCCGAGTGAGGTGAGAGCCAACTTTATCTGGACTGTCTTGAGCTAATACAAGCGCGACTTGCATGCGAGCGAGCGGAGTGCGTAGTTCGTGGGAGACGTCGCGTAATAACTGTAGCTGCGCGTCGAGTAAGTGTTGGATGCGCCCCGCCATATGGTTGAAGTCCGAACCCAGCTCACCGATAGAGTCGCGGCGTAAAGCGACAGAGTCCGGTACGCGCGCAGAAGTATCACCGGTAGAGAGTTGGCGAGCGGCAGATTGTACTTTCCGCAGTGGTCTAGAAAACATCCAGGCGATAACCGAACTAGCCAGTGTCAGAGCGGCAATCAGCGCTAACACCACTAGTGGTCTGACAATGTCTATTAGAGAGTCTTGGCTAGGCAGAATAATGATGCGATAAATGCTGCCGTTGTGCACAAGGCGCGTTTGCATCGGCTCAAAATCGTGCGAATCCCGACGGCGGTCATCACCGTCGTCGTCTTTGTTGCGTTTGGGTGGTCTTTTTTTATCGCGCAGTAACTTCTTATATACCCAAGAAGGTGGTTTTTTTCCGATGGCGCGCTTGCCTTCAAGTACCACTAAGGTGGCACCTTTTTCTTCCTTGAACTGCATTTGCAGCTCTTTCATTGAGTCTTCGTCGAGCGCTTGGCGAACCTGCGTGCTGAGGTTGCTGTAGTCCTGACCGTAAACACGCTGGAGATTGTGGCCCGAACTAATAAAAAATAAACCAAAGCTAACGGTGGCGGCAATAAGCACGGCCACACCAATGGCTAGGAACACTCGCCAGAATAATCCGCGTGGTACGAAGCGCCAATTACGCTGACGAGCTGGGCTCATGAGTCTTCGCTAGGCAATGTGTAGATATAGCCTTGATTGCGTACTGTTTTTATACGGGCTTCTCCATTGGGGTGCTCGCCTGGTTTTGCGCAAGTTGCTTATGTGCATGTCTGTGCTGCGATCAAAAGGCAACAGTTTACGACCAAGCGCAGCTTCGCTGAGGGTGTTTTTACTGACCACTTCTCCTGCGTTTTGCAGTAGCGCATGCAACACGTTGAACTCTGTGCTGGTTAAATCGAGCTTGTTGTCTGCACACACCACTACGCGACTGTGAGTATCTAAGCTGATATCTCGCGCATTCAGGCTGCCGTTTTCGTCTGAAGGCGACTCAAGCGTTGCGCGTCGCAGAATGGCGCGTATGCGCGCTGCTAGTTCACGCGGATTGCATGGCTTAGGCATGTAATCGTCGGCACCCATTTCTAGCCCGACGATTCTGTCGATATCATCGCCACGTGCGGTCAGCATAATGATAGGCACTAAGCTTTTGGTGCGAATTTCACGTAATGCTTCGAAGCCGTCCATCTTAGGCATCATCACGTCAAGGATCACGAGCTCAGGAGGGTTCGATTGTACGGCGGCGACGGCAGCTTGCCCGTCGGCAACGTGCTGTACCTCAAAGTCTTGTCCCTGCAGGTATTCTACGAGCAGGTCAGCTAGGAGTTGATCATCGTCTGCGAGTAAAATTTTGCTCATGGTGGCCATCTGGTGTTTTGTGATGTGTGTATTATCGCCCAGCTAACGAAGCGCTGGTGGCTTTTTACATTGTTTGACATGCGCCATTTGATACGGAGCACAGCTGCTATGCTGCTAAGTACGCCGTATCAATGTGCCATTACCGGTTGTCAGACCGCACAACAAACCACTTGCCCAGGCCGCTAATAGAGAGTGATTAAGATGTCAGAACCGATCATGCAGACTAGTGCAATGCATGTGCGCTTTGAAGGAGCTGTTCATGCTGTGCGTGGGGTTGATCTTTCGATTGCTGCTGGCAGCTGTTTTGGTCTTTTGGGGCCAAACGGAGCGGGTAAAACCACCACAATAGAATGCATGGAAGGTATCCAAAAGCCTAGCGAAGGGCGGGTTCTGTACCGAGGGAAAGCGCTTGATACTGCTTTTTCTGAAGAGGCTGGCATCATGTTCCAGCAAACTGCGCTGCAAGACTTTGTCACCGTGAGCGAAACGTTGACCATGTTCCAGCGGCTTTACAAGCGCAGTGTGCCAATACAAGAACTGATCGAAGTGTGCCGCTTGCAAGAGTTTCTAGGCCGGGAGCCCAAAAAACTCTCTGGCGGGCAACGGCAACGTTTGCTGCTTGCTATCGCCTTGGTCGGCGACCCCAAAATAGTCTTTCTCGACGAGCCCACCACAGGGCTTGATCCACAAGCGAGGCGTAACCTGTGGCAATTGGTTTCTGATATTAAATCGCGTGGAGTGACCGTGGTAATGAGTACGCATTACATGGATGAAGCGTATGAGCTGTGCGATCAAATCGCCATTATGGACCACGGGCAAGTCATCGCTGAAGGTACACCTGACAATTTATTGCGCAGTATTTTTAGCGATGTTGTGATGCAACTTCCGCTTTCGGATTGGCCTGCTGGATTGTCGCTGCAGCCGTTTTTAGCTCAAAGTCTTGGTGGTCAAGTGCAGTTGATGTCAAAAGACGTCAACGACAGTATCGCGGCTCTGTTGGAAGCCAAGGTGCCTTTGCAGCATTTGCAAATTCGAAAAAGAAACCTCGAAGACCTGTTTATAGAGCTTACTGGGCGGGAGTTGCGCACATGAATTTCAAGCGCTTTTACGCAGTGCTCGTGGCGCGCAATATCGAGTTTGTTCGTGATCGCGGAGCACTCGCTTGGAGCCTGCTGTTTCCTGTTTTCATGATAGTGGGCTTGTATTTTGTTTTTAACGAACAAAAGTCGCTCTATACCGTGGGTACTTTGGGCAGCCAGCAAGTTAACGTGGTGTCGCTGTTCGGGCTGGAGGAAGCCCTCGTAGATGTTGTGCCTATCGATGACCTTGAAGATGCTAAACGACGTTTGGGGCGTCACGCCCTCGATGCACTGATCGACAGCGAGAGCGGCCAATACTGGCTTAACCCGCTTGCACCAGAGGGACAGGTCATCGACCGCTTATTGCACGCCACTGGAGCGGCAGACGGTTGGCAACGTGCAGAAATAAGCGGAGAAGCACTGCGTTATGTCGATTGGGCACTGCCCGGTATTTTGTCCATGAACATGATGTTTGCCGCACTGTTTGGTATTGGTTACGTCATTGTCCGCTATCGCAAAACGGGCATGCTTAAGCGCATGATGGCCACACCCGTTACTGCCGTGGAGTTTCTTGGTGCTCAACTGGCTTCACGTCTGATAGTGATGGTGGTTATCAACACTTTTTTGCTGGTTGGGTTGTGGTTTTTGCTCGACTTTCGACTGGAAGGCAGTGCGTTGCTGCTCGCGCTTGTGTTTTTGTTGGGCGCCACCGCGCTGATATCGATTGGCTTGTTGGTCGCTTCGCGAATAGCCAATGAAGAGCTGGCAAACGGGTTACTAAACGCCGCTACCTGGCCAATGATGATGCTGTCAGAGGTATGGTTTTCAATGGAAAACGCATCACCATGGTTGCAAAATCTTTCACTTTTGTTTCCACTAACTCATATGACTAAGTCTGCACGCGCCATCATGCTGGATGGAGCTGGCTTCATTGATATCTTACCCAGCTTGCTTTATTTAATGCTTATTGCGTTAGTGTTTTTAGTCTTAGGGGCCAAAATGTTCCGGTGGGAATAATCACCACAAGTTACTTGCACGCGACGTGTTGCTCACTGAAAGGAGATAGAAAATGGGGCCCCTAAAAGGACTTCGTGTTATCGAGTTTGCTGGTCTTGGACCTGGGCCGTTTGCGGCGATGTTGTTGGCCGATATGGGTGCCGATGTAGTGCGGTTAGAGCGACGCCAAGCGGATAACTTATTGGGTATAGATTACGATATTCTCAACCGTGGTAAGCGCTCGGTAGCGGTAGATCTAAAAACTCCAGAAGGTATAGAAACCGCTCTGGAGCTACTCTCTCATGCCGATGTATTGATCGAGGGGTTTAGGCCGGGCGTCATGGAGAGGCTCGGACTCAGTCCAGAGGTTTGTTGGCAGGTCAACCCTAAGTTGGTGTATGGGCGCATGACGGGCTGGGGACAGGATGGGCCACTCGCAGCATCGGCCGGGCACGACATCAATTACGTTGCGCTCAGCGGTGCATTGAGTGCGATGGGTGAAAAAGACGGCAAACCCGCGATACCCGTGAACCTATTGGGAGACTTTGGTGGCGGTGCGCTTTACCTGGCTTTTGGCATTATGTCGGCTGTCTATGAAGCGAAGAGCAGCGGGAAAGGGCAGGTAGTCGATACCGCCATCAGTGATTGCACTGCGCATTTGACCACCATGCTGCACGGTTTGATGCACAACAATTGTTGGCACGATCAGCGCGGTGACAATCTATTGGACGGTGCGGCACACCACTACAATACCTACCAATGTGCCGACGGAAAATGGATTTCTATTGGGCCTTTGGAGGCGAAGTTTTATGCCGAGTTTTTGCAACGTATGCAGTTGCAAGACGATCCAGATTTCAAAGAATATCAGCAGCCTGAAAACTGGCCTGCATTGAAACAAAAGCTCATAGCGCTATTTGCCGAGAAAGAATCTGCGGAGTGGTGCTCCTTGCTAGAAGGCACTGATTGTTGCTTTGCACCAGTGCTCAGCCTGGGAGACGCCTCCCGTCATCCGCACCAAGTTGCACGGGCTGTATTCGAAACTCATGACGGCTGTGTTCAGCCTGCGCCTGCGCCTCGTTTTAGTCGCACGCCGGGCAGCATTCAAAGGCCACCGCCTGCAGCTGGTCAGCACAGCACAGAGGTATTGCAACAGTGGAGCCTGAAAGATGAGCAAAAATAGACCGCAAGCGGTACCAACAGTCCAGCTCGAAACAGATCGGGTCATTGTTACTGAATGGCGTTTTGCTGCCGGTGCGGAAACGGGCTGGCATCGTCATTCGATGGACTACGTGGTTGTGCCGCAAAGTACAGGGACACTTACTCTGGAAACACCTGACGGTGAAATACACGCAGACTTAGTCACTGGTGTTTCGTATGCCCGAGCAGAAGGAGTTGAGCACAATGTGGTCAATAATAATGCCTTTGAGTTTGTGTTCGTTGAGGTTGAATTGAAGCCGGAGTAGTTTCTTTTTTTAGACAAGATGAGTGCTCATCTATAGGAGGCCACCTACGTTGGCCTATCTTATATTTTACGTCGCATGCTGTACTTTGCCGTGAGTTTTTGTGCGCGCCAAACGGTGCGTGCAAAAACCCACCGAATAACATCTAAAACATCGAGCATGGTGAAGCTATGCACGAAGCTAGAGTGTTGTTGTTTTATCAGTATGCAAGCGAGGTGATGAACGTTTCACCGCTCATGCACTGCTGGCGATTCAGTGTGCAGCTCGCCAGTTCTTAGCTGTAATTTATCTGTTTACAAACAAATAGATACGCGTTTCTGTCTCTGAGTGAACAATCTCTGTTCTTCTATCAGTGTGTGATTCAAGCGTTAGCAATGTGCGCCGAAAGCGGTTTTGGTAACGAGCATGCATATCAAGTTTTTAGATAGCTTGTTTGCCAACCCCGACAGTTTTCCCCAGCCCCTAAATGCTTAGGTATGCCCGTAAATGTTGAATAGAAGAATGTTCTTGCGTAGCGCAACCTCGTTGGCTTCATTGTTGGCCGCCGACCGATTGTATGCAAACGCAAATCGAAACGACCCTTCTAAGTCATTACTTCATGCCATTAAAAAGTCTGCGGGTAATTCTGGTCACACACTCCGAGTGCTGCACCCTGAAGGCTGTGCGGCTAACTTGGCCCCTGTCGTACAGCGGTTTAAGCAGCTTACCGGGATCGACGTTGAGTTGATCAAAGGGTCCTTAGACGATATTGCCTCTGAGATTCGCGTGGGGCAAGTCCTTGGGGCAAGCGGTAAACCAGTCGATATTGCATTGCCTGCTACTTACAGTATCGCCGATTTGGTGGCGGGTGATTACATTGAAAATCTCACGGATTTTGCTGCGCAGTACGAGCCCGCTTTTTTTAGTGAGGAGATGCTGTACACCTTAGGAGATCGTTATCTGGGGCAGCTCTATGGTTATCAAACCGATGGTGACGCCTACGTGATGTTTTACAACCAGCGATTGTTGGATGGTTCGAGTAGAGCAGAGCAGTATGCGCAACACCATGGCAAAGAGTTAAAAACGCCTAAAACTTGGCAAGAGCTCGACCGGCAGATGGCTTGGATGCATCAGCCTAGTGCAAGTGTATACGGTGGCTCTTTATATCGTAATAGGCGTTACGTCGGTTGGGAGTTTTGGTCTCGCCTGCATGGAAACGGTAAGTACCCGGTAGATGACGACTTTCAGCCACAGCTGACAACGCCGGAGAGTGTGGCTGCTTTACAGTCTCTGATTGACGCAAGTGAGTCTCTGGAGCCCAGCGCAAAAAATAACGGCTTGTTTGATAATTTTAATTCTTTTGCTGAGGGAAATAAATATTGCAACATTGGCTGGGGAGGGACACAGAAATATTTGACGAGCGGCCGCTCGAAGGTATCGAATAAATTGAGCTTTGGTCTTTTACCTGGCGGTGTTGACTCGCAAGGAAATGAGTTCCAGACACCTTACTTCAATTGGGGCTGGAATTACGTGGTTCTCAAAAAATCTCAAAACTCAGAGCTAGCCTATTTGTTCACTCTTTTTGCAAGCTTGCCTCAGATATCTACGATGGCAGTGCGGCAGCGTGAGGGATTTTTTGACCCTCACCAGAGCAGTCATTTTGACGACGACGTCATCAAAAATATATACACAGACGGCTTTTTAACCGTACAAAAAGACAGTTTAGAAAACTGTATGCCTGATTTCCATGTGATTGGCCAAGAAAGGTATCAGCGTATTCTTAGCGAGGCAGTTTATGCCGCGGATAAAAACTTGATGTCGGCCGAGCAGGCATTGCGACATGCCTCTATTAAATGGCAGAAAATTACTGATGAATTAGGTCGAGTGAAGCAGCAGCAGCAGTGGGAGTTTTTGAAAACGCTCTACCCCGAGAATTTGTCTCGTGTATTGAGCTGATAGGGATTTGCTGATTTAAGCAATTTTTGGGGCTAGCATTTTTCGCCCGTCATAGTTTTAAGAGAGACGCTGCAGTGTATCAATATGGTAAAAAAATAGGACTTGGTAATGAGTTTCTGGTGGCTGCAGTTATAGCGGTACTGGCGCTTTTCCCTGCCTACTTAGCCGCTAACTTTGCCAATGAGCGCGCGCGCGAAAACCACCAGTTGGAGTTTGATCTTTACACTCAGGTAAGGGTGGCAAACCTTCGCAATGAGCTCGATACTCGGGCAAAAGCGCTGGATACGGTAGCCACTGTGATCCCAGAGCTAGATGCTAACGATCAAGAAAAATTTCAACGAGTTGTATCGCCCCTGATCGACTCTTTGGTGTTGCGTTCCATCTGCTGGCACGACCTTGTTAACAACATCAGCTACCGTGTACCCAGTGATGCCCTCGACTGTGATCAGTTTGAATTGTTTAAATCTGCCAAATTTTATGACTATGCTGAACCCAAGTTGATGTTGAGTCGAGCGGCGGGAGATCGTGATTCAATAAGCAGGGGTTTTGTGAGTGTGGTGATGGACGGGGCATCATTGCTTAGCTCAAACCACAATAATGGCATTGAAGAGACCATGCTTTTCAACGATAAAACTCAGCAATCACTGAACAGGTTTAGCTATCGGCAAGGCATGCTTCAATTCAAGCCAGCTACTGAGTTCCAAGCACAAAGTAGTTCTATATACCAAAGCCTACTTAGCTTATCGGGTGTGGAGATATTCTACTACGCGATTCTCGCACCGTTGGACGGGAGCAATTTCTTTTTGGTTCTAGCTTTTGTTTGGATGCTGTTGGTAGTGGCCTGCTTTTTTGTGTATTCGTTGCTTTGGAGAAAGCATCTTTTGCATGCTGAGGTGGCAGATCGCACTGAGGAGCTCACCCAGTTTGCGTACCGCACATCTCATGATCTCAAGTCGCCTTTGTCGTCTATCAAACAACTGATGGGCTTTGTTGCTATTGATGTAAAGGAAGGCTATCAAGCTAGAGCGCTAGAAGACATAGAGCGCGCTCGTTCTCAAGCAGAAAAACTGGAAAACTTAGTCACTGAAATACTTGATTTAGCGCATGCTGATCATCAATTTGGTGGTTTGCAGAGTTGGAGTTTCAATGAGCAATTAGAAGCGTTTCGCGAGCTTCATTTTCAATTGATTCAGAAATCAGCCGTAGAAATTGAACAGCGAGCTGAGGACATAGAAGTACTGTGCGATAGGGTAAGGGTTTCGCAGATACTGGATAACTTGCTCACCAACAGTATCAAGTACGCAAAAGAAGAGCCGGTTGGCCGTATGATTAAAGTGACGTTTAAAGCTCTGCGCAATTGGAGTGAGCTGACAGTTGAAGACAATGGTGTTGGGCTGCCTGATGAATTTTTTACAAATCAGGTGGAAAACTTTAAACGCTATCGTCCTGACCTCGCGGAGGGTTCAGGTTTAGGCCTTTCGATCGTCCGTCGTCACGCGGATAAAATGGGCGCTAAGTTGACATTTAGCTCTTTGGGACAAGGCACAAAAGTTGTGCTTCGATTTCCATCAAAAGTGATCGCTGACAACAAGCCAATAGCGGCTTGATCTTCTGGTTGTCGTTGTTTCATTTGCTAAGGTGGGTCTACAATTCGACAAATAACGTTTTTTACTATTTGCTGAAGTGTTCGCTAAGAATCAAATAGCGCATGTCTGGTTTTAAGCGCAGCCCTAATAAAGGATGTCACGATGATTTCAGGAAAAACTCAACTCATCGCGCATCTTGGTTATCCAACCAAATCGTTTCGAGCGCCAATGATCTATAACCCCTTCTTTGAGCAACGCGGTATAGACGCGGTTGTTGTGCCAATGGGTTGTAGAGCTGAAAACTACGCTGAATTTTTTAAGACGTTGTTTACTCTGTCAAATATCCACGGCGCTTTAATCACGATGCCACATAAAGTCACCACGATGGATTTTTTGGATGATGTGTCGACGACGGCCAAGGTGGCAGGGGCTTGTAATGCCGTGCGTCTCGGTGCGAATGGTCAGTTAGTCGGCGATCAGTTTGACGGAGAGGGCTTTGTTCGTGGCGTTATAGGCAAGGGAAAAACGCTTCGGGGGAGTAGGGTGTTAGTTGTTGGTGCGGGTGGTGTGGGCTCAGCAATCTCTGCGTCTCTCGCTAAGGCTGGCGTGGCAGCGATGACAGTTTTCGACCATCATGCGTCTTTGGCTAACACTTTAGCTGCGCGTCTCAAACAACACTACCCCGAGTTAGTGATAAACACTGGCTCAAATGATCCCAAGGGCTTTGATGTGGTGGTTAATGCAACTCCCCTGGGCATGAACGAAGGTGATTCGATGCCGATGGATGTCAGTCGAATCGAAGCAGCGACATTTGTTGGCGAGGTGGTGATGGCGCAAGAAATTACGCCTTTTCTTGCGGCAGTACGAGAGCGAGGCTGCGCGTATCAGGTTGGCACCGACATGCTTTTTGAGCAGATACCGGCTTACTTAGAATTTTTTGGCTTTGAAAGCGCTACGGCTGATGAGCTACGAGCCATTGCTAAAGTCCAATATTGACGGCAAGTTAGGGCACTAGTTTGACAGGTGAGCAGCACGCTTTATAGGGCTTGCCGCTGCCACAAGGGCATGGGGCGTTGCGATCCGCTTTAGGTGCACCCGTGGGGTGGGCTGCACCTTCATTGAGCCATGGGCCTAGGTGCAGTGACTTTAAGCTCACCACAGAAAAAGCCAGTGCTTCTGCCAGTTCCTCTGGTACTTCGCCGGCGGCCGCCTTGAACTCGGCACTCAGCTCTGGATACGCGCCGCTACAGGCGACTATAGGCGTCAGTGCTTGTTGTGCTTCGGTGCTGAGAGAGTCTGCATCTGGCCAGCCTAGGTCTTGTAGGTTGGTGGCGTTAAAAAAGCCTTGTGCCCATACCGCACAGGGCAAGCCGTTGGGCGCGCGCGAATCGAGATTGGTGGCGATGACTGGTTGCCACTGTGGTGTTAGCAGAGCTTCCATTTGAAACTCTCCCAATTCAAGTAGGTCGACTGCCAAAAGCTTAAAATCACTTTTGCCGCGGCTTTCAAACTGATCGGAGAGTGGTAGCAGCCAGCGACTGGGTGGGGTGGGCTGAGGTGCCACGGCAACTGCAGCGGTAAAGCCAAGGCAGTAGGCTTCAAAGTCGTTAAATTCTTGCTCGTCTTTCTTGTTCATGGGGCTACTGACTGGAGAATGGCATTAAGCATATCAAACACTTGATCAGATAGCATTGGCATGGCTGAAAGCAGGGCGCAGAGGTGATGAGAGGCTGAGTGTACTGTGCAGTAGAGTGGGACTAAGCCCAGCGCCCATAGTGACAAAAAAGCCTCACCTATCTTGTTGTATACACCTGAATGTTCGCGGGGGCTTTCCGCTACCAGCTGTAGCACGAGTGATGTGGTAATAACCGAGGTTGGGCTGGAATGGGTGATGCGAATACACGTAAGTTAGAGGACAAAATCCGCTTCTTACAAAAAGAGGCGGAAGCCTATAAACGCCAGTCCTATGATCAGGCAGATTTGCTGCTTGATTTGGTGCCGCCACTTTCACGTCTTGGTCATGCCGCAGCCCCCGATGTTGTGGATGCGGCGCTGGAACTAGCGCGCGGTATTAGCAAAAACAGCCAAGACATCGATACGATTCGTGAAGTGGCGGATGCTTTTTTGGCGATTTACAAAAAAGCCAATGATGCAGGTGACCTGCAGCCGCACGATATCGGTTGGCGAAAATTATTAGTGTCAGCTACTGCTGACCTGCCGTTAGACCGCAAAGCTCTCAAAGACTTCTCTCAATTGCTGCTCAACGGTGAATCACTCAACAATGCGCTTGAGCCATTGAAAGACGCGCTGCAACAAAGCGGCGACAATTCTGGTCTCGATGCGTCTACCTGCGAGCGGCTAGCAGAGATGATTGCTGCTCTACCGTTAGAAAAACTTGAGTTGCTGCAAGCTGGCAAGCTCAGCTCACGTTTGCGCCATGATTCCCTGACAATGGATGATCTCCAGCAAATACTTGAAGAGTTGGCGTCGTTGTTAGGTCACGCTCTGCAAAGCACCCAAAAGCGTGACCAACAGATGCAGCGCTTGGTTGCGCAGATGAGCGGCGAACTAAGTGTGGTCGAAGGGTTTTTGGGGGCACTGAATCAACGCGATGACGCCTCTTTAGCAGAAGCTGTGACCGTGCAAGCTGAGATCAGTGAACAGTCGCTCGGCATAGCTGCTGTTTTTGATAGTAATGATTCACTTGTAGACGTCAAAAAACAGGTACTGTCCCGAGCAGCTTCCATCCGAACTCGCATGGATCGCTATGCGGCAGACGCACAGATACAGCGTGAGTCGGCCGCACACGATACTGCTGAGCTGGCCGGGCGGTTGGCTGCCGTAGAAACAGAGTTGCAAAACACTCGAGAAGAGTTGGAAGAAGCCAAAGAAACTGCGTCGACAGATTTCTTAACGGGTCTGCATAACCGTTTAGCTTTTGAGCAGTCCATGGGGCAGTGGTTAAAAGCAGCGCAACCGAACGAACAACTGTGTTGCATCATCTGGGATGTAGATTACTTCAAGAAGGTTAATGACACCTACGGCCACGTTGTGGGGGACCGAGTATTACGGGCGGTATCTGCGATATTGAAGGACCGAGTCGGCGACGATGATATGGCAGCTCGGCTGGGTGGCGAGGAGTTTGTCACCGTGATTCGTCATTCTGATCCACAAGCGGTACTGCAGTGGGCTGACGGAGTGCGAGAAGAAATCGCGTCAACACAACACGATGCAGACACTGAGATGATAGCTGTCAGCGTATCTTGTGGCATTGCGCAGTATCAGCGTAGCGATACGTTGGTGTCTATTTTGGCGCGTGCGGACAAAATGCTCTATAGCGCCAAAGATCAGGGGCGGAATCGTTGTTTGCTGGCAGCCTAATTGTCATTTTTAGGGTCTGAAAGCTGAGTGGTGCAGGAAAAGAATAGTCTGGGCGCTACGGGTTTGCGGTGCAGTTATCTCTGCAGAAAATGCACCAAATAGTCTGGTGCATTTGCTGTTAGTAGCTTAGCGAGTTAGTGTCTTCACACCGCCTTCACCTGCGAGTATCAAAACATCCGCTGCTCGCTTCGCGAATAAGCCAACTGTGACAACGCCTGTGATTTGGTTGATTTCGGCCTCTAAAGCAGCCGGTTCCATGATATCCAAGTTGTGTACATCGATAATGATGTTGCCATTGTCTGTTTTGAAGTCTTCGCGTAACTCCGGGTCACCGCCCAATTTAACCAGGGCTCTTCCAACGTATGAACGTGCCATCGGAATGACTTCAATGGGTAGCGGGAAGGTACCAAGCCTTTCCACTAGTTTGCTCTCGTCGGCTATACAGATAAATTTTTCGCTAGCGGCGGCAACTATCTTTTCACGCGTGAGTGCACCGCCTCCGCCTTTGATTAAGTGTAGGTGTTTCGTCGCTTCATCAGCACCGTCGACATACACTGAGAGAGTGCCCGCTGCGTTTAGGTCGATAACGGGAATGCCGTGACTGCGCAAGCGCTCCGCTGTAGCCTCCGAACTGGCAACAGTGGCATCTAAATCGGTTTTAATCGTCGCCAGTAGGTCAATGAAGTGATTGGCTGTTGAGCCAGTGCCTACACCAACAATGGTGCCGGGTTCGACGTATTGCAGTGCAGCTTCTGCGGCGGCTCGTTTCAGGTCATCGGCGCTCATGGGTGTCTACCTAGTGTGTAAGATTAGCTAAGGATACCGCAGCTGACCAACGCCTGCCCACTCAGTGCAAATTGAGGGTGCTCCCATCGACATGTCGCGTTTTACTTTGTGTAATGGGTGGCAAAGCTCTGTTGATTAGAGATTTTTTCAAAACACCGGCTGGCTTAGCCGATAGATAAGCGACGATTAAAATAGTAGAGTCTGGTTTGCAAAAGAGCTAAAGGTGGTTTGATATGAAAGCCGAGTTGCTCGCCGTCAGACGATTTTTTGTATCTTTGTCTCGTTTATTTGCGTTGCAGGGGTGTGACGCTGATGCTTTTTCTGGTCGCTGATGCAGATACCACACGCTTGACCCTTTTTCAGTTTTGATAATAAACAAATGACAATACCGAGCTGTTTGTTTTAAATTTATTTAAGCATGAGATCATCTTTGCCGTGTGGTGATGCGTGATGAAACAGCTAACTCTCGATTTGTTTAGCAGCTTCGTTCAATAAATCGCATGTTGTTGGTCGTTGGCATAAATATGGCACTTCTGATTGATGCGTCGGTTATGTGCGTCTAACGTTTGACAGGAAATCAAGTATGTCCAAAAATTCAGGTAGTATTCAATCGAGCAACGACTCTGAAACTGGCGTATCAGACGCGGCCTTATCGTCGGGCGGTCCTAGTGTCGGTGGCAACGATCTGCAGCAAATCCAAAATCTACTTTTTGGCGCGCAAGCTCGTGAGATAGACGATAATTTGCAGCTGCTGGAAATTCGTATTACTGAGCGCTTGGATCAGTTGTCGGCTAGTTTTGAATCTCGAATTGAGAGTCTGAGCGCTGCGCTGGTCGATCAAATCGACAAAGAGCGCAGTGAACGGTTGTCAGGGCATGATGCGGTTGTACGAAGTGTTGACGAACTGCGTACGAATTTAAACAGCGCGTTGTCAGATATTGCCCAACAACAGCAACAGGCAAGGCTTGAGATTAACGAAGAGTTGCAAGCATCACACAGCAAGCTCTCTTCCCAGATGGAATCACAGAAAGATCAGCTGTTGAACCGTATTCAGCAAGGTGACAGTGAATTGGATAAAAATAAGTTGAGCAGAAAGGCAATGGCCAAATTGCTCAATGACTTGGCGGCAGGGATTTAGTCTGTCCCAGAGAATACTTGTGACACTAACTGTCCAGTGTAAAGCTCCGCTCGATTGCGCCCGTCTAGTGGCTACTGTGGCTAACCACTCGACACTCTCCGCTGGTGAAACTATGTCAAGCCGTAACACCTTATGTGCAGGCTGGTGCTAGGACTAAAGTGAGCTGTGTCGCGGATTTTCCGGCAATATCACTCGTAAAGCTTTCTCTTGTATAAGTAATTGGTTACAGTCCCTTGGTCAACTGCTTAGACCTTTTGTAAGTGATGGAAAAGTACATCGAAAAAATCCTCAGCGCGCGCGTTTATGACGTCGCCGATGAGACCCCTCTCGACTTGGCAACTAATATCAGTCGCCGCATCGGCAATCGAGTGTTGCTAAAAAGAGAAGATAAACAGCAAGTTTTCTCTTTCAAAATTCGTGGGGCTTACAACTGCATTTATCAAATGCACCAAAAAGACCCGAACATTTCTGGGGTTATATGCGCGTCTGCGGGCAATCACGCGCAGGGTGTTGCACTTGGTGCGTCTATGCTGGGTATCAAGTCCATCATTGTCATGCCTCGCACGACGCCGGCGATTAAGATTGAGGCGGTTAAGAACTTCGGCGGTAAAGTGATGCAAGTCGGAGATACCTTCGACGAGGCTCTGGAGTTTGCGCTGCAGCAAGCAGAAGAGCGCGGGTATGTTTTTGTACCTCCCTTTGATCACCCAGATGTAATCGCTGGTCAAGGCACTGTTGGAATGGAAATTTGCCGCCAGCATCCGGACCCTATTCACACCATTTTTGTTCCAATCGGTGGCGGTGGCTTGGCAGCTGGGATAGCCGCTTTTGTTAAATACCTTCGTCCAGACGTTCAGGTAGTAGGTGTGGAAGCGGAAGATTCTGCCAGTATGCAGTTGTCTCTCAAAAAAGGGCGCCGAACCGATTTTGGCGAAGTAGGTATATTTGCTGACGGTGTTGCGGTGCGTATCCCCGGGAAAGAGACTTTTAGGTTATGCCGTCGACTATTGGATGATGTCATTACCTGTACGGTTGATGAAATGTGCGCAGCTATCCGCGATATATACGACGATACTCGCACCCTGGTAGAGCCCTCTGGTGCGCTCGCACTGGCTGGGTTAAAAAAGTACGTGGCACAAAAGAATCTCACTGGTGCCAGCTTGATTGCTATAACTTCGGGCGCCAATGTAAATTTTGATCGTCTACGCCATGTAGCTGAGCGGGCCGAAGTGGGCGAGCAACGAGAAGCGCTGATGGCGGTTACACTTGAGGAGCAGCCGGGTGCATTTCGCAAGTTCTGTCAAACTTTGGGTCGGCGTGCGGTCACCGAGTTCAACTACCGTTATTCAGAATCGACTGGAGCCGTGGTTTTTGTTGGTGTGAGGCTAAGTAACGGCAATGTAGAAAGAAGCGAGATAATAAACAAGCTTAGTGACGCCGGTTACCTGGTTACTGATTTAACCGATGATGAAACAGCTAAACTACACGTGCGTTATATGATTGGTGGCAGAGTGCCATCTCTCGAAGATGAGATATTAATCCGCTTTCAATTCCCCGAGCGCCCAGGTGCTTTATCTACTTTTTTGAATAAACTTGCCCGCGGCTGGAATATTAGCTTGTTTCATTACCGTAATCACGGTGCTGCATATGGTCGAATATTATGTGGGATACAAGTTTCGCAGCAAGACCGTACAGAGTTTAACGAATTTCTCAATGAATTAGGCTATAGCTACAGTGTTGAGACAGATAATGCGGCGTACAAAACATTCCTGCGCTAGCGATTGGGATTTAAATAAGCCATAATACAGTCACCGCTTTAGGTGTTGATGATTGCGCACTAATCGATTTATTAAGTTTTTGATGCGCCTTCTCTTTTATTCAATTCGAAACTGTCCTGTTCAGGATGAGTGCTATGACAATTTTATCAAAACAAACTGCAAGTAATAGTCGTCGTTTAGTCAATCTATCGCAACACACTGACGAGGAACTCCATAGCTTGATGGATTCCGTCACCAATGAAATGGCCAGACGAGCCAGTGTGAATGCACGCCGTCGTGCGATGGTCAGACGGCTTGAAACACTTGCCGAAGCCGAAGGTGTGACTTTGGACGAAGTAAGGGATTATATAAAAAACAAGTCCAGAGTGAAGGCGCGCTCGGTAGAAGACTTTGATTTATTACCCAATAAACCCGTAGAAGAAGTAGATAGAGAAACATCGTTGAACAGCGAATTTGAATCGATGTTGCAAAGGGAATTGGCTGAACTGGCTTAGGCTTGGTTTTTAAGTCTCAGTTTTGTTTTGCTCAAGTAAAGATTTACTTCTAAATTTCAGCACCGATAAAGTATGCACACGACTGTTGTCTGCTCTTCACATTAGAATTTTATTGCAGATTCTATAATAAAGAAGCTTTCTCATATCTGCATTAAGACTAGTACGAGTAACACTGGGCTCAGTACGCCTCGTCTGTAACCTTTTAAATAGTGCATTTGGCGAAGCGGAATATCGTCGACGCAGTTTTTTGACTGTGTCGCGCAATGATCAATGCTCTGAGCGCTCTTTTCTCTGGTCGTTTTATACGGTTAACAATTGCTACTCAGTGATAGCACCAGTTGATATCGTTGCTTTATCAGCACTTGTTGTCGCGCCATAGGCGCTGCCAATCGAGCCCTGCTCTCTGTTCTATTATTTGAGCTGCTGCTAGGCAGCGCATTTCTCTGTAGCGTGAGCAAATAACCTGCACGCCCACAGGGTGCTCGTCAATTAGGCCTGCAGACACTGTGGCCGCCGGCAGACACAGTGTGTTGAGTGCGGTAGTGAAACGCAATTGTTTGTGCAGTATATGAAATGCCCCTTGCTGTGATTCAAGGTCAGCGCGTGGCCCCGGAGTGCGTGCTGTTGTAACCGGTGCCAAAATAATCGGATATTGCTCAAGAAACAATGACCAAGAACGGATGTGCTGCATGCGCTCCGCTTGCGCTGCAAGATAGCCTTGAAAGTCGGGCATTTTTTGCATGGCGCTGTAGTTTTTCCAGATTGACTTAAAATCATCGCTGACAACGGCGAGCATGCTTTCGCCCGCGGTGAGCTGCATCTCGGCAAGTACAGTCAGCGACCATAGTTCCCACACACGATCCAGTTCCGGTAAGGGCAGTTCTTCGACTATATAGCCTGCTTCACTTAGCCATTCCGCTGCCTCTCGCAGCTTGTCTATTGTCGCTGAGTCGCATTCCATGTCGCTTGGTATGCTGGCTAGAGCGACTTTACAAGGGTTTGCATCGTCCGCGTAGTGCATCTGCGCTGGTACCCAGTATGGGTCTCGCGCATCGCCCTGCGCCATCACTTCTAGGCTAAGTCGAACGTCTTCTACACTCCTAGCAAGCGAACCCTGAGTAGAGAACGTTTGTGTCATAAAAGGGCGTTCAGCAGAAGCTGTGGGGTTGTAGGCCGGCACGCGTCCATTGGTTGACTTTATCGTGGCTAGACCATTGCAGTGTGCAGGCCAGCGCAAGGAGCCGCCAATATCGTTGCCATGGGCAATTGCGCCTATGCCAGATGCAACTGCAGCAGCGGCACCACCTGACGAGCCGCCGCAAGTGATATTGCTATCCCACGGATTGAGCGTGAGCCCATGCAAGGGGTTGTCGGTAACAAACCGCATGGAAAACTCGGGGGTATTTGTTTGCCCGAGTATCACGGCACCTGCGGATTTTAGATTAGCAACAACTGGTGCGTCTTCAGTGGCTATCAAATTGGCGAGTGCAGGTACTCCATTGGCGTTAGGGTATCCGGCGAAATCGACGTTTTGCTTGATAGTAATAGGCACACCGTGCAATGCTCCGATGGGACCGCCCTGTGAGATTGCCGCATCCGCAGCTCTTGCTTGCTTGAGCGCCAAATCCGTGGAGCGCTGCACGACAGCGTTGATTGCAGGGTTGGCTTCTTCTAGGCGGGAGATGTGCGATTGGGTCAGCTGCTCGCTGGAGAAAAGTTGCTCGCGAATCGCCTGAGCCGCTTCAGTTGCACCCAGTTGCCAAAGGGGTTTGTCCATTGTGGCTTTGCTTCCCATCGATTATTTTGAGGGTTGAATCTATCTCTCGTGATGCGGTTCAAAGGCTAAATGCAAAAACGCCGCCTTGATGAGGCGGCGATATTTGCACTTGATTAGCCTTGGTTCAGGCTATCAAAGTTTTTACCTTCTGCTACTAGTTTTTTTAGTAAAGGGGCTGGCTGCCAGAAGTAATCGTCCTCTTTGGCGTAGCTTTCAATATTGGCTAAGACGTTGTCTAGGCCAATCATGTCCGCGTATTTTAATGGGCCACCTCGCCAGCGCGGAAAACCGTAACCATACAGCGATGTTTGATCTACATCTAAAGGCCTAAGAGCAATGCCTTCCTCCACAACTTTGGCGGCTTCGTTAATCAATGCTGCTAGGTAACGATTGATAATCTCTTCATCACTAAAGTGCCGTGCTGAAATATTGGCCGATTTACGTGACTCGTCGATTATTTCCAGCACTTCAGGTCGCTCTACGCCGCCGCGAACTCCTTTTTCGTAGGCGTAAAAACCCTGACCTGTCTTTTGGCCAAACCAACCTTCTTCGCAGATTTTATCTGCAAAAGCTACAGTGCGCTCACGCGGGTCTAGCGTCGGTGCTTTTCGTTTGCGGGTCGCCCAGCCAATATCTAGTCCGGCCAGATCACCCATTTCGAACGGCCCCATAGGGTAGCCAAAGGCTTTGACTGCACGATCGAGTTGATAAGGGCTAACGCCATCCTCTACCATGTAGTAGGCACTTTTAAGATAGTTGCCCAAAATTCGGTTGCCAATAAAGCCGTCACAAACTCCGGCACGTACCGCAACTTTCTTTAGTTTTTTGGCCAGTGTGAAGGCAGTAGCAACAACGTCGGCAGCGCTTTCCTTGGCGACGACTACTTCTAGTAGTTTCATGACATGCGCTGGAGAGAAGAAATGCAAGCCAAGCACATCTTGCGGCCTGCTGGTTGATGCAGCTATTTCGTCGACGTCTAGATAAGACGTATTGGATGCGAGAATTGCTCCTGGTTTGCAGTGTTTTTCTAGCTCAGCAAATACGGCCTTTTTAACCGTCATGTCTTCAAAAACGGCTTCGATAACTAGATCAACATGCGCTATCGCTGCATAGTCGGTACTGCCACTCCAGCTATCATTCATCAGGGAGTCTTTGTGCTCTTGGCTCATTTTCCCGCGCTTGACCGCGCCGCTGAGTGCTGCGTCAATGCGTTCTTTACCTGCGTCTACAGCGGCTTGCTCGCGCTCTATAGTGATGACGGGAATACCAACGAGTAAACAGGCTGTTGCAATGCCGGCACCCATGGTGCCACCGCCAATAACGGCAATGTGATCGAGCGCACGAGGCTCACCGAGTTTTGCCTCGGGTATTTTAGATACCTGACGGTCAGTAAAAAATGCATGTATCAAGCCTTCTCGCTGAGGGGAGTCCATGAGTTCTGTAAATAACTTACGCTCATTGGCTAGTGCTTGATCAAAGGGTAGCGCCAGGCCTTCTCGAACGGATCTTACGCATTGTTGCGGTGCTATCTCTCCACGGAATTTTTTGGTGAACTCTGCATCCAGTTCATCAAACAATGCGGTGTTTTTGGCGTCGTCGAGATACTGGGTCGATTCACTGCTGCGACGCACTGGCATATTGTTGTCGATAATCTTTTGGCAGTAGGCAAGACCTGCTGCACGCATGTCATCACCTTCGGCTATTTCGTCAACAAGCCCATAGTCAAGAGCCTGAATCGCTGTGATTGCAGTGCCTGGGCCCATCATCCGCAGCGCGGTTTCAGCACCACACAACCGCGGTGTGCGTTGAGTACCGCCCGCTCCAGGAAATATACCGAGCCGTGTCTCTGGTAGGCCAACCTTCGCTTTTGCATGCGCAATGCGATAATGACTGCCTAGTGCGACTTCAAATCCCCCGCCCAAAGCGGTGCCGTGGATCGCTGAAACAACGGGCTTATTTAACGCCTCTATCTGGTTGATAACATCAGGTAGTGAGGGTTCTGCGATAGGCTTGCCAAATTCGCGTATGTCCGCACCCGCGATGAACGTACGACCCGCGCAGGTTATTAAAATAGCTTTGACTTGCTCGTCAGCGCTCGCTTCCAGTGCGCATTTAAGCAGCCCAGCTCGCACGGCTTGGCCCAGCGCGTTGACGGGCGGGTTGTCGATAGTGATGACGGCGATGTTGCTTTCGCGGGTCCAGCTAACGGGTACGCTCACGGTTTTCTCCTTAGGATTTGGCTGTGCAACCTATCAAGCCTTGTCACCCAGCACGGGTGGTTATTAATGGGTTGCGATCGCACTAAGTATGTCACTTTTTTTCGCAGTACGCAGGTTCCGCAATGCGGAATAGAGGGGCTGGTTTTCTATTTCTGTCGCGCTCGTTTTTAGGAATATCTTCAAGCTATGCGAAGGTCTATCATTGTTCTCTTAGCTGCAAGATCTATTGATAAAAAACACCTATGAACGACAAGCAAATGACTGCACGGCGTGTGCTATCGCTATTGGATTTAACTTCCCTGAGACAAACTGACAATGAGGAATCAATTGTCGGTCTTTGTCGGAACGCTTCGACATTTAGTGGGCAAGTGGCGGCAGTATGCGTGTTACCACAGTTTGTGCAAACGGCGAAGAATGCCTTGGCGCAAGCAGATTGTGCTGGGGTCAAAGTCGCAACGGTGAGCAACTTTCCCGCAGGTGGTGTGAACCTTGTCGAGGCTACAGAGTCTACCGCCCAAGCGGTTGCAGATGGTGCCAACGAAGTAGACTTGGTCTTCCCGTGGCGCTCATTGATGGCTGGCGATGCCATGGTGGGCGATGAGCTGATACGAGCAAGCCGCAGAGCATGCGGTGATAAGGTGCGTCTCAAAGTCATAATAGAGTCGGGCATGCTGGCAGCTCCAGCATTTATCCGGCAAGCGAGCGAGATTTGTCTCGATGCTGGCGTAGATTTCATAAAGACCTCAACGGGCACCGAGTCGGTAAATGCTACCCCAGATGCTGTGCGTCTTATCGCACAGGTGATAAAAGAGAGTGGCTTAAACCGCGGTATAAAAGTATCAGGAGGTATTAGCGGCGTAGCTGACGCAGAGCGATATCTTGTTTTAGCTGAAAACGTACTGGGCAATGGTTGGGCAACACCGAATAACTTCAGGTTCGGTGCTTCAAGCTTACTGCAAGCATTGCAGTCGGTGATAAGTGGTGAGCATGGCGAAGACCAAACCGGAGATTACTAGTGTTGGTTACAATGTTCTTTATGTGGGCTGAGCAGAGACGATGAATACTGAATGCCTTTTAAATATAAAAATTGTTCTAGTGCGAACCTTTCACCCAGGGAATATTGGTTCGGCAGCGCGCGCTATGAAAACCATGGGGCTTAGCGAGTTGGTGTTGGTCCAGCCACTGGACTACCCCAGTGAGCAGGCAGAAACGATGGCTGCCGGTGCTGTTGATACTTTAACAAACGCCAAGGTTGTAGGTAGTGTGCTTGAGGCAGTAGGCGATTGCACGGTTGTTGCAGCGTGCAGTGCCAGAGCCAGGGAATATGAATTGCCGCCTTTAGCACCAGGTGATTGCGCACGACGGCTTGTGGCAGCTGCTTCGCGCGGGCCAGTGGCGTTGATGTTCGGGCCAGAGCGCCATGGTTTAAGCAATGAAGATTTACAGCATGCCACCCATCGCGTTCTGATTGATGCCAACTCAGAGTATTCGTCTCTCAATCTAGCCGCCGCAGTACAAATATTGAGTCATGAGTTACGACAGGCCGCTCGCTCAGAAGTGGCGGTGGCAGCTGAATGTGCGGCGGTCAAAGAGCTGCCAACTGCAGAATCATTGGACCACTATTTTGAGCGATTGAATCAGGTATTTGGTGCTACAGGCTTTGTGAACAAAGCACATCCAGGCGAGTTGCAAAAACGGTTGCGGCACTTGTATGCGCGCGCTGAGATAGATCAGCAAGAATTAAATATATTACAGGGCATGTTAGGCTCAGTGGATAGGATATTGCGAGATAAACAGCGGGAATAGGGTAAATAAGCAATAATATGAAATTGAATAGAAGAGTGCTCATTAGACGTTTTGTTGTTTATTTTTCATTCTGTTTTTATGCCCACGGTGCATTGGCAATTTCTGAAGCGGAGCAGCAGCATCTGCTAGGGCGTATTTCCTTTGGAGGAAAAGCCCACACTGAGCTTGCGCTGGAGAAGAAAAGTCGTCAAGAATCGGTAGCTGCTGTTCTTGATACAATTGATCCTACTATTACAGTAGCTCCTCCGGGTTGGTTGGCCTATACATTGGGTAATGTGAGCGACGACTTACCACTGACGTCGGAAGCACTGCGCAAGTTTAAAAATAATCGCAATAAGCAAGTGCGTGAGCAGCGCGAGCAATTGAAGGGCTGGTGGTTAAAGCAGATTCACCAAGGGGAATCACCAGTCGCCGAGCGCTTGTTATTGTTTTGGCAAAATTTTTTCACAACGCAAATCGACATGTTGCCCAACCCAAAATTAGGTTGGCAGCAACAGTTGGTGATGCGCAGGCATTTACTCGGAAATTTTCGTCATATGCTGCGTGATATGAATGAAGATCCAGCGTTGTTGTGGTACCTCGACAACCATCTGAATAACAAAAAGAAAGCCAACGAAAATTATGCGCGTGAACTGTTAGAACTCTACACTTTGGGTGAGGGGCACTACAGTGAATCAGATGTTAAGGAGCTCGCGCGGGCTATGACGGGTGCGGGCGTCGATCGAAAAACTTGGCTCTATGAATTTCATGAGAGTAGACATGATTCGGGCGAAAAAAGTGTTTTGGGTGCGTTTGGAAATCTAAAACCTAACGAAGTGATAGATATTATTCTTCGGCAACCGCGTTCTGCTGAATATTTGGTAGAGCGCTTATGGCGAGCATTTGTTTCGCCCACTGTCGATAAAGAATCTGTGCGAAAACTCGCCGCCGATTTCCGTAAACGTGACTTCGAACTTCGGCCTCTTATCGAAGACCTGTTTAATCATCCTGCGTTCTGGGACGAACGCAATCGACTGGTGTTGGTCAAGTCTCCAGTAGAATTGCTGGTACAGGCACATTTAGAATCTGATAAGCCAATTAAAAACTATGAGAAAACAGTGAAAGATCTCGCTGAAATGGGGCAAGATCTGTTTAACCCGCCCGATGTGGGTGGATGGCCGCAGGGCGATGAATGGATCAACAGTGTTCGTTTGGCTAAACGTCACAAGTATCTGCTAAGCGTTGCCAAATCCTCTGTAGAGAAACGCCAACTCAATTATCAGCTTAAGTGAAACAGGATAAACCATGCATCGCCGTAATTTTTTATCGCTGATTGCCGGTTTCGCGGTCAGTCCAGCAGCTATTGCAAAGTCGAATGCTCGAAAGCAGTGCTTGCTTTTGATTGAGTTGCAAGGTGGAAACGACGGCCTCAATACAGTCATTCCGTTTGCCGACAAAGCGTACAGCACGTTAAGGCCCACCCTTGCTATAAAAAACGACAAGCTCTGGAAGCTCGATGAAAAAACAGCGCTTCATCCAAGCTTGCACAAGTTGAACGATTGTTGGCAGGCGGATCAATTAGCTATTGTTCAGGGTTTGGGATACGAAAACCCGAACAGGTCGCATTTTAGGAGTCACGACATTTGGACTAGCGCGAGTGAGTTTGATCAGCGCAAGGATTCTGGTTGGTTGGCCGACACGTTGCCCGAAGAAAATAGCACAGTACAAGCCGTCATCTACGGAAATCGATCATCCGTATTGCAAGGTGGGGAGCTGAACTACATTTCGATGCACCGTACGCGCGAATTTCTGAGCGCCAAGTTACCAAAACTACAAGCATTGGAGAGCAATGCGAATAACTCCCAGCGGCATGTGCACTCCGTGCTAAAGAACACGCTAGCGTACCAACAGCGGTTGCGAGCTGTTGCTAAGAGCCTTGAAGCAAAGGGCCCTGATGACGGCGGTGAGTTTGGCAACAACTTGTTTGCTAAGCAGCTGCAAGATGCTGCGTTATTGATAAGTTCGGGGCTTGCACCCAGTGTGATTACTTTGCATCTCAAAGGCTTCGATACCCATGCGAACCAAATCGAGCGGCAGGGCAAGCTGTTAGAAAATTTGTCGACAGCCTTGGCGGCATTCCGCGCGCAGCTTATTCAAAACGGCCACTGGGACGATACGCTGGTGGTCACTTGGTCCGAGTTTGGACGGCGTGCTGGAGAAAATGCCAGCGGTGGTACGGACCACGGAACAGCTGCACCTCAGTTTGTATTAGGCGGGCGCGTGAAAGGCGGGTTGCATGGTCAGCAGCCTTCGCTTAGCGAGCTGCAAAACGATGACCTTGTGCACACTGTCGATTTTCGTCAGTTGTATGCCTCTTTAGCTGAACAGTGGTGGACGTTAGCCGATAGCTCGATAAACAAAAAACGCTATCCAGCGCTGGATTTAGTTAAGTCCGCGTAGATTCTGACAGTAGAGGGGGTTTAAGTTTTCCATCTAGAGTTTGTCTAAAATGTGCTGAAAATGCTTTGCCGAGACAGGCATGATAGAAAGTCGGCTACCTTTTTGTACCAGTTTAAACTCTGAAAGCTCAGGATCTGCTTTGAGTTCCTTCAAGGTAATTGTTCGCTTGAACGTCTTTTTGTATTTAACATCTACACGGAACCAGCGTGGGTTTTCTGGGCTAGATTTTGCGTCATAGTATTTTGCATTTTTATCCCAAGCGGTGTCATCGGGGTAGCCACTGCAATTGATGCTCATCAAACCCACGATGCCAGGCTCGTCACAGTTTGAGTGATAAAAAAAGGCTATGTCACCTTTTTTCATGTCATCACGCATCATATTTCGCGCTTGGTAGTTTCTCACGCCGTCCCAAGGCTCTACCTTTACATCTTTTAGGTGGTGAAGGCCAAAAACATCGGGCTCGGATTTCATTAGCCAGTAATTCATTTAGATTTCTCCTATGTGTCAGGTGGCAGGGCAGTGCTTGTTTTTGGGGCTTCAGGGTCGCGTGTGCAGCGCCTTGTTAGTGGCAATCATGTCTAATGGAACATCCCAATGCTGAACTGGAAGTTTAGCTTCATGTTGGGATTCATGGGCGACGCCGAGTAGAGTGGGGCTGTTTGATTCTGACGATTGCCTGAAAGCAAAAGTGCGATCGTAGTATCCGCCACCTTGACCAATTCGGTTGCATTGCTTATCAAAAACCACAAGTGGCGCAAGCACCAAGTCGAGCTGAGTTGCCGGTAACCAGCTGCTTTCAGGGGCGTCTGGTTCAAGCAGTCCAAAGCCTTTTTTGAGTAGGGCTTGACCGGGCGTCCAAGGTGCAAAATGCATGGAGTCGTCACGTAATATAGGCAAATAAAGTTGTTTGCCCATCGCGCTGAGTTTTTGCATAGTGGGAGTTAAAGATATCTCGCCACGAATCGCGATATATGCAGTGATATGCTGCGCGGCTCGTACGCAGCTTAGTGCTAGCAACCTTTCACAGAGCGCTTCAGCGTGTGCATGTTGGCATTTTGCATTGATAACTGCTCGCTTTTGGCGATGCAGGTCGCGTAAATACTCTGCAGTTGGGCCAGTGGGCATCTTTAAGAGTCCTAGCATTGTATTGGAAAAATTTTAGTTGCAGAGCCTTAGGCATCGAGCCAAATCATCTTTTAACCGATGACGCATACAGCTCTAATCTAATTGCACGCGTAGTTCTTGTTGGAACAATGAAATCTTGTCCTGGTAGCTTTTAGCCCCTAGTTGCATTTGTTCTGCGGCGTCTTTGCTGAGTGTCTTGACCACTTTGCCAGGAGAGCCCATCACTAGCGAGTTGTCAGGGATCTCGCTATTTTCTGTCACTAATGCATTAGCTCCGATCAAACAGTTTTTACCGATTTTGGCGCCATTCAATATCACTGCATTCATGCCAATAAGGCTGCCGTCGTCAATGCTGCAACCATGCAGCATAGCCTTGTGGCCCACGGTGACGTCTTTCCCGACAATCAGCGGGACACCTGGGTCTACGTGCAATACCGCACACTCTTGAATATTGCTGCCTTCACCGATGACGATGCTGTCGTTGTCTGCACGGATAACGGCGCTGAACCATACACTGGTGTTGTGGCCCAGTTCTACGTCGCCAACAACGGCTGCATTGGGAGCGATAAAGCAGTCACCTAAACATCGAACTTTCTTGTCACCTAACTGGTATTTCATTGGAACCTAATCTCGGTTGTTTGCTGTTTATACTGGCCATGGTATTTTATCACTCGATCGGTAGTAGGCAGTTCACGCTTACAATTTATTCCCTTGGAGTTTTAGATGTTAGACCGCTTGCGCCGCCCCATTTCGCCGTTGTTACAATTTGCTCTGTTACTCGCACCGGTGGTGATGAGCTGCTTTTATATTGTCTATGCGCTAGTGGGCCTGTTTATCGATGGCGCTAGTAAAATGCGTTGGGATGAAGAAGCGCGAGAGGTTGGCCTTGGCGTGCTGGCGCTGGTCATGGGTTACTGCGCTTTTAGCTTATTTGTCGTCTGGCTTAAGCGAGCAAGTTTGTATCATCCAGTGACAGTGTCAACATTTGTGCACGGCATCATAGCTGTTTGCCTCACCGCTCTGATTTTTGCCAATAGCTAGAGGCATCTTTCAGGGCTCTGCTTTTCCAGCGGCCTTTATCGTTTCGATGCGGGCGCGACGAAGTTTTTCAGGTAGCTTACTCTTGTCGTCGGTGGTTTTGGCGATACTGGCTGCGTCTATTTCCGCCATGGCTTTTGCAGCTCGCTGCATAAAGTGAGCTTGGGGGTAAGGGCTTTGCTCAAAACCCAGTCGGCCTCTGGCATCGCAACGACATGCAACCAAAAATCGCTCCAATCTCTCTGGACGCCGGAGGAAATCGGCAGCCATAAGAGTGTCGACCAGAGTTGATGCGCGAAGCTCCGCTGCACGGTGACAATGCGTGTGGTAACGAGCGGTATAAACGGCAAGCTGTCGCCATTCGGCCGGTGCTCGCAAACGCTCGCTGAGTATCTGCGCCAAGTCGGCGCTGCGATCTTCATGACCGTGGTGTCGAGGTAATATGTCTGCGGGAGTTGTAGCTTTTCCTAAATCGTGACAGAGAACCGCGTACCGAGTTTGGCCATCGGCTTGCTCTAAAGCCGCTTGTTCTAGGCACAGCAGTAAATGGGCTCCACAGTCTATTTCGGGGTGGTATTCTGCCCGCTGAGGAACACCCCACATGGCGTCAACTTCCGGCAAAATTACTGCCAGTGCGCCGCAATCTCTCAGCGTGCTAAAAAAGGCTTGCGGTGCGGGCTCGCAGAGCGCGCGGGTGAGTTCCTGCCAAACGCGCTCAGCCACCAAAGTGTTGGCCTCGCCATCGTCCACCATTTGACGCATGAGGTCGTTGGTTTCTTCTGCGACCTTGAAGCCCAGGGGCGCATAGCGAGCTGCAAAACGTGCGGTGCGTAGAATTCTGACAGGGTCTTCCGCAAAAGCGAGTGACACGTGGCGTAACCACTTTTGTTCAATGTCACGCTGACCGCCCCAAGGGTCTATCAAGTTGCCGCTGCAGTCCTGTGCTATTGCGTTGATCGTGAGGTCTCGACGCTGTAGGTCTTCTTCTAGTGTGACGTGAACACCGGCGTCTACACTAAAACCGTGGTATCCGGCACTGGTCTTGCGCTCTGTTCTGGCAAGGGCATATTCTTCGTTACTCTCTGGGTGCAAATAGACGGGGAAGTCTTTACCGACCTGTCGGTAGCCTTGCTCTTCGAGAGTTTCAGATGTGGCACCCACAACAACCCAGTCTCGGTCGTGTACAGCGCGGCCCAATAATGCGTCGCGTACAGCGCCGCCAACAAGATAGGTTTCCATTTATGCATGATGACGGCAATATGCGGCTCGTGTCTAGCCGGGTTTGCGTTCTGGTCGTGTTGGTGTGCACGGGTCTTGGTGGTTGCTCGACTCTCGGTTATTACGGGCAAGCAGTGGTGGGGCATTGGCACATTATGCGTGCCCGAACAGCCATTCCTGAGGTGTTAGTTGATCCCGAAACTCCACCGGAGACCCGAACGGCTTTGCAACGGGTGCAGACTGCTCGCGTGTTTGCGAGTCGAGAGTTGTATCTGCCGGATAACGATAGCTACACAACTTATGTCGACTTAGGCCGTGAAGCGGTCACTTGGAATGTTATCGCTACCCAGCCACTTTCTGTAGAGCCGCAGAGCTGGTGTTTCCCTGTGGCGGGTTGCCTGAGTTATCGCGGGTATTTTCATCGCGAAGACGCTGAGAAATATGCCGCTCATTTGCGTGCAGAGGGATTGGATGTAGCGTTGACTCAGGCGGACGCTTATTCGAGTCTGGGGTGGTTTGATGACCCTTTGCTGAGTACCATGCTGTCGCGTGGTGAGCCGCTGGTTGCGGGGGTTTTATTCCACGAGCTTGCGCATCAGCAGCTCTACGTCAAAGACGACAGTAGTTTCAACGAGAGTTTCGCTACTTTTGTGGAGCGCCATGGTATTGAGCAGTGGCTAAAGAAGCAAAATAGGGCCGACTTGCAGGGGCGTTACAACCGTTATCAAGTGCGGCGCCAAGACTTTCTTGCTCTTCTGACCGGGTTTCGGGCGGAATTGGATAATTTGTATGCGGAAGATATCAGCGATGAGGCCAAGCTTGTTGCTAAACAAGCCGCGTTTGTGTCCTTGCGTCAACGCTATGAAGTCCTTAAAAAACAATGGCAAGGATACGCTGGCTACGATGCTTGGTTTGATAAGCCGTTAAATAATGCGCGCGTTGCCGGTGTGAGTACCTACAATAGATGGGTTGGCGCTTTTGCCACGCTTTTTGCTGACAGTGGTGAAAACTATGCTCTGTTCTACCAACGCTCTGCAGATTTGGCTGCGCTCCCACGCGCCGAACGGCAGCGGCGTTTGGAAGAGCTATCGCCTTGATCTCGGAATTGAGATGAAGTGTCATGGCTGAAGAGAGTACACGCGTACTGATTTTATCGGATACGCACGGTCAGGTTGACCAGAATATAGCCCAGATGTCCCAGCACGTAGATTATGTGCTGCATTGTGGCGATATTGGAGACGCGCATGTTTTAAGTGTGTTGCAACCACGTCGAAGAGTGCACGTCATCACAGGTAATAACGACACCCCAGCTCGCGCCCCAGCGCACGACCTACCGCTGCTAGCTGGTTTGTCCGAAACCGTCACTTTGGACTTGCCCGGCGGCCAACTTTTAGCCGTTCACGGGCATCGTCAAGTCCCTGCCAGTAAAAGGCATCAAGCACTTAGGCGCCTTTTCCCTGATGTGCGCTGTATTGCCTACGGTCATAGTCATCGCATGTTAATTGACGACAACGAGCAGCCCATGGTGGTCAATCCAGGTGCTTCCGGGCGTGATCGAACGCACGGAGGGCCGTCTTGTCTGCTACTTGATGCCGCTGCTGACCGGTGGTACTTCAGCTGCCACCGCTTTCCACTACGACCTGTTTCTCGCCGCCGCAAACATTGAGCCTCGGCAATGGTTGCTGTGGTTGTCACGTATCTTGCATCGATCTATTCCGGTTTCGTTAGCTGACTTTAGTGGTAATGAAACTGAAAAGGTTAGAGAGGGTGCAAAGTTGTGTATCCAGCTAAGCGTCGTAACACTTATATGAAATAGGCACGTCCGTGAATTTAAACATTAGTCGAACACTAAGCTTTGCGTTGACCAATATTCTCGAGACTAAAAGAGGCAGCAAGCAATTTGTTAGCTTAGTAATCGATACAGCATGTATTGTCTTGGCATTTTGGCTCGCGCTCAGTATTCGATACTCAGAGTTTTATACTGATTGGTCTAAACACTGGCAGACTTTGGCGGTGGTTTTGTTCTCGACAGTAGGTATTTTTGCTGGGCTTGGCGTGTATCGGGCGGTGCTCAGGTATTCAGGTTACAGGCTTCAACTTCAGCTCTATAAGGGCGCTATGCTCTCAGCGGTGGTTGTTGTTTTAGCCGACTATATTCTCACCGGTGGAACGCTGCCTCGATCAACCTTCGTTGTGTTTGGGTTACTGCTTTTGTTGTTAGTTAGTACGACACGTGGAGTTTGGAAAGCTATTGTCGATCGTCAGCAGCTATCGTCCGGAGAAAGAGTCGCCATTTTCGGTGCAGGGCAAGCGGGTCGTCAGTTAGTTGAAGTTTTGCGACGTTCAGATCGCTATAACCCCGTGTGCTTTATCGATGGTAACGCATCGTTACACGGCGTTGAGATCGATGGATTGAGAATCACCAATCCTGCGCGTTTAAGTGTCGAATGCCGGCCCAGTGCATATGACTTTAGTCACGTGCTGTTGGCTATTCCTTCGGCGACTAAGCGCGCACGACAACATATTGTTCAAGAGCTAAACGATCTAGGGCTGAAGGTGAAATCGGTGCCGGGAATTGACGAATTGTTGATGGGCACATCTCTCGAGGTTTTAAGAGACGTTTCCCCCGATGACGTGCTCGGCAGAGATGCTGTGGCGCCTAAAGAAGACATGATGCGCGAGTGTGTTAGCGGCAAGGTTGTGCTGGTCACCGGTGCGGGTGGTTCAATTGGCTCAGAAATATCTCGTCAACTGTCGCGTCTGAGCCCAGCGAAGCTAGTGCTTTTAGATAACAGTGAGCCAAGCCTCTATAAGCTAGAACAAGAATTTAGTAATAAAACCCCAGCTGACAGAAAAACAGAGGTGTTCCCTGTTCTTGGATCGGTACTAAATAAAGAACTCATTCAAAAAGTACTCAGTGAGCACAAAGTACAGGTTGTGTATCACGCAGCAGCCTATAAGCACGTGCCCATTGTTGAGGCGCACCCTTCATCTGGTGCACGGGTCAATGTTTTGGGCACACTCAATGTTGCTGATTTATCCATTGCGCATGGTGTTGAGCGGTTTGTCATGGTGTCAACCGACAAGGCTGTGAGGCCTACCAATGTAATGGGGGCAACAAAACGCATGGCCGAGTTGCTTGTTCAGAACAGAGCAAGCACTTCAAGCGGTACCAAGCTTTGCATGGTGCGCTTTGGGAACGTGCTGGGATCATCCGGATCCGTCGTACCTAAATTCTTGGCACAAATCGACGCAGGTGGTCCTGTGACTGTGACACACCCAGATGTCACTCGCTACTTTATGACTATACCCGAGGCGTCACAATTAGTGATTCAAGCGGGTGCTATGGCAAAAGGTGGTGAGGTCTATGTACTGGACATGGGAGAGCCTAAGCGCATCACCGATTTGGCCCGTCAGTTAGTCGCACTTCGCGGCTTGACGATAAAGGAAGACGACAATCCAGACGGTCAAATAGAGCTTCGCTTTACGGGTTTGAGGCCTGGTGAAAAGCTCTACGAAGAGTTGTTGATTGACGGTGACAATATTGAAGCAACAGAGCACAGTAAGATTTCACGTGCTAACGAAAGCACGTTGTCCCCCGATTCAGTCAAACTATCGGTCGAACAGTTTCGACGTGCTTGCGAGTTGCAGCAGGACAACTCTGTTGTGAATCTTTTGCGTACTTACGTCATTGAGTATGAGCCGGCTAAACACTCAAATCATCAAAGCTCGTAAGTCTTCACTGCTTGTTCGTATTTTTGTCTTGTCAATCTGTTGACTAGCACGCTGTGACGTTGCGAGCGGCAGGTCCAGTCGTCAAATAGCTCGCACAGCAATCGCCAAAACTCTGCCGTCCGTGCATTGTAATTCGCTGTTTGGAGGGTTGTCGACACGTATCCATTGTTTCTCGTTCAGCGAGAATTCGTGCTCGTCCAAGATGCAGTGCATGCGTTCTCCGCTCAGTCCGTAGATGATCAGTAGCTCTGCATCAACAGGATGCATATTTTCTTCGTCGCCTAAAATGAACGCACTGGTTGAGTATTTGCTGTCTTCTACCACGATATCTAACAGCTTGACGGCACCCTCGATGAGCTCCACTTCATTGGCACTGGCCATTGACATAGCACCGTGTTCGCCCTGTTCAAGTAGCTCCGTGCGATCGTTGTTATCGTGCATGATCAGTACGCCTTCACCGTCCAACAGGGCAAGCTGCCGACTGTAACCCTCTAACAGTGGCATGCTGCCCGAGCCAGATATCTCTAGTTCACCAAAACGCCAGGCTGCGCGATGCATGTCATCACCACTGCAGGCGAATACTTTGGCCGTTGCCATTTGGCCAGGCCAGTGAAAGCTTTGTTCGGCAGTAGGGGTGATGGGGTTTACTTGGGTTTCCAATGTCTGATCCGATGGCCAATGGGCACTGTTGAAGAGGTATGTCTCTATTATGCCGCATCAGCGGCTTAGACCAAACAAGCGTTCTACTCGAAACTCGCTATTATCTAAGGCTGTATTAGATTTGACTGGTTCTCGTAATGTCACAAAACGTTCCCGACCTCATTTCTGGGGTTTTGTTTACTGATCACTATCAATTGACGATGTCTCAGCTGTACTTCCGTGAGGGAATACATGAAAAGCGCGTGCGTTTTGATCACTTCTTCAGAAGCTATCCCGATTACGGTACGCACCAAGCTGGTTACTGCATCAATGCGGGCATGGGATCGCTGCAGCAATGGTTGGCCCAAGTTAGCTTTGGTGGCCCAGAGCTAGAGGTGTTGCGGCAGCAAAAAAGGGCGGATGGCACGGCTCTGTTTGATCAAAGCTTTCTGCAGTACCTGAAGCAAATGGGGAATTTCGACGGCTTGTCTATTCAAGCGGTGCCGGAGGGGCGTGTGGTGCATCCACACGCGCCGCAGACGGTAATTGAGGGCCCGCTTGTGATGGCGCAGCTGCTTGAAACAGTACTTTTGGCAACGCTTAATTACCAAACGTTGATTGCCACACGTGCCGCACGGATAAAGTTTAGTGGTCGCGGACAGTTGATGTTGGATTTTGGCATGCGCCGAGGTCATTCATTCGGCGCTAATGCGGGTTCTCGAGCGGCATTGATTGGCGGCGCTGATTTTAGCTCCAATGTAGGGGTGAGCCATAGCATGGGGTTGCCCGCTCGGGGCACTCATGCGCACAGTATGGTGCAAGTCTATATGGCGTTGGGCATGGGCGAAGTAGACGCCTTTCGAGCTTATGCCAACGAGTACCCCGAGCAATGTCTGTTGTTGGTCGACACAGTGGATACCCTGGCTTCGGGTGTGCCTAATGCAATTACAGTCTTTGAAGAGCTGCGTGCACGTGGCCATGAGCCTATGGGGGTTCGACTGGACTCAGGTGACCTTGCCTATTTGAGTATTCAGGCTGCCAAGATGCTTGATCAAGCGGGTTTTGAAAGCACCACTATCTCGTTATCAAATAACCTAGACGAAATATCGATTTGGCAAATAGTGACCCAGATTCAACAGGAAGCATCTCGTTATGGTCAAGATGCTGAAAGCCTGATCAAACGGCTTAGTTTTGGCGTTGGCACACGGCTGATGACTTCCGAAGGCGCGTCGGCTTTGGGTGGCGTTTACAAACTGGTGGCTGTGGAAGATGATTCAAAATGGAAGCCAGCAATTAAATTATCTGAATCAGCTGCAAAAACACCTAGTCCGGGTCAGAAGCGTGTTTTGCGTCTCTACGATCACCAAGGCTGCGCCACAGCGGACGTACTAACACCAAAGGACACTGTGTTTGATATTAAGAAAGACAACAAGCTGTTTCACCCAACCGAGACGAATCGTTCACGCGACATAAGGGCTGATGATGTAGCGATAAAGGAAGAGCTTTTACAAGAAGTGCCGGCGTATGATCCTGCGCTTGACACGCAGCAGGAGCTTATGCAAATTCGTCAGCGTCGCGATAAGGACATCGCCAGTTTGCATCCAGGTATTCTACGTTTGGTTAACCCGCATATTTATCATGTGTCGCTCAGTGAGCCCTTGCATGATCTGAAGCAAGAATTAATTGAAGATTTGCGTGTTAAGCGAAAGCCTGCTTTGGGAACCTGAGGCTTTTGTTTAGCAAAGAAGAGTAAGCAGGACTAGGTCAGTGTTCGCAGGCATTGCCTTACCGACGAAAAAGCTATCTCATCGTCGCGCAATTTTTTAGGGTCGCACCAATGCAGGCCGGCTAATTCGTCGTCATCATGCCACGTTGGGCGGTCCTTCAAGTTGGCTTCAAATACCAAGTCGACCACGGTGTATTCGATTGTGCCAAACAGATAACGGTTGGGGAAAGAACCAACGTAGCGAAAATCGCTGAGTGGCAGGTTCAGCTCCTCTATCAGCTCTCGCTTCAGGGCTTGTTCAGCGCTTTCATCAGGGTCGACAAAGCCGCCGGGCAGATCAAGCAGGCCTTTGCCTGGGTCTCGACCACGGCGAACCATGAGTAGTTCGCCTTCATGCCAAAGCAATCCCGCAGCCGCAGCCGCTGGATTGCCAAAATAGACCCAGCCACACTGCTGGCAACGGTGCTCTTTTTGGCCGTCGAAGCTGAGCTCCGATGAGCCGCAACCGCCGCAGTAGTGTAGCTGTCGAGTCATGTGGTTACCCGCGTGCTGTGCGCTTACGCTCGTTCTCTGCCAGAAGCTTCTTGCGTACGCGGATGGCATCGGGTGTTACTTCCACCAGCTCATCGTCATCGATGAATTCAAGCGCCTGCTCGAGTGTGAAGCGTATAGGCGGTACCAAGATCAAGTTTTCGTCGGTGCCCGCTGCACGGATGTTGTTCAACTGCTTGGCTTTCAGCGCGTTGACCACCAAGTCGTTGTCGCGGGTGTGGATGCCGATGATCATGCCTTCGTACACTTCTTCGGCGTGACCAATCATCATCTTGCCGCGATCTTGTAAGTTGAAGATGGCGAACGCTAATGCCTTACCTTGGCTATTGGAAACCAGTACACCGTTGTTGCGCTGGCCAATTTTGGCGCTAACCATAGGGCCGTAGTGGTCGAACACGTTGTACAGCAAACCGGAGCCTGAGGTCAGTGTTAGGAACTCTGTACGGAAGCCGATCAAACCGCGAGCTGGGATGATGAAGTCCAAGCGAACACGACCTGCGCCATCTGGCGTCATGTTTTTAAGGTCGGCACGACGCTGGCCCAAACGCTCCATAACTGAGCCTTGATGTGCTTCTTCCACATCGACAGTGAGCTGCTCGTAAGGCTCTTGCTTCTCACCATCAACTTCTTGCGTGATAACCGTTGGGCGACCAACAGCTAGCTCGTAGCCTTCACGACGCATGGTCTCGATCAGTACCGACAAGTGCAGTTCACCACGGCCCGATACACGGTACAGCTCTGAGCCATCTATTTGCTCAACGCGCAGCGCAACATTGTGCTTTAGCTCTTGTTGCAGGCGCTCCCAAATTTGGCGGCTTGTGACGTATTTGCCCGAGCGACCAGAGAAGGGTGAGGTGTTTGGTTGGAATATCATGCTGATGGTCGGTTCATCGACGGTCAGCGCAGGTAGCTTCTCTACGCTCTCAGGATGACAAATGGTGTCAGAGATATTGAGTGGGTCAAGGCCCGTGATAGCGACGATGTCACCAGCGCTAGCGCTCTCGACAGGGATGCGCTCTAGACCCAAAAATCCGTAGGCTTGCAGTACTTTGCCGCTGCGGACATTGTCCTCAGTGTCGATTATTTTTACTTGGGTGTTGGTGCCTACGGAGCCGCGCTTGATACGACCGACACCGATCACACCTAAGTAGCTGTTGTAGTCCAATGTAGAGATTTGCATCTGGAACGGACCGTCGGAATCGACGTCTGGGTGAGATACTTGATCAACAATTGTCTGGAACAGAGGCGTCATATCGCCTTCACGCACGGTATCTTCAAGGCCAGCGTAGCCATTGAGCGCAGAAGCATAGACGATAGGAAAGTCTAATTGCTCATCGGTGGCGCCTAGACGATCAAACAGATCAAATGTTTGATCCATTACCCAATCTGGGCGCGCGCCATCGCGGTCAATTTTGTTGATAACAACAATAGGCTTAAAGCCCATGGCGAAGGCCTTTTGTGTCACAAAGCGTGTTTGTGGCATGGGGCCATCAACGGCGTCAACCAGTAGCAGCACAGAGTCCACCATCGACAGAACACGCTCCACTTCTCCACCGAAGTCGGCGTGTCCGGGGGTGTCCACGATATTGATCCGGTAGTCGTTCCACTTAATGGCGGTGTTCTTCGACAGGATGGTGATGCCGCGTTCCTTCTCAAGCGCATTGGAATCCATGATGCGAGATTCCGCTTCTTTGCGACCATCAAAGGTGCCAGATTGCTGAAGTAGTTGGTCGACGAGTGTGGTTTTGCCATGATCGACGTGCGCGATGATGGCAATATTTCGGAGCTTTTCGATCACGGTTTGTGGTCTCATTAGGCAAACGAACAATTCTAGCCTGTTGTGGCTATCTTGTGTGCCAAATAGAAGTTAAATTTCGGGCTTTTAGCGCTATTTATCAAAAATAAGCCAAAAAAGTTTGATATTTTTGATGTTTCGTTTTTGTTTCACTGTTCAGCCGTTTTACAGGAGGGTCATCAAGCTAGGAAATTGTTCAAAATAGGGAAAAATCTGTCTTGGATAGACTTTTTCGATCAGCTTGCACGGTTATAATGCTTTTTTGCATGTTCGTTCTTACAAGTGATGGATGAGCATCTCTATTATTCCGCTGTTGAAGCGGCACACTAGCCACGAATGTCATCAAGATAACTTTGGGTGTTGTAGAAATATTATGCGGTGTCGGAACGTAGGAATTCTTTTATTTGAGGGTGTAGAGGTTTTGGAGTTTTCGGGACCTTACGAAGTATTTGCAGTGGCAAATCGCCTCAGCGGTACGGAGCTATTTAAGCTGATCACCGTCAGCTACGCCGGCGAACCGCTAAAAGCCGATGGTGGCTTGTTGCTCACACCCGACTACGCCATGCACGATTGCCCCGACTTGGATGTGGTGATTGTTCCCGGTGGGGACGGCTGTAAAGACGTGATGCAAAGCGAAGAGGCACTTAATTGGGTTGTCCACCGCGCTAAACATGCCGAGAAAGTCATGTCTGTCTGTTCTGGCGCATTGATACTGGCCAAAGGTGGTTTGCTAGACGAATTGCAGAGCACCACGCATCATCGCCGCTGGCGCACCTTAGAGCAGCTTGCGCCCAACACCGCTGTCATGCGCGAGGCGCGTTATGTAGATACTGGTCGCATTATGACCACCGCGGGAATTTCCAGTGGCATCGATGGCACACTGGAAATCCTCTACGATCTGCACGGCGAAGAATTATGTGCTGCTGTGGCCCGGTTTATGGAGCACAGCTGGAATCGGGAAGGTGCTATTACACCTGCGACTCGCGCCCACGAAAAACGCCCAGTACCCCTGCCAAGCTGATAACAACCAAGCCGATAAAACACACCAGTGCCCAGCCCGGAATGGACAATCCCAAAAATGTCCACGTGATTTCAGCGCAGTCTCCGGAGCCCTTCAGTACCGTTTGAATAACATCCTGCAACGGAAAAGCGCGCATCAAGAAGTCCAACCCAGGTCCGCATTCTGGGATTTCGTCGGCGGGTAAGTGTTGTATCCATACATGACGTGCCGATATTGCGGCGCCAGTAAGTGCGGCGATGGATGTCAGCGCAAAATACACTCTCGATACAGTGCCTCGGCTACCGTGCACAAGCCCTATCAACGAGACAAGACCCACTGCTGCAAAGCACACGCGCTCAAAGATGCACAGATTGCAGGGGTGTAGGCCGTCAACGTATTGCAAGTAATACCCATAACCTAGCAGGCCAGCGCAGCCGAGGAAGAGCACAGAAAAAACCATTCTTGGAGAAAGCGTTGTCATTGTCGAGTGTCTTAAAATGTGAAGTGGATGAATATATCCCTAGTGTAGGACGTTACGTTTGTGAGTGGCGTGTTGTCGACTCGTTGTTTGTTAAAGCGAACGTTTACCTTGACCTGCACACCTGAACCGACACAGCCTTGCTTTGAGTCGTGGTAATGCTAAGGGTTCAGTCGCGTACTTCAGCAGATTGTTGCGCTGGGCTCGCGCTACAATATTGGCTTAAAGAAAAATGGGATCAGTTCATGATAGATGCACGAATTATCGACGAGATCAGCGACAGCTTTGATCGTTATTTACCCGACAGTTTGAAATCAGTCAAAGGCGACGTAGAGAAGAATGTACGCTCAGCGCTTCAGTCGAGCTTTGAGCGCATGGATTTAGTTAGCCGTGAGGACTACGAAATTCAAGTTGCCATGGTGTCAAAACTTCGTCAGCGCCTGATAGATTTAGAACAGCGCGTTACCGTGCTTGAAGGGCAAAAGAGCGCGGGCGAGTGACACTGGCCAAGGTCAGGGCGCGTGCGCTGAGCGGCGTCACTGCAACCTTGGTTGATGTAGAGGTTGATATATCGGGCGGCCTGCCCGCCTGTCATATTGTTGGCCTGCCTGAAGCGGCAGTCAAAGAGAGTCGTGATCGCGTTCGCTCGGCAATTATCAACGCCGGATTTGATTTCCCCCAACGTCGAATCACCATTAACCTAGCACCGGCTGACCTTCCCAAAGATGGCGGCCGCTTTGATTTGCCTATTGCTGTTGGTATTTTGCTCGCCACAGAGCAGCTGCCAACCGGTCGAGCAAGTCAGTGTGAATTTGCTGGTGAGCTGTCACTAGATGGCAGCCTTCGGGCTATATCGGGTGCTTTGCCCACGGCTTCGGCTTGTGCACGAGATAGTTTTCAAATGGTGCTGCCTGCAGCATGTGCTGAAGAAGCCGCGCTGGATGAAAACTGCACCGTACTAGCGGTTCAGAGTTTGGCTGAAGTTGTGGCCTACCTGCGTGAAGAGTCAAACATAGAGCCAACCCAGGTCGAGCGGGCGGCACATCCCACAGAAGCTCTAATTGATTTGTGCGATGTACAGGGACAGTTTCAGGCACGAAGGGCTCTTGAAATAGCCGCTGCGGGCGGGCATAACCTGCTGATGGTTGGGCCACCTGGTAGTGGCAAGTCGATGCTCGCCCAACGACTGCCTGGCATTTTGCCACCGCTTGATCAGCAAACTGCGCTTGAAGTGGCGGCGGTGCACTCGGTGGCTAAAGGGTATTTCGACAGTAAAAACTGGCAGCAACGTCCTTTTCAAGCACCTCATCACACCGCAAGTGGAGTGGCGCTAGTGGGAGGAGGCAGCAACCCGAGGCCTGGCGAAATTTCACTGGCGCATGGCGGCGTGCTATTTCTTGATGAACTCGCTGAATTTCCTCGCAATGTGCTCGATGTGCTGCGCGAACCTCTGGAGAACGGAGAGATCCACATTTCCAGAGCTGCTCGGCAAGCCCGCTTCCCTGCGCGATTTCAGCTGATCGCGGCAATGAACCCCTGTCCCTGTGGGTTTCATGGTGAGTCGAGTGGGCAGTGTCGTTGCTCGCCCGAGCTTGTCAATCGTTACCAGTCACGGCTGTCAGGACCACTGCTTGATCGTATCGATCTGCATATATCGGTGCCGTGGCAAGACTATCAAAGTCTGAAGAAATCGGAGGTGGGTGAGAGTTCAGCGGTTGTGCGCGCGCGGGTGATAGGTGCACGTGATGTGCAGATGGCGCGCGCAGGCGCTAGCAACAACCTCCTGTCGGGATTAGCTCTTCAGCAACACGCTCAGCTCGATGGAGAGTGTGAAGCGCTGATGTCTCGTGCTGCCAATCAATTGCGCCTCAGCCTGCGCAGTTGTCATCGTTTGCAGCGGGTTGCCAGAACAGTGGCGGATTTAGCTGGGTCCAAAAACATCCAATCAGCGCATTTGGCTGAAGCACTTTCGTTTCGTCGATCGCAATAGCCTGCAGCGGATACTCGTCACCGTTGCTGCGAGTGCCTCAACTCGGTTGTTATCGTTACACCTGTATTGGGTAGGTTAAGGCGAGTGAGGTGAGGCGCAATAACACGGTAATCTCAAAGTCTTGAGTGGTGACTTTCAGCGGCAGGGGGCTCATCTGCAAGCCACGACATTGTTAACAGATAATGCGCAGTAGGCGAAAAACCACACAGAGCATGTGCAGCAATGCGTCGCTTTAAAAAGACAAGTATGTACTTAAGGAGATCTCGGTACAGATTCGCGAAAGCGAAGAAGCGAGGGCGCAGGCTAAGCCGTAACATATTCTCTAGCAGAGCGGTTTTTTACAGGCCGCTTTTTTGAGCAAAGCAGGCTGGTTTTTTAAGTGCTTGAGAGCCGGCGTTTGTACACTCGCAAGTACTCTGCTGCTTGTATAGCAGCTGTTTGAACACGGACTTGCTCGCGACGCAAAAGGGTGTTTAATGGCGATAGTTTTGTTGTGGCGCTGTGCTGTATTTCTCGTAGGTTATTACATGCGCTGTTGAACATTTGCTCCGGCGCGTAGTGTTGCTCCCACACGGCGCGCGCTGCACGTCCACGCTCAAAGGCCTCGTCACTGATCGCTGATAGCCGTTCTGCCAATGCGTCTATGTCGGCTTCTTTTATGCGCACGGCAAACGACCAGTCGATCTCGCTTGGCGCGACCCAGTCGTCAGCAATAATTACCGGCGCTCGGCCCGCTTGCATTGTCTCGAAAAGCCTAAACGACGATGTACCCAAACCGCGAGGACACAAAGCGAATTTGCTCTGAGACAAGGTGCTGGCAAAAGTATCGCCTTGTGCACGTTTCTCCTCTTCGCTGCAGTCCCAGACGTTAAAGCCTGAAGTGTCGATGATCGTGCCGCCTTGTTGCTGCCCTACAGTGATCATTCGTTTTCGTAAGCTATTACAACCAGTGCCCACAAATGAAAATAAGATGGGGCGCTCAGTGGATTCACCCTCCGCGAAGATGTCTTGAATGCGCTGGTTTGGCGTAGCGGCGTATGGAAAGGCGCGTTGGCGGTTTTCTTCAAAACTAGCCTGAGGCATAGAACAATAGAGGCCGGGCAAACTCACCCAGGGTCGATCCACCTCGTTGTACATAAAACACTTGTCGCGCCACTGTTGCACAAAAGGGTGCGTTAACAGTTGCGAATAGAGGTAGTCATCAAACTGCGCGTCTTCAACAAAAAGAATAATATCTGCGTCTTCTGGGCGGTCACACAGCTGGTTTTTCTTGTGTTGATCTATCGTTGCAAAATGTTTGAATCTTTCTAATGCATTGTGTTCACGATATGCCGAGCATAGATGGATTTTCATTTCACTCTACAGCGTGCTTAGCGTATGAATGTCGGGCCAGCTACCGTGCTCGCTGACGTCTGCACTCGGTGCTCTTTCCAGAGATATTTTCTGGCGACTGTCATCAATGGCGTAGACCTTCAACGGCCAGCCTCGGTTTTGTGCATTGTCGTCAAAATCACTGATGGTGATGGCCCATTTTTGATCGACTGAAGAGCCAAAATGGTATGCGCCACCTTGACGGCCTGAGCTGTTGCCAAGCGTCACGTGCCACAGTTGTGTGTTGGCTTGGTATAGCCATTGACTGTCAGCCATCCATGAAGGGTGGCAGCCAGGGCCAAGGCGTTCGTTTGTACTGTTGCCAGCTAAGCCTTTGAGCCACATGTGGTTGCCAATCCGAATGGCTACCATGCTACCGTCAGGTGAAGCTTGCATATGGTGATCGCCAGCTTCCCAATCGGGGATCTCGCTGTGCACTTGCTCTGCCTCCACGACGCCGGAATCATCCACACTTGCACGCATGATCTGACCGTTTTCGTAGTTGCCGTAATACAGCGTTTTGCTCTCTCCGGTGGAGTCACTGCCCCAGCTGGGCCAATACCCATGACCAACACGCTGGGGTTCGGCAGGTAGTTGGCCGTCTAGTCGAACCACATAGATATCCCAAGCATGGAACTTGTGATAGTCCTCGTTCTCGAAGCCTTTCCACTGGCCGTCACGTGCATTTGCGGGGCCTGCGGGCGCGATATTGCGAGCAAAAGCTAGCCAACGGCCATCAAAGGAAATGGTGCCCATGATATCGCCGCCAGCGCCTTTGGCTGTGATCAACTCGGGTGCTTGTAACTCGTTGTTGACCATGCGTCGCAAATACAGTGTGCGTTGGTCGGTGTCGCCTTCGCTGTAAGTGACAAAACCTTTGCTTGGCAACTTAGCTGCTTCACCGGCGGGAACGCCTACAAAGTATGCGGCGAGCCCCACGAGCAGGGTGATTGGTATCAGTTTTTTGATCATGAGACTCTTCAACAGGTAGATAACGCTAGTGTAGCCAAAAAATTGGCTGCACCCAATCTAATGACAGGTTTTGCTGCTGATGTTTCAATCGGTTGTGCTCAGTTTTGATCAGGCCTTATCGGCAGAAGGCTTATGTGGCTTTATACGGTAAGTCCCAGACGTTGGCGAACCGACTCGTCACGGAGCTGTACATCGGTACCGTCGAAAGCCTTTGCATCGGCAGTGCACATCCACAGCAGTGCTTTTGCAGGCCAGTCGGCAGGTATATGGTCTGTTGGGTCCATCTGGCTCACTGGGTTTATGCCGGATGATTTGATCTTGACCTGCATCTCTGTGGCGACCGTTCCTGGGCTGAGACCAAGAATACGCACACCTTTACCCGCGGCTTCCATATGAATTGTGCGCGTTATCATGGCGGCTCCAGCTTTAGCAGCGCAGTAGTGACTCCAGCCTTCTAGAGGATGATTGGCTGCACCGCTGCTGACATTGATGATCACGCCGTGGCCCTGCGACTGAAAAACTTGTAGTGCTGCGTGCACGCCATAAAATGTGCCTTTCAAGTTAATGTCTACGGCATTGGACCACTGCTTTGGGTCAGCGTTTACTGTCAAGCCAATCGGATCAATTACTCCAGCGTTGTTGATCAGTATGTCAAAGCGTGCAAACTGCTCTTGGCAAGCGGCCACGGCTGCAGCCACTTGCTCGTAGCGCGAGACATCGCAGGTTATTGCATGAGCTTTGCCTCCAGCAGCATTTATTTCATCGGCGATGACTTTGCATTGATCGCTGCTGCGTGCTGCAAGTAAAACTGAACAGCCAGCAGCAGCAAAGGCTCGCGCAGCCGCAGCACCAATTCCACGACTCGCGCCGGTGATCACAACCGCGCGTCCTTTGAGTTCTGCCAGATCCATGTGTTTCTTCCTCTTGTGCTGTGATATACCGCTCGGCCATGATTGGCCGGCTTATTGTTTAGATTTGCTAGAATTGTATCAAACACTCGCCCGTCTTTAGGACGAAAGCGCTCTATCAATGCCTTGAAAAATGGGCTTTTGTCGCCAAGTTTAGCGATGAATTATTTTGGGATTCACTCATGTCCGACTCAATTACTCTCGACATCGATTTACCTGGTGCTCAATCTGGTGGAATGTGTAGCCTCAATGTCGCTGTACGCGATGCGCCCGTAGGCGAAGAGCGTGATCAGCTGATGGCGCGCGCAAAAGAGCTGCTAAAAGAGCGAGATGCTGTGTTGGTGTCTCATTATTATGTACACCCTGACCTACAAGACCTCGCCGAAGAGACGGGGGGTTGCGTAGCCGACTCCTTAGAAATGGCGCGCTTTGGACGCGACCATTCAGCGCAAACCTTGGTCGTGGCAGGCGTACGTTTTATGGGGGAAACGTCCAAAATACTCAGTCCTAATAAGACCGTGTTAGTACCAGATCCTGACGCCGAGTGTTCACTCGATCTTGGTTGCCCGATTGAAGAGTTTCGTGCTTTTAAAGCGCAGCACCCAGATCGCACCGTGGTGGTGTACGCCAATACCAGCGCAGACGTAAAAGCAGAGGCCGATTGGGTTATCACCTCCAGCGTGGCGCTGCCCTTAGTCAGGCACCTAGTCGAGAAGGGCGAGAAGATTCTCTGGGCTCCAGATCGTCATTTGGGTGGATACATCCAAAAAGAAACGGGTGCTGACATGGTGCTGTGGCAGGGCAGCTGTGTGGTGCACGATGAGTTTAAATCTATTGAGCTATCTGGCCTATTAGAAGAATATCCGGGCGCCAAGGTCTTAGTGCATCCAGAGTCTCCCGCCTCGGTCGTTGCCCAGGCGGATTTGGTTGGCTCTACTTCCCAGATACTTGCTGGCCCCGAAAAGCTGGGTGGGGATGTGTTTATTGTTGCCACCGATAACGGCATTTTGCACAAAATGAAGCAGCGTTACCCCAATGCGACTTTCTTGGCTGCACCGACTGCTGGCGATAGCGCTACCTGCAAAAGCTGCGCATTTTGTCCGTGGATGGCGATGAACGATTTACGCAACTTGGTCTCCACGCTCGAAAATATGAGCAACCAAGTTGAAGTGTCCGAAGACGTGCGCGTGAAAGCCGTCGCCGGTTTAGATCGGATGTTGGCGTTTGCCGCCAAAGCAGGCATCGGCGGTAAAAAGGCCGAGCCAGGTGCAACACCAGGTATTGGGCCAGCTTGAATTAGCGCTGAATACGTGCCTGATCGTGCCGCCGAACAAAGCGGCACGAGCCTGTTGGTGATTGATCCCTTAGGCAGTTGTAGCCGATTCTTGCGTTTGTCGAGATCTTAAAAAGCCAAGTCTGACGTGTAATTTCTTGTCACGAAAAAATCTTAAACTGATCAACGTCAACCATGCCGTGGTCGGTTATTTTTAGATGAGGGATCACAGGTAGGGCTAGAAAAGCGAGTTGTAAAAAGGGCTCTTCAAGCGTTACGCCTAATCCTTTGGCAGCCTGACGTAATTCCACCAGATCGGCCTGCACCTCTTCAAACGTTTTCAAGCTCATCAAGCCAGCGATCGGTAGAGCTAGTTCAGCCAATATTTTGCCTTTGTGTGTCACCACAAAGCCGCCTTCGATTTCTTTGAGCCTATTGGCTGCTAATGTCATGTCGTCGTAGTTGACGCCGACGACAGCGATGTTGTGGTGATCGTGGCAAACGGTGGAAGCGATGGCGCCTTCCTTTAGCTCAAAGCCCCGCACAAAGCCGGTGGCGATATTGCCATTTTTGCCGTGGCGTTCAATGATCGCAATCTTGACTAAATCACGCGAGATATCGGCGCGTTTGTCGCCATCTTCTGGAGCGATTTCTTCGGTCAGTAACTCTGTGATTATTTTTCCGGGAACGATGCCAATCACAGGTGTCTCGGATTGATTACCCGAGGTGCGGAAAGACTTTGCCGTGATAGCTGGTGCTTTAACCGACTGGCGTGCCACTGGGTCAATCGTTTTTCGCTTGGCAAAATTTTCATCGTTCACTTGGCAACCAGCACTGAATACCATCTGCGCATTGCAGGTGCTCAAATCATCCAATACGACAATATCCGCTCGCTTACCTGGCGCGATCAAGCCTCGGTCCTTCAAGCCAAACGCTTCAGCCGCAGACAAGCTTGCTGCGCGATAGACAGCAAGTGGCTCGGCACCGCTGGCTATAGCGGTGCGAATCATATAATCGAGGTGCCCGTGTTCGGCAATATCCAGCGGGTTGCGGTCGTCTGTACAGAAGCAGATATAGGGCGAGTTGCGCTCTGTGATCAGCGGCGTCAGCGCTTCTAAATCTTTTGATACAGAGCCTTCTCGGATCAACACGCGCATGCCTTTTTGCAGTTTCTCTTTCGCTTCCGCTGCACTGGTGGCTTCGTGTTCGGTCAGTATACCGGCCGAGATATAAGCGTTTAAGTCTTTACCGCGAACCAACGGCGCGTGCCCGTCGATGTGTCGTCCTCGGAAGGCGTTTAGCTTTTCCATCGCGCCGGGGTCCTTATATATGACACCGGGATAATTCATAAACTCCGCCAGCCCAATAACCGCTGGGTGGTCGATATAGGGCACGAGGTCTGCAGCATCTAGCTGCGCGCCTGCTGTTTCCATGGTGGTGGACGGAACGCACGACGACAGTTGCACCTTGATGTCCATCAGTGTGTGCTCGCTGGCTTGCAGAAAGTACTCTATGCCGGTGATACCAGCGACATTGGCAATTTCGTGCGGATCACAAATAGCTGTTGTCACACCTTTGGGGCTAACGCAGCGATCAAACTCAAACGGTGTCACGCAAGAGCTTTCGATGTGTAAATGCGTATCGATAAAACCTGGTACCAGTATCTTACCCGTGACATCAATGGTTTCTCGGCCTTCGTACTGTTCGCAGGTGCCGACAATCATGCTTCCGCAAATGGCGACATCGCCTTCCAGTAACTCTCCGGTCACTAGGTCGAGCACGCGACCGCCTCGTAGGACGATGTCCGCCGGCATGCGGGCATGTGCTTGATCAATCATGTCTTCAAGCGGCGGTAATTCTGTCATTGTGTTTTTTCCAAGTTTTGCAGACCGAGTCGGCTGAGTGCTCGCTGCAGGTAGCTGATGGCTAAATAATAGGGTGTGATTAGGGGTTAGAGCAAAGTTCAGCTGTTCGTTGGTGGGTGGTGTTATTGCTAAGTACTATGAGCCGGCGGATTTGCGTGGCGGGAAGTGTGGTTATCGTGCGCTGAAAAGCCGTGTCGACTCTTAAACTTATGAGAGGCTCTCGAGAGCGGCAAGCGGGTAGAAAGAGAAATATACATCGACAGCTTATATGCACAGCCCGAGGTCGTGATTTGCTGCTTGGGGTGGGCAACAAAGAGTGCTCAACAAAGCATGAGCACTCATGGATAGTTGCTTATCTAGTCGTTGTTCAGCTTCGCGTCAGGCCAGTATTTGGTTCCTGTGATCATCAGCTCTAGCGCAAGGCCTGTGTCGGTGATCTGATAGACCGACATGTTATTCAGCACAACTTGACCGCTGCCCGCAGCTCCTTTATCACTGACTTTCGCTGCCGCGTCGGCATTGGCGCCAATAGTCACGCCATTGACTAAAAAGTCTTCAAGTGCAGCCTTGTTGTGGAACACAAAAACCACGCGCACGTTTTTAACACCCAAACCAAGGCCGGCACCTACTTCGGCCATGTTCATATAAGTGTTTTTTCCGGTGCGGTTGTCGGTCACCACACCGCGGCCTCCGCCAGCACCAACAAAGACCATTTTTAGGCCCGAACTGTTAAAAACGGCATAGCCCGGTGCTGCGGCTACTTCGGCGCGCGCACTGTCTTTGAGGCCGTATAGCTCGTTCAAGGTTGCGTCGCGCATGCTTAAGATCGACTCGCGGTGATCATCCGCTGTGGTGCTGGGCAGCGTTGAACAGCCGGCGAGAATCGCAGTCGCTGCAAGAGCGCTCAGTAGTAGCTTTCTTCTGTGCATTTCCATGGTTCCGAATAGAGGATGGCTTTTGTGTCTAGTGTAGGCCAATCAAAATTCTGCGTGAAGCAATGCTTATGCGGGCAGCACGCTATTTTGCCTATAAGTCTGTGTCGAAAAAGCAGCAACGATCACAGGCAAGAGCGGCCAAAAGCTAGCGCACGGGCAGAAGCCCGCGCGCGATTGTTGTTACGGCAGGGGGGTTAATACAGTTGGCAGTGCCACTGGCGATGTGTCAGGCGTGTCAGTGCTAAAGTGAATGCCGCGACTTTCACGGCGCAGCCTTGCGCTTTGCACCATCAATTTGGCACAAGTGAGCAGATTACGCATTTCCAGTAAATTCTTGCTAACTCGAAAGTTCGAATAGTGGTGGTGAATCTCTTCTTCTAGTAAATCGATTCGGGTAGCTGCGCGTGACAAGCGACGGTCGGTGCGCACAATGCCCATGTAGTTCCACATAAAACGGCGCATTTCCTCCCAGTTGTTTGCGATGACAACCATTTCGTCGGCGTCGCGCACCTTGCTCTCATCCCAATCTCTAGCGGATGGCGGGCTGGCCGGTGGCTCGTTGTTGATGAAGTTGGCCGCTGATTCGGCGTAGACCAAACATTCCAACAAAGAGTTGCTAGCCAACCGGTTTGCGCCATGTAGTCCAGTGCAGGATGCCTCGCCGATACAATGCAGGCCAGGCACATCGGTTCGACCTTTGTCGTCTACAACAACGCCGCCGCAGGTGTAGTGGGCGGCAGGCACAACAGGGATCGGATCTTTGGTGATGTCGATGCCAAGCTCTAGGCAGCGGTCGTGAATCATCGGGAAATGTTCACGCAAAAAATCTGCATCTTTGTGAGTAATGTCCAAATACACACAGTCGATTCCGTGACGTTTTATCTCTGCATCGATGGCTCGGGCAACCACGTCACGTGGCGCCAACTCCGCGCGCTCGTCGTGGTCGAGCATAAAGCGGTGCCCGTCGGGCAGTTTGAGTAAGCCGCCTTCGCCGCGCACGGCTTCCGAGATCAAAAAGCTCTTGGCATGCGGATGAAACAGACACGTGGGGTGGAATTGTGTGAATTCCATATTGGACACACGGCAGCCTGCGCGCCAAGCCATCGCGATTCCGTCACCCGACGCCCCATCGGGCGCTGTCGTGTAGAGGTATACTTTACCGGCGCCACCGCTGGCCAACACCACATGCGATGCGTTAATGGTGACAACTTCGTCGCTGTCCATATTTAGGACATATAATCCTTGGCAGCGTTTGGGGCTATCGCCGATGATGAGATCAACCGCCATGTGCTGCTCAAACACCTCAATGTTTGTGCGACCTTCGAGCTTTTTGATCAGCGCTTCTTGAATAGACGCACCTGTATGATCAGCTACATGGGCAATGCGGCGCATGCTGTGGCCGCCTTCACGGGTCATGTGCGGTTCGTTGGGGTCGTCAGGGTCGGGCGTAAAGGGTACGCCTTGCGCCTGTAACCAATCGAGAGCATCGCTGCTGTTTTCCACTACGTGGCGTACTGCGGCTACATCGCACAAGCCGTCACCGGCAATGCAGGTGTCGCTGATATGGCTCTCGACGGTATCGGGGGTGCCTACCATCGCGGCAATACCGCCTTGGGCCCACGGGCTGGCGCCACTGAGAATTTGGCTTTTGGTAATAAGCGCAACACGAAGGTTGGGGTTAAGCTTCAGTGCGGTGGCAAGTCCGCCGAGGCCGGTGCCGACAATCGCGACATCGAAATATTTCACTACAGGGTTACTCCTTTGACTGAGCAAAAACACATCACAGATCGCGAAACGATCGCACGTCGTGCCAATGAGCGCCGTATGGGCGTTGCCTTGGCCTTATCTGAAGACATCGGCAGCGGTGATATTACCAGTTTACTGGTACCGGAGAAGGCCCGCACGGGCGCCCGCATTATCAGCCGCGAACACGCCGTCATCTGCGGCACTGAATGGGTCGACGAAGCCTTTCGTCAGGTCGATGCAAATGTTGAGCTAGAGTGGCACATTGAAGACGGTGAGCGTGTCGAGCCAGACCAGTTGTTGGTGCGTGTGCATGGCTTGGCGCGCTCTTTGTTGACTGCTGAGCGCGTGGCGCTCAACTACCTACAGACGCTATCAGGCACAGCCACGAAGGCAGCGGCTTACGCCAAATTGGTCAAAGGCAGCGGTGTCAGGTTGCTCGACACGCGCAAAACCTTGCCCGGATTACGCAGTGGCCAGAAATACGCCATCGGTTGTGGTGGTTGTTACAACCACCGCCACGGCTTGTTTGACGCCTTCCTGATCAAAGAGAACCATATCGCAGCTGCCGGCGGCATCGACAAGGCTGTGGCAGAAGCACGACGCATTGCACCTAAAGCCCCGGTCGAAGTGGAAGTTGAAAGCCTCGCTGAGTTGGACCGAGCGCTGACGGCGGGTGCAGATATTGTCATGCTGGACAACTTCAGCCTTGAAGATCTGCACACGGCGGTCAAAACCAATGCCGGTAGAGTCAAACTTGAAATCTCTGGCAACGTGACAGATGAGACCATTGGACCACTCGCTGCCACTGGAGTTGACTATATTTCTATTGGCGACCTGACCAAGAGCGTTCAGGCGATTGATTTATCCATGCGCATGGACGGTGCGTAGACATGAAAAATGAGGTTGAAGCGATGAAATTGTCACTACGTATATTGGCATTGGTAACGGTGATCGGACTTGCGGGCTGTAACGCAACAACCGGTGGATCGGACGGCTTTGCGTCCGACGAGTCGCGGCCTAGTGCGGAAGCCACCGCTTGTTTGGCGGGTGACCAAAGCATTGCGAGCGAGAGTATGTGTTTGCACGATGACGCGGCCTGTTACCCCATTGCAGATGGCAGCTGGTGTACTGGTCCACGTGTGGCATCGTGCCCCATGGGTTCTAACCCGCTACCTGCCGAACTTCCTTGCCCTGAAAAAGCGCGCTGCTTCGCTCAGTCCGAATCGCTGCAGTGTGTAATCGGCGGTTAGTCGCTTGCATCGAAAACCATTGTTGGAGTTGCTGGCAAACTATCGCCAGCAGCATCCTGCAGAAATAACCACCGCCGATCAGTTGCTTGAGTTTGTGCAAAACAACCACGATTGCTTCGAGCGATCTCTGCTTTGCGGTCATATCACCGGCTCCGCGTGGTTGGTTAATGACAACAGCACGCACGTGTTGCTCACCCACCACCGCAAACTCAATCGCTGGTTGCAACTGGGCGGTCACGCCGACGGTGAAGATGATGTTCTCAATGTGGCCCTACGTGAGGCGCAGGAAGAATCCGGTCTGACGGATATCGAGCTGGTCCGCAGCACCATCTTCGATATTGATATTCACCCTATACCCGCCAGAAAAGCCGAACCTGAACACCTGCACTACGACGTGCGTTTCGCTTTCCGAGCGGTCGGTGACCAGCGGTTTGTCGTCAGCGACGAGTCGAACCGATTGGCTTGGGTGCCGGTTATTGGGCTTGAAGATGTTGTGCAGGATGCATCGATGCTGCGGATGGCTGAGAAGTGGTTG